>Ga0134126_10000893_pt1 | contig 37728 bp, 22 predicted proteins | sample KB31752_FD_96881 | JGI IMG/M metagenome (GOLD analysis project Ga0134126, IMG submission 96881) | Terrestrial soil microbial communities with excess Nitrogen fertilizer from Kellogg Biological Station, Michigan, USA - KB3-175-2 | ecosystem: Environmental > Terrestrial > Soil > Unclassified ...
AGCGACGGCAGGCGCTCTATAACCTAAAACAGCAAGCGGTGACGAGCGCGGCAGAAAAAGGGCACATCGACGAGGCGCTGAGACTGGTAAGTAACTTCAAGTCCGGGTCTGAACGCATCGCATTGATCACGCAAATCCTCGATCACATTGGTCCACAGACGAAAAGGTCGCTCGCGGTTCAGTACATCGAGCAGGCAAAGAATCTCATTTCCACATCGTCACGCGCGCAGGACCTGGCGCAAATGCAGTCGCTCCTGGAAATCGCCGCAACCCTGGGACGATATGACGTCGGCAGGGCTTTTCAGATCGTCGATCCACTAATCGATCAATTTAACGACGTCAGCGCCGCCGCAGTCACCATGAACGGCTTTGGACATGATTTTTATGCAGATGGAGAACTGGTAACCTCAAACGAAAATCCCGTCGCGTCGGCCGCCAGTCAGCTCTCCGACACACTCGCCACCCTGGCCATGTTCGATTTCGATCGCGCCAGAATTACTGCCGAGGGAATTCAGCGCATGGACGTGCGGCTCAGCGTCTTTCTGGCGATCTCGCAACGGACGTTGGAGATCAAGCTCGACACTGACGACGGCGCGGTGGGTTACGGGTACAATCAGGATTAGTCGGCTCTCATGGCGCGAGAATCAGCTCCCGGTCCTTCCCCTAATCCCTTGCCCGCTGTGTGGAATTGCGAGAGAATCCCGCCGACCAAAAAATCCGCTTTTAGTTCGAGGGTTTCCAAATGTATTTCAAGCAATTCTATCTCGGATGTCTCGCGCACGCGTCTTACCTGATTGGCTCAGATGGTGAAGCTGCGGTCGTCGATCCGCAGCGCGATGTCGATCAGTACATCGAAGAAGCGGCGGCCCAAAACCTGAAAATCAAGTACATCATCGAGACGCATCTGCACGCTGATTTCGTGAGCGGGCATCGCGAACTCGCGGCGCGCACAGGCGCAGAGATCGTCTTTGGTGAAAAGGCGGGCGCGGCCTTTCCACATCGCGCGGTGAAAGACAGTGACGAGCTGAAGCTTGGCGGTGCGAAACTCAGCATTATGGAAACGCCGGGCCATACGCCCGAGAGTATTTGTGTGCTGGTTACTGACACTGAAGATGCGGATGAGGCCGCCAAAGTTTTGACTGGGGACACGCTATTCATTGGCGACGTGGGCCGGCCTGACCTCGCAGGCGGTAAAGGCTATACGCCGCAAACGATGGCCGCGATGATGTACGACACGCTGCACAACAAATTGTTGAAGCTGGATGATGCGGTCGAAGTTTATCCCGCGCATGGCGCCGGTTCGATGTGCGGCAAAAACCTTTCGTCGGAAACTTCATCGACGATTGGCCAGCAGCGGCAGTTCAACTATGCGTTGCAGCCGATGAGCAAAGACGAATTTGTGCGCATGATGACTGACGACCTGCCGGCCGCTCCTGCGTATTTTCCGAAAGACGCAGAGATCAATCGCACAGGAGCGTCGCCTTTGAGTGAGTTGCCGACTTTGCAGGCGCTGACCCCGGCGGAAGTTTCGCAGCGTGCGCATCCGGGCGAAATGGTTCTCGATGTGCGCTCGGCTGCTGATTTTGGCGCCGCGCACGTGCCTGGTTCGCTAAACATAGGGCTGGGCGGACAGTTTGCTTCGTGGGCGGGCACTTTGATCCCAATGCAAACGCCGCTTGTTATCGTGGCCGAGTCGGAAGAGAAAGCGAAGGAAGCGCAGACACGCCTGGCGCGCGTCGGCTTGGAAAACGTGAAGGGTTATCTTGCCGGCGGCATCGATGCGTGGCAGACCGCGGGACTCGAAGTGATGACTCTGCCGCAGATCAGCGTCGCCGAGCTGAAAGAATTGATCGAGTCGAGATCTGACTTGCAAGTAATCGACGTTCGTCGTCCCGGCGAATACGAGTCGGGTCACGCGCCGCGCGCCGTGACTGCGCCGCTGGCGAATCTCGCCGACAACGCCCCGTCATTAGAACTGGATGCTACCAAGCCGACGGCGGTAATTTGCGCCGGCGGTTATCGCTCGAGCGCGGCGACGAGTATTTTGCAGCCGCTGGGATTCACCAATCTCTTAAATGTCAGCGGCGGAACCAGCGCATGGATCAAGGCGGGCTACGAAGTTGAGATGCCGGCTGCTGTCGGCGCGCATTGATGGAGCGCCGACCTCCTGTCGGCGGTTCGCGAGCATCCTTGCTCGCATTTTTGGCAAACTTCAAAACGCCGGCAAGATGCCGGCGCACCGCAGGCAAGATGCCTGCGCTCCTTTTAAGCTATGAACACAACCTGTTTCCCCAGACGCAACTTCCTCTCGCTCGCCGGAAAGTCGCTCGGCCTGGCTGCGCTTGCCTCGCCGACTATCGCTGCGCTTTTGAAGGACGTGCAGGCGGCGACGAAGTCGATCGCGCACCTTTCGCCCGAACAGGCCGCGATGGATGAAGACTATTGGTCGACAATTCAGAACGCCTTCAGTGTTACGCGCGGCATTATCAATTTGAACAACGGCGGCGTCAGTCCGAGTCCCCGCATCGTCACCGAAGCGCTGGTGCGCTACATCTGGCAACAGGAAGACGCGACTGCGTACACGATGTGGCAGATTCTCGAGCCGCAGTCGGAAACGATTCGCACCGGCCTCGCCGAATTGTTTGGTTGTGACCGCGAGGAGATTGCGATCACACGCGGTGCGTCGGAAGGCCTCGAAACACTCCTGCTTGGTTTGGATTTGAAATCGGGCGACGAGGTGCTCACGACGACGCAGGATTACCCGCGCATGCTGACGACGATTCGTCAACGCGAACGACGCGAAGGCATCAAGCTCAACTTAATTCAGATTCCCGTTCCGCCAAAGGACATCAACGAAATTACCGCCGCGTTCGAACGCGCGATCACGCCGCGCACGCGCCTGCTGCAGATCGCGCATCAGATCAATCTCACCGGACAAATCACGCCCGTCAAAGCAGTTTGCCAGATGGCGCGTCGTCACGGACTTGAGACGGTCGTCGATGGCGCACATTCGTTTGCGCAGTTTTATTTCAAACAACCCGACCTCGACTGCGATTACTTCGCGACCTCGTTGCACAAGTGGTTGTATTCGCCGAAAGGCACCGGCCTGATGTTTATCAAGCGCGACAAGATTGCCAAAGTCTGGCCGTTGTTTGCCGCTGAAGAAAAACAGCAAGCCGACATTCGCAAGTTCGAAGAGGTTGGCACGCACTCGGCCGCACCGAGACTGGCCATCGGCGAATCGATCCTGTTTCACAACGGGATTGGCGGAAAACGCAAAGAAGCCCGTCTGCGATATCTCTCACGTTACTGGATGGATAGGCTCAAAGGCATCCCCAAAGTCCGCTTTAACACCTCGTTCGATCCGCAGCAGATGTGCGCTATCGCGAATGTGCAAATCGAAGGTCTCGATCAGGGGAAAATCGGCAGCTACCTCTTCGACAAGCACCGGATCTTCACCACGCCCATCGTTCACCCGGAATTTACCGGGCTGCGAATCACACCAAACGTCTACACCACGCTGTGGGAACTGGATCGTTTTTGCGAGGTCATGTCGGGGATTGCGCGCAATGGATTGCCCGCGTAAATCGCTCTTACTGACAAATTGCCGCCAAAGCCGCAGAAAAAAAGGTGCTTGACGCCTGTTTGCGGCGACCTCCATAATCGATCTTCGCGGCTTGGCCCCAGATCCGAGCCCACTTGGAGGACGTCACCACCGTGAGTGAAGAATTAGAGAACAGCCTACTTAAAGCAATCGAGACCCACCTGGATGACCGGTTCCGCGCGATCAGCGAAGACCTCGCGCGGCTGCAATCCGAATTCAACGACACATTTGGCCGGCTGCGCGAAAGCGCTACGACGGGGCAGTTGGAGAGCACGCCCCTCGGCTCGGCAATCTCCGCGCACCTTCAGGCCGCGCGTGAGCAGAAACTCAGCGGGGCGACGCCGGCGCCGCCCGCTCCGCCTGATCTGTCGCTGCTGAAAAGCGCGATTGAAGACATTAGAAACCAACGGACGCAAAGCGACGTGCTCAATGCGCTGATCAGAAACGCCGCGCAGTTTGCCGATCGTGCGGTGCTGTTTGTCGTGAAAGGCGATCAGGCGATTGCGTGGCATAAAGCTGAAGCGACGAATCGAAACGATTTGCAACCAGTGTCGGGCGTCGCGTTGCCGTTGGCCGGCAGCTCAGTGGTGAGCGAGTCAGCGCGGACAGCTGCGACGGAAACATCTTCGGGCACGCGAGCTGACGACGGTTCTTTGATCGAGCAACTTGGTGGTAAAGCCCAGCAGCTCGCCACCGTGCCGTTAGTGGTTCGCCGAAAAGTTGTCGCGGTGCTGTACGCTGATTCGGCCTGGCCGCATCGCGATGCGATTCAGTTAGACGCTCTTGAAGTGTTGACTCAAGTTGCAGCCATCGCGGTTGAGCTTGTCTCAAGCGCGCGTGCTGCGCATCCGCAGCCGCAAGTCAGTGCGCCGGAACCGGCGACTCAACCTCGCGCAGTTGAATCGGCGCCTGCCGTTGCGGAAACAGTTGAGCCGCAAGTCGAAGAGGCCACCTACACTCCGCAAGTTGAGCCGGCCGCGGTCGAAGGTGCACCCGCACATGTCGAGGTTGAGGCCGAACCCGCGGAGGCCGTTGCCGCAGCTCCAGAAGTCGAAGCGGAAGTCACGCCCGAGTCACAACCTGAGCCAGTCGCGGAACCCTCGGCCGACAGCACGCCGACAATGGAAGCGGAACCGGTCGCAACCGCGCCAGTTGCAGCGCCTACCGCAGTCGAAGAGCCACGAGTCGCGGCGCCGGCGCCGATCGAGCAGCCTGCTCAGCCGGTTTTCAGTGCGCAATACTCGACGCCTTTGGGAAGCACACGTCGATGGGGTAATCGCGATGCTGAGCTGCCCGTCGAGGTTAGCGATGACGAAAAGCCGTTGCACAACGATGCGCGGCGATTTGCGCGACTGCTGGTGTCGGAAATCAAACTCTATAACGAGCAGAAGGTCAGCGAAGGGCGCAATCAGGGTGATATCTACGAACGTTTGCGCGAAGACATCGATCGCTCACGACAGATGTACGACAAACGTGTGGCACCGCCGGTCGCTGCGCGTCACGATTACTTTCATCATGAGTTGGTGAACACGCTCGCCGAAGGCGACGAGGCCAAGCTGGGACATAGTTATCCCGGCGCAGCCGTGGGCGTCGCCTAGATCTTCATCACCTGAAACTATCGAGGGCACGGTCCGCCGTGCCCTTTTTCTTTTGCGGTGGCCTCGCTTGAAACGGTGGCACGGTCATCCGGCCGTGAATTCACGCGCAGGATACGCGTGCCACCTCAAACTTGACACGCTGTTTTTTCGTTTGTGCGTGCTCGCTGGGAGCGCGCAAAGCGACTCTTCTTCCTTCCTATCCTTGCCCAAATCGTTCACGGTATTCAGTCGAACTCAAGAAGGCGTCGATTAAATGATTGACCCCGTCCTGATTCGCGGGATTACCGTAACCGTTTAGATCGTTGAGCCAGAACTGAAAACCTCCGTCGCCATCGGATACGGAGCGGCGGAGATAAATCTCGTAACAAAGGTGTAAGAAAGTGTAATTGTCCGTCGTCCCATACGAAGGGGTGAATAACCAACCGTAGGCGGCGACCCAAAAAGCGCGCGACACGTCGATGCGCTTGGTGTGAGTGCATCCGTTATTGTCATTGAAACCGGTGCCGCACGTGCCGGTGATGTTGCCCGTCCAGAAATTCAGTCCGCCTTCGTCCGGGTCACCAAAGCCAAAATCCGCGTAGTGCTGCCAAACGAAGAATCGTTGGTTGTCGATTGGATTCGCCGGGGCCGGCAGTGATCCGATATACAACAGACGATTAGGTGTCCCCGACGGAACGTCGCCGAGGACACTGAGCCTGGTGTTGCTGTCCATGAATCGCGCAACTCGGTCAGCACACGTGGAGATTGCGCCACCCAAAGGCGTTGACGGTCCCTGAATTGGGTGAGCCCCACAATTGGTTATGCTGCTGCGGCCCTGAAGATACAAACCTACTGCGCCCGCGACATGCGGCGATGCCATCGAAGTTCCGGAGAGAGTCCTCGTTCCAAAATCATCGGTGTTAATGAGCGAGACGATGTCAGAGCCGGGCGCGAAGAGATCCAAAGTTTGTCCGATGTTTGAAAAACTGGATCTCATATCGTTAATGTCGGACGACCCTACCGTGATTGCTTCAAGAACTCCGGCCGGAGAAAAATTTTCGACGTTTTGTCCGGACTCGTTTCCCGCGGCGACAACAATAGTCACTCCCTGATTCGTTGAGTTCACCACCGCGTCGTCAAGGTTAGTGATCCGCTCAAAGAAACGCAGACTGATGTTCACTACTGCCAGGTTGCCCGAATTGATGTGATCTTGTGTGAGCCAATCAATCGCTGCTGCGACCACATCGGAGTCGCAAAAACCGTTCGAGTCGCAAACCTTTACTGATCGGAGAGTAATGGCCTTTGCCACGCCATAGGTATTCGAGCCAACAATTCCGGCGACGTGCGTTCCGTGACCTACAAACATGCAGTCGTTATTTGCTCCGGTACAGCCGGACTCGTTAACGAAATCCGCGGCGACTGATGCCCGGCCGCCAAAATCAACATGGGTCGACCTGATGCCGGTGTCCAGAACATAAGCTGTAACGCCCGAGCCAGTGGCGTTGTATATGTATTGACCATCAATACCGCTCTCGTCGATGCGATCGAGCCCCCAAGGCGGATTGGGTTGTACATCGACGACGGTGCCAACTGCGCACTGCTCGACGAACTTAACTTGTGGATTTTGACTGATCGCTAGAGCGGCGGCTTCATTCGGCAATTCGATTGAAAAGCCGTTGAGCGCCGTCTGGTAAACAAACCTAATCTTCCCGCCATGCGCCCGCGCCATCGCGTTTGCTATGGCTGATACTTTTGCCCGCCGCACGCCAAATGAGGCGTTGCTCGGAACGACATCGTCGTTCAGCACCACGACGTAGCGGTTGGGAATGGCATTCCGAACTTTTTTGAGCTTGACTTGCGGAGTAAGCGACTGGGCCGAATGCGAAGTCTTGACCGAAGAGAACTCACGCGAGTACGGCGAAGGCTCAACCGCCGTTGCGCGACCTATGGTGGACACTGGAAGCCCGACGAGAGCGAATATGCTCAACGCTACGAAACAAAACTTGATCCTTTTCATAGAAACTCTACCTCCTCCTAATTTCTGGAGATGAAGCCACAGGCGATTCTTCATCTGGATGTGCGCCACCACAGCTGCGTCAGATCGCCTGAGAAAGACCTTTCTCTTTCTCGAACTGTGGTAGCAGATTTCAACAAAGCTCCGTCGTCACCTGCGAATCAGGCGTTGCTGCACAAGTTTGCGGTGAAGGACTTCAGGGTAAGGGGAAAAGATGAACCCGACTCAGTGGGGCGGCCTTTGGGCGAGCTTTGTTAGCGAAGCAAGAGTTGCTCGGAGCCGAAACAACTTCGGTGGGCCTGCGACGTCGATCATCAAGCTCCGAAACCGATCCTTGCAAGCTAAAAATGAGAACCGGCAATATACTACGACTGATGGTAATGAATCTTGCAGTGGCAAGAATAGCTGGTTGCAAGTTTGTTATTTGGTGAAGGAGCAATTGAAGCCCGCGAGACGATAGCCGCTCTTTCTTTCCGCGTTTGCCGCAGGTCCATTTTCGTCATAAAGTCAGAAGCATTCCGGCTTGCGAGCTTTTCCTGGGAGACAAATCCGTACATGCAACCTTCTCTTTCTGAAGATCTGCTGAAACCTGTGGTTGAAGGCCTGCGCGACGCAAATGTTTCCGCCGCGCAGAATTATCCGGGCGAAACTGGCCGGCGTCAGCCCGTGCACACGGTTTATGGCGGCGCGCATCTGTTTCGGGCGGACACTGCGAAACGGCTGGGTCAGGTGGCCGAGCGTGCTCTGGCAGAAAACGCGTCCGACTTTGTGGTATTTGCGCTCGCGCTGGGTCTGCCGCTGTCAGGAGATTTACCCGACGTGCTGGATTATGCGACGGGGCTGCGGCATCGACTGGAAACGGATCCAGAAGCAGTGCGGAGCGAGAACAGAGCAGCGTGGCTGGCCCACACGATCTACACGCGTGTACAGGAGAAGTTGAAGCGCGAACCCGTCGAAGATTTTCGCATTGATTTTGAAGATGGCTATGGCAATCGGCCCGAAGCGGAAGAAGACGGCCATGCTGAATCGGCAGCCCTCGAAGTTGCGAAGGGAATGGAGGCCGGCGCGCTGCCGCCATTCATCGGCATTCGCATCAAGCCGTTCAATGAAGAGTTGCGCGCGCGGAGCATGCGCACGCTGGACATTTTCGTCTCGGCGCTGGTGCAGAAAACCGGCGGCCAGCTGCCGAACAATTTTGTAGTTACGCTGCCGAAAATCACTTCGCCCGAACAAGTGACTGCGCTGGCGCAGGTTTTTGATTTGCTCGAGAAGAAATTAAACCTCTCCACCGGTGCACTAAAAATGGAAATGATGATCGAGACGACGCAGTCGATCATCAATAGTGAAGGCCGCATCAATCTGCCACTGCTCCTGGCCGCAGCCCAGGGCCGATGCCTCGCCGCGCACTTCGGCACTTACGACTACACTGCCAGTTGCTCGATCACCGCCGCGCATCAACACATGATGCATCCCTCCTGTGACTTCGCGAAGCAGATGATGCAGGTTTCCTACGCCGGCACCGGCATCTGGCTTTCCGATGGGGCGACGAACATCATGCCCGTCGGCCCGCATCGCGCCACGGACGGTGGAGCGCTGACGCCGGATCAGATGGACGAGAACCGCGCAGTCATTCATCGCGCCTGGAAGCTGCATTACGATCACATTCAACATTCGCTGGTCGGCGGTTTTTATCAGGGGTGGGATTTGCATCCAGCCCAACTGCCGACGCGGTATGCTGCGGTTTATGCTTTTTTTCTCGATAGCCTCGACGCGGCTTCTGAGCGCCTTCGGAATTTCGTCGAGAAGGCGGCGAAGGCAACCTTGGTCGGCGACGTCTTCGACGATGCGGCGACCGGTCAGGGCCTGCTGAATTATTTCCTGCGGGCGATCAATTCCGGCGCCCTCACCGAAGCAGAGGCCATGAAGTTATCGAGCCTGACGCACGAGGAGCTGCGCTCGGGATCGTTCGTAAAGATTTTAAAGAATCGCCAGGCATTGTAAGAAAGGAATCGTCAATGAGGATCTTGAGAGAATTTGTCGCCCTTGCTCTCGTTTGTGGATTTGCGAGCGCCACTGTGGTCGCACAAAACGTGAAAGCCAGCGACCCCGGCTCGTTGCCGGGGAAGATTCGGCGCTTTTCGCCCACGGTGCTGACGGCTAACACGGCGCGCCTGTCGCCGAACGATCGGAAGGCCTTACAAAAGATAATTGCCGCGGCCAAGCTGCTCGATCCTTTATTTCTGCGTCAGGTGTGGTCAGGCAATGACGCCCTGCACGCGAAGTTGGAAGCTGATCGCAGGCCGGTGGGCCGCATGCTGCTTCATTATTTCTTGATCAACGATGGTCCGTGGTCGCGGCTGGACGAAAACGATCCTTTCATCGACGACGTTCCGGCGAAACCTGCTTACGCGAATTACTATCCTGAAGGCATGACGAAAGACGAATTCAACACATGGTTGAATTCTCTTTCCGCTGCGGAGAAGGAAAAAGCCACTGGCTACTTCTACACGATTCGGCGTGATGCAAATAGCCAGTTGCAGACCGTTCCGTACAGCGAAGAGTATCGAGAGTTCCTCGAACCGGCAGCGAAGCTCTTGCGCGAAGCAGCGGCGCTGACGACGAACGCAACGTTGCGCGATTTTCTCAACAAGCGGGCGGCGGCCTTTGCTTCCAACGACTACTACGACAGTGACGTCGCCTGGATGGATCTGGATTCGCCGATCGATGTGACGATTGGGCCGTACGAAACCTACGAGGACGAATTGTTTGGCTACAAAGCCGCGTTCGAAGCCTACGTGACGCTGCGGGACGATGCGGAAACTGCCAAGCTGAAAAAGTTCAGCTCGTACTTGCAGGAACTCGAAAACAATTTGCCGCTTGATCCGAAATATCGAAACCCCAAATTGGGGGCGGCTTCACCCATTCGCGTCGTCAACGAGGTGTTTAGTTCCGGTGAAGGGAACAACGGCGTGCAGACGGCCGCGTTCAATTTGCCGAACGACGAGCGGGTCGTAAAAGAGAAGGGTTCGAAACGCATCATGTTGAAGAATGTGCAGGATGCGAAGTTCAACAAGACACTTATTCCGATTTCGCGCGTCGTACTGACTGCGGCGGACCAGAGCAAACTTTCGTTTGAGGCATTCTTCACCCACATCCTGACGCATGAGCTGATGCACGGCCTCGGGCCGCACAACATCAACGTCGATGGTCAGGCTACGACGGTGCGCCTGCAATTGAAGGATAAATATTCGTCCATTGAAGAGGCGAAAGCTGACGTAACTGGTCTCTGGGCGTTGCAGTATTTGATTGATAAAGGTGTCGTGCCGAAGACGATGCAGCGCACGCTCTACACCACATATCTTGCCAGCATGTTTCGGTCGGTGCGGTTTGGCATTAACGAGGCGCACGGCCGTGGCGTGGCGATGCAATTCAACTATTTCACCGACGAAGGCGGGATTAAGTACGACGAACGCACCGGAAAATTCAGCGTCGATGAGTCAAAGATTCGCGAAGCCGTGCGCAAGCTCACGAATGAGTTACTGACGATTGAAGCCGAAGGTTCTTATAAAAAAGCTGCAGCGATTCTCGACAAGTACGCGAACATTCGGCCGCCGATGAAGAGCGCGCTCGACAAGTTGAAGAGTGTGCCGGTGGATATTGAACCGATCTTTCCGCTGGCGAAGTGAGTCCGCGCAGCGGACCATCGAGAATAGCCCAGCACTTTAGTGCTGGGATAGAGTTAAAAAGGTTGTTTTAGCCCGCGAAGCGGGCGACAGATATCGCCGGATAGTTGCTGGGATTGCGGTTTCTTTCGCCCGTTCCAGGGCTTCCAATTATTCCAAGATCGTCTTCCCAGCGATGAATCGCTGGGCTAGTTCCGGTCGTCCGCTGCGCGGACTAATGTTTCAAAATAACTTCCCCTGCTCATCTTCATCATCCGGCTCGACTGATTCCGCCAACCGCGGATACGTTTCAATCAACTTCGCTGGACCCGGCACTTTGTCCTCTTCCAACTGCGCCAGTATCTCAAACGCATTCGCCAGGCTTTGACCGCGTGCGTGGTTGTTCGTGATCACAAAGGTTTGCTTTGCTTTGGCGGCAACTTCCTTGATGCGATTCACCCACGGCTCGAGTTCTTCCGGCGCATACAAATAATCGTAACGCTCCACCACGTTGGCTTCTTCGCGAAACCAATTCTGATAATTTCGCCCGTGCAGACGGACGTAGCCGATGTCCGAAGTCACTTCCGCGGACGGCTTGATCGAATTCTGAAAGAGCGGCTGGTCGATGTCGCACAGACCGACATTGAGGTCTTCCAGCGTTTGCAGCACACGCGGAGTGTTCCAGGATTCGTGCCGCAGCTCGACGACCAAAGGATATTCTTTGAAACGCGCGACGAGCTGATTCAGATAATTTCGCTCCTCCATCTCGTTTTTGAACGACCACGGAAACTGCACCAGCACCGCGCCGAGTTTTCCTTCTTCCATCAGTGGATCGATTCCGGCGCGGTAAAGTTTCTCGTCTTCGGCCGTTGCTTTGCCGCGTTCGTGCGTAAAGGTGCGATAGATCTTCGCGGTGAAGACAAAGTTTGGATTGTGCTCAATCCGCCGCAGCCAGGCGCGCGCCGTCTCTGGAGTAGGTGGATGATAGAAGCTGCTGTTGATTTCCGCCGTGTCGAAATACTTGGCGACCAGCTGAAGCGTATCGAACTTTGTCCCGGCGCTCTCGGGATACACGCGTCCGCGCCAATCGGCATACGACCAGCCGGCGGGACCGACGCGAATATCTCTGAGCGTGCGCATTGGAAGAAGGTAAATGGTAAATAGTAAATCGTAAATAGGAAGACCGTTTGGCGTAAGGTGTCGCTTGCATCGGAACACGCTCGTCTATTTACCATTTACAATTCACTATTCACCATTTGCTGTGCTAGCCTGCCGCCAATCGATTCATGGTCGCAAAACCCAAAAGCGAACGTCGCGAGCACTTCAAGACTTCTTCCGGCATCGAGCTGCCGGTAGATTTCAATCCTTCGAACACCGATCAAGTTGAGTACGATCGCGACCTCGGCGATCCCGGTGAGTTTCCCTTCACGCGCGGCATTCGCCCGAACATGTATCGCGGCCGGTTGTGGACCATGCGCCAGTATGCGGGCTATGCGACCGCCGAAGAGTCGAACACGCGTTACAAATATCTTTTGTCGCAAGGGACGACGGGACTCTCTGTCGCCTTCGATCTGCCGACCCAAATCGGCCTCGACTCGGACGATGCGCTGGCGGCCGGAGAAGTCGGCAAAGTCGGCGTGGCGATCGATTCAGTCGAAGACATGCTGCGGCTCTTCGAGGGAATTCCCCTCGACGAAGTCTCGACCTCGATGACGATCAATGCGACCGCAGCGATTCTTCTGTGCCTGTACCTGGCGGTCGCGCGCAAACAAGGCGTGGCCTTCAATAAAGTTAACGGCACGATTCAGAACGACATTTTGAAAGAGTACATTGCGCGCGGCACGTACATCTTTCCGCCCGAACCGTCGCTCAGATTGATTACCGATACCTTTGCTTTTTGCGGACGCGAAGTGCCGCGCTGGAACACGATTTCGATTAGCGGCTATCACATCCGCGAGGCAGGTTCGACCGCGGTGCAGGAGGTCGCTTTCACTTTTGCCGATGCGATTGCTTACGTCGAAGCGGCGTTGCAGGCAGGCCTGGAAATCGACGAGTTCGCGCCAAACATCTCGTTTTTCTTCAATGCGCACAACAATCTGCTGGAAGAGATCGCCAAGTTCCGCGCAGCGCGTCGTCTGTGGGCCCGCATCATGCGCGAACGCTTTCATGCGCGTGACCAGCGCAGCTTGACGATGCGCTTCCACACGCAAACTGCCGGTTCCACGCTGACCGCGCAACAGCCCGCAGTGAATATCGTGCGTACTGCGATGCAGGCGCTGGCCGCAGTGCTGGGCGGCACGCAGTCTTTGCACACGAACGCGATGGACGAAGCGCTCGCCTTGCCGACCGAAGACGCGGCGCGGCTGGCATTGCGGACGCAGCAGGTGATTGCCTACGAAACAGGCGTGGCTGATACGGTCGATCCGTTGGCCGGGTCATACGCGATTGAAGAGCTGACTACCGAAATTGAACACCGGGTCGTCGATTATCTCGATAAGATTGACGCCATCGGCGGCACGCTGCACGCGATCGAGACCGGGTACATTCAACGCGAGATTCAGAATTCGGCCTACGAGTATCAGCGTGCGGTGGAAACCGGCGACGCAATCGTGGTTGGCGTAAACAAGTATCAAAGTGAAGACGAACGTCCAGTCAAGACGTTGCGGATCGATCCGGCGCTTGAACGCGATCAAATCGAACGCGTGAGGGCGGTGCGCGCGCGGCGCGATGCAGTTGCCGCTGAAACTTCTTTAGTGAAATTGGAAGATGCTGCGCGGGGCACTGCTAACGTTCTGCCGCACATCCTCGACTGCGTCGAATCGTTGATCACGGTAGGCGAAATCAGCAATCGCCTGCGCACGGTCTGGGGCCAATATCGCGAAGCAGTAACTGTCTGAATTATGGAACTCCTTCCCGTCCTCGCGCCAATTCTTTTTGTCGTTGTGTTTCTTTTTATTTTCGTTCTGGTCTACTTCTATAACAAAAGGAAAGAACGCGAGCGGATGCAGGCCATGCAGGGCGTAGCCGGTCAGTTGCGCTGGAACTTCGCCGCAGACGCGCCGATGAACATGATCGCGGGGCTCGAAAATTTCCATCTTTTCAATCAGGGTCACAGCAAGCAGATCAGGAATTTCATGTACGGCGAAGCGAACGGCGTGAAGGCGGCCGTGTTCGATTACATTTACGTCGTCGGCTCAGGTAAGAACCGGACGACGCACTATCAAACTGTCACATACGTTGAGCCGGCCAATCTGCGTGTGCCCTATTTTTCGCTGCGGCCCGAGGGCTTCTTCACGAAAGTCCTGAGCGCATTTGGTTATCAGGATATCGATTTTGGCCAGCGGCCAGAGTTTTCGAAGCAATATTTATTGCGCGGTCAGGACGAGATGGCCATTCGCCAGACATTCAACGATCAACTACTTTCATTCTTCGAGACCTACCAGGGAACCTGTGTCGACGCCGGCAACAATCAACTCTTTGTCTTCCGTACCAACTATCGCTGCGCGCCGCAGGAAGTGCAGAATCAGCTCGCGCTTGCCTTGAACATTTTTAATCTGCTGCCGCGGTACTAAACGGTACACATCAGGCCGGCATGCAAGCACGCCTGAGGCGTGCGTGCCGCCCACTTGACTTCTCTTTGGGCTCGATGGTAAGTAAGTACTTACTTCGAGGTCACTCCGCTGAAAACTAACACGGCCAAGCTCTCTGGGAACGGAACTGCGAATGGTGCCCGCATGACGGGTGAAAACCGGCGCCTGCAAATTTTGCGGGTGGCGATGCGCCTGTTTTCGCAGCGCGGGTTTCGCGGCACCACTACCAAGGAAATCGCACTGGCCGCCGGCGTTTCGGAAGCCATGGTTTTCCGCCACTTTGCCACAAAAAACGAGCTGTACAGCGCCATCCTGGATCACAAAGCTTGCCTGCACGACGAGATGGATCCCGTGACGGTCGTCGCTGATGCGATTGCGCGCAAGGACGACCGCGCCGTCTTTGAAGGCATCGCCTTGCACGCGCTCAAGCAACACGAAAGCGACCCGGAATTTCAGCGGCTGCTGTTGCATTCCGCTCTCGAGGAACACGAGCTGGCGCAGATGTTTTGGGAAAAATTTGTGAAGCGCGTTTATCACTCGCTGGGCGCGTACGTCCGGCGGCGCCAGCGCGACGGAGCGATGGTGGACATCGCGCCGGCGTTGGTGGTGCGCGCCTTTATTGGCATGGTCGTACACCACTCGCTCAATAACAATTTATGGGACCGGCAGCGAAAGCTCGTTCGCATTTCGAATGAAAGAGCTGCGCGTGAGTTCGCGAACATTTTACTGCGCGGCATTTTGAAAGAACCAAACCACGCTCAGAAGAAGAGAAGAAACAAATGAATTCTCGCAAAACCCTCAGCCTCAGCTTGCTCGCGGCGCTAATCATTGCCGCGGCAATCAGTATGGCTTGCAATCGTTCGAACGGCGCGCCGAACACGAATAGTGCGGCCGCGGCGCCGGCGGTGATTGAGGTCTCTACGACTGCTGCGATCATGCGGCAGTTGCCGCGCTACTTCGAAGCCAACGGCAGTCTGGCGGCGAATGAACAGACCGATGTCATGCCGGAAACGTCCGGCAAAATCGCGGCGGTAGGCGTGGACATGGGCAGTTACGTGCGGCGCGGTCAGATGATTGTGAAGATCGATGACGCCGACTTGCGTATTCGGGTCGAACAAGCCCAGGCGCAACTCGATCAGGCGAAAGCGACTCTGCGACAGAACGAAGCAAAGATCGGGTTGCGTCCCGGTCAGAAGTTTAGTCCCGAGAATGTTCCTGAAGTTGCGCAGGCGCGGGCGGCGCTTCAGCTCGCAGAAGCAAACCTGCGTCGCTACGAAAAATTGGTGGAAACGGGTGACATTTCCCGCGCGGCTTACGATCAGCAGAAATCTCAGCGCGATCAACTCCAGGAACAATACCAAGTCACGATTCACCAGGCGCAGCAAAACTACGCCGCCGTTGCGAACGCGCAAGGAGTCGTCGCTGCGGCTAACACGCAGCTCGCGTTAGCCAAGCGCAGTCTGAATTACAGCGTCGTGAGCGCGCCGATTGCCGGCTATGTTTCCGATCGGAGCGCGGACGTCGGCGAATACGTCTCGCCCCAGCAGAAGGTCGCGACCATTGTGAACCTGAATCCGCTGCGCGTCCGCATAGACATTCCCGAGCAAGCGATTCCGCGCGTGCATGCCGGCGAAAGCGTTTCGGTGACGGTATCGGCATACACGGATCGCAGCTTCGCCGGTCACCTGGCGCGCATCAGTCCGAATGTTACGGCGGCTTCGCGCACTCTCACGGTGGAAGCCGAAGTCGACAACCCCAAGGGAGAATTGAAGCCGGGACAATTTGCGACAGTGCGAATACTTCTGCCGCAGAGCGAGCCGGCGGTGCTTGTCCCGCAGCGCGCGCTGCGCCAAATCTCGGGCGCGACTTATGTTTTCGTGATTAAGAACGGCCGTGCCGAACAGCGTTTGGTGCAATCGGGACAAGTCGAAGGCGATCTGGTTGAAATCAAGAGTGGCATCGCGGCAGATGAAGTTGTCGCTATCGGTAATGTCGATCAATTGAGTGACGGGGTAACGGTCAAGCAATGAGAGTTTCGAGTTTCGGGTTTCTAGTTTCGAGTTGAACGCGCGCTTTGAGTTGCCACCCAACGGCTCGAACAATGCACGTCACCAGATTCACCGAACTCGAAACTTGAAACTCGAAACTTTTAAAAGCCATGCAAAAACTCGCTGAAATTTGTGTTCGTCGTCCGGTGTTCGCGACCATGCTTATCCTGAGCATTACGGTCGTGGGCGCGTTCTCGTTCAAATCGCTCGGTGTCGATCTGTTTCCCAAGATCGACTTGCCGACGATCACCGTCACCGTCGTTAATCCCGGCGCCTCGCCGCAGGAGATCGAAACTGAGATCACCGACAAAGTTGAAGGTGCGGTGAACACGATCAGCGGTATTGACGAGTTGCGCTCGACTTCGGTCGAGGGCGTCTCGCAAGTCTTCATCACTTTTCTGCTCGACAAGAATGCGGACGTAGCAGCGCAGGAAGTCCGCAACAAAGTCGATCTGATCGTCAACGACCTGCCGGAAACCGCTGAGGTGCCGATCGTGCAAAAACTCGACACTGACGCAGTGCCGGTCGTGCGCATCGCGGTGTCGGCGCCGCGAAGCTTGCGCGAAGTGACCGACATCGCCGACAAACAAATTAAACGGCAGATCGAGCCCATTAGCGGTGTCGGCAGCGTCGATATCGTCGGCGGGCGCGAGCGCGAGATCGAAGTCTGGATCGATACCGACAAGATGCGCGCGTACAACGTGTCGGCGGCGGATGTCGCCAATGCGGTGAAGCAGCAGAATATGGAACTGCCCGGCGGGCGCGTCGAAGAAGGCAAGCGCGAGCTGACCGTGCGCACGATGGGTCGCGTTCCCGAGCCGGCGGAATTCAACAATCTGGTAGTCGCTAATCGCGGTTCGTACACCGTGAAGTTGAGCGACATCGGTTATGTGGAAGACGGGGCCGAAGAGCAGCGCACGGAAGCGCGCCTTAATGGCCAACCCGCTGTGACGCTCGTCGTTTCCAAACAGTCCGGCCAGAACACGGTCGCGGTGGCTGACGCGGTCAAGGACAGACTCAACGAGCTGATCAAATCAAAGGCCTTGCCGCCGGATGTGAAGACTCAGATCGTCGGCGACCAGACGATTTTCATCAAAGCCGCGCTTCATTCAATCAATCTCCACTTGATCGAAGGCAGCATCCTGGCAGCCATCGTGGTGTTCGTTTTTCTTTGGAGCGTGCGCTCGACGTTCATCGCCGCAATCGCCATTCCGACTTCGATCATCGCGACGTTCGGATTGATGGCGGCGATGGGTTTCACGCTCAACCAGATCACCATGCTGGCGCTGACTCTAATGGTCGGAATCGTGATCGACGACGCCGTAGTCGTGCTGGAAAACATCTTTCGTTTTGTCGAAGAAAAAGGACTATCACCATTTCAGGCGGCCGTTGAAGGCACGCGGGAAATTGGCCTGGCGGTGAGCGCCACCACGTTGTCCTTGCTGGCGGTCTTCCTGCCGGTGGGATTCATGGCCGGCATCGTCGGGCGTTTCATGTCATCGTTCGGTTTTACGTCGTCGTTCGCGATCGCGGTGTCGCTGCTGGTTTCATTCACGCTGACGCCTATGCTTGCGGCGCGATTAATCAAACGCAAGCCCGCGGCGAAAGACAATCCGCATAAATCCGAACCAGGAGAGAAGCGAGACTATTCACTCGCCGAATTCAAAGAGAAGTATCAGCAGGCGCAATCAAAAGAGTCACGTTTCTATCGCCCGATCGATCGGTTTTATACAAGGCTGCTCGAGTGGTCGATGGCTCACCGCTGGGCGATAGTCGCGTTATCCGTCGTCGTGATTGTCAGCACGATTCCGTTGTTCATGTTCGTCGGCAAGAACTTTCTTCCTATCGACGACCAGTCGCAGTTCGAAATCAACGTGCGCGCCCCCGAAGGCTCGACGTTGTCATTTACCTCAGGGCTGGCAGAACGGATGGCCGCGGACGTGCGCAAGATGCCTGGCGTGACTGATACGTTGACCACGATCGGCAGCGGCCAACAACAGATCGTCAACGTGGCGAACATCTACATCAAGCTGTCGCCGATCGAAGACCGCAGTATTTCGCAGCAGGACCTGATGTTGCGCGCGCGCAGCGAAATCGTCGCGAAGTATTTGAAGGAGTATCCGGATCAACTGCGCACCAGCGTTAACCCGGTCGCCGCAATTTCCGGTGGTGGCTTTCGCAATTCTGACATTCAATTCGTGATTGGCGGGCCCGACCTCGACAAGCTGACGAAGTACTCAAATGACATGTTGGCAAAGTTAAAAAACGTGCCTGACATCGTCGATGCGGATTCGACCTTGATTACCGGCAAGCCGGAACTGCGGGTGGTGATTGATCGCGCCCGCGCCGGCGATCTGGGTGTGCGCATCGGCGACATCGCGCAATCGCTGAACACTCTGGTGGCCGGCCAGAAAGTTTCGACCTTCAACGCCGGCATCGATCAATACAATGTTCGCGTGCGCGCTACCGGCGAATATCGCGCGAACGCTGAAGGTCTGCAGCGCATGATTGTCGCGTCCCAGAAGCTTGGGTGGGTGAGCCTCGACAATCTGGTTCGGGTCGACGAAGGCACCGGCCCATCTTCAATCGATCGCTATAACCGCCAGCGCCAGGTGATGCTGACGGCTAACGTCAAGCCCGGCGGTTCGCAGGCCGCGATCATTGGAAAGCTGCAGCAGTTCGCCAGGGAAGAGAACATGGACAGCACGTACACCACCGCGCTGGCCGGGCGCTCGAAGGAATTGAGTCGTACGGGTTACTACTTCCTGCTCGCGATCGTTCTTTCGTTTGTTTTCATGTACATGGTCCTGGCGGCGCAGTTCGAATCCTTCGTCCACCCGATCACGAGTGTGCTGACGCTGCCGCTCGCAATTCCGTTCGGCATCGTCTCGCTGCTGGTGACGGCCCAAACCGTCAACATCTTTTCGGGTCTCGGACTGCTGCTGCTGTTTGGCGTGGTCAAGAAGAACGCCATCCTGCAAATCGATCACACAAACGGTTTGCGACGGCAGGGGATGGAGCGCCATGAAGCGATCATTCAGGCCAATCGCGATCGGCTGCGGCCAATTCTGATGACGACTATCGCGCTCGTCGCCGGCATGACGCCGCTGACAATTTCGAGCGGGCCCGGCTCCGGCACAAACCGTTCGATCGGCGTGCTGGTTGTAGGCGGGCAGTCGCTCTGCCTGCTGCTGACCTTGTTGGCTGTGCCGGTCTTCTATTCGCTGTTCGACGATCTCGCGCGCAGCCGCGTCTGGTCGCGAATCGGTTCATCAATCAGTCGCATCCTGGGACGCGCGCGGCGAGGCGTCGCCACCGCGACCGCATCTTTATTAGGGAACATGTTTAAGACAATCATCATCGCATTCGTTTTCGCTTTGTTCGCGGCGCATCACGGATTCGCGCAGCAGCCGGTCGCGTCGCCAACACCTTCACGTTCACAAATGATTTCCGCTCAACAGACGCAGAAGCTGCCGGGGATGGCCTTTGATTTTCATGCTGATGCCACGAAGGCTTTGCCTGCGCTGAGCCGGGTCGGCGTGGACGTGAACGATCAAAAGCCGATCGCTCTGCGCGACGCCATCGTCCTCGCTTTGCGTAACAACAAAGACATTGAGGTCGCGCGTGACAACGTGCGCATGGCGGAAGCGGATCTGCTAACCATGCACGGCGCTTACGATCCGCACTGGAGTGCGCAAAGTTACTATGAGCGGATTATTACTCCGGCGACGAGTGTGTTGAGTGGCGCGGCCAACGTAGAGACGAGTGACTTCACCGCGACGACTCGGTTCGAGGGACTCACACCCAGGTATGGCGGCAATTATCGCGTCGATTTTTCGTCGATCCGTTTGACCAGCAACAGCGCCTTTAACGTTTTGAATCCGTCATACCCGACGGCGTTAACGTTCACCTATGCGCAGCCGCTCTTGCGCGGACGCGCTTTTGATTTACCGCGCCGTCAAATCGAAGTCGCCAAAAAGAATCTCTCTTTAACTGACGCGCAGTTTCGCCAACGCGCGATTGAGGTGATCACGACTGTGCAGCGTTCGTATTGGGACCTGGTATTCAATCTGCGCAATTTGCAGATTCAGCGTGAGTCGCTGAACGACGCGCGCACGCAGCTCGAACACAATCGACGCATGGTGGCGGAAGGCACGCTGGCGCCGATCGACATCGTGGCGGCTCAGACGCAAGTAGCGAATCTCGAACAGGCTGAGTTCACCGCGCTCGAGGACGTCAATCGGTCTGAGAACAATCTGAAGAACCTGATCGCGGAAGATCAGGCCGCGGCAATTTGGAACCGGTCTTTAATTCCGACCGACGATGTTGACCTGACTGTGCCGCCGGTCATGTTGCCGGATGCCATGAGAGCGGCCCTGGAGAACCGTCCCGAGTTGCGCGAGTCCGACCTCGCCCGTGAGATCAATCAACTCGATCAGAAACTCTATCGCGACCTGACTAAGCCACAGGTCGATTTAGTCGGCTCGTACGGCGTGGTGGGAAATGCGGGTACGCGTGTCACCACTGCGAATCCGTTATCCGCGAGTAACGATGCGTTGCGCGCGCGCGTGAATGACTTATCGACGCTTAGTGGTTTGCAACCACTGCCCGCGCCGCCCACGGCCACCGTGCCGCCAAATTTGATTGGTAGCTATCCACAGTCGCTCACCAATCTGGCGTCAAACGATTTCAACAATGTTCGCGTTGGCGTAACGATCAGTCTGCCGCTGCGCAATCGGACTGCGGAAGGACAACTAGCACACTCTGAGATTGAAGGTGACCGCATCGCGACGCAGCGACAGCAACTCGAACAGTTGATTCAGGTCGAAGTGCGAAATGCTTCGCAGTCGGTCACGACTGCTGAGGCTCGCTTGCGCTCCGCCGCAGTCGCGCGTGAAAATGCCGAGCAGCAGTACGAAAGTGAGAAACGCAAACTCGATGTCGGCCAATCGACTGTGTTCCTCGTGCTCGATCGGCAAACTTCATTGACCATCGCCCGAGGCAACGAACTGCGGGCCCAGACCGATCTTAACAAAGCCATCGCCGAATTTCAGCGGGCAACGGGCAACTCGCTAACGGCGAATAATGTTAGCGTGACCTCGCACTGAAGGGATTATGTTTCAACTAAATCAACGAGGGCAATATTTACTGAGCGGCGTATTTATCGCGGCGGCCGCGGTAATTGTTTGTGCGGCGGCTGCGTCGCCGGCGCGCGGGCAATCCTGTTTGCCCCCGGACATCAAGCCGACGGAAATCGTTTCGACTGAGACCGGTAAAGACGGTCGCGTGATCAGGAACGTGACCGTGAAGGATCGGTTGGTGGAACTAAAGGCGCGTTGTCGTAAAGGGAAGTTGACAGATGCGCGCGGAAAACAGATTTACTTTTATCGCCTTATCGGATGTTGGGGCAATCCGCCGGCGGACTACGAGGAACAGTTCGAAGCGCAACGTGTGAAGCTGAGGCAGTTGCAGAAACGCTATACCGTTATCCAAATTCCCTGTTTATTAGATCGTTCCATTTCATAAATTATTCATCATTCGGCACTCTCCGCATCTCAGAGAGCCCAGTTCTGAATCCCAGGGTGCGACCAGGAATCAACAGCGAATATCTGAGACCTAAGCTAGCCGCTGTTCTGCAATGTTGTGGCTGTAATAATGCGCACGCGCGAACGATTTAATCGTTGACGCGAATCCCGCGCGCTATTAATATCGAATGTCTCCTCATGGATTTACTTCCAATCGAATTGTTCCCACAGTCGTCATGGAAAACAAATTATCTGGTTCCTTTCGCAGCCCATCTCTCGCTCGCTACCTCAAGCTGAGATTGTCGCTGCTGTTAGTGACCGTCGCCCTGGTCGCAGGCGGCTCATTCATCCCGTATTCACCCGTGGCGCGCGCGCAGGAAAAGCGTTTGCGCATGGAAGAGGACCTGCAGAAGGTCTTCAGCACTCATGAAGAAATGCGTCTCGATCCGGTGATGGCGCAGCGGGAGGTCAAAACCACCGGGCGTTTGTCCTTAACCAGTTTTAGCCATCGCTTTGATCTGCAGTTGCAGTCGAATGACTTGCGCGCGCCGAACTCTCGCGCGGAAGAAGTTGTTAATGGTATTGCGCATGATTTGCCACGCGGCGAAGCGAACACTTTCAAAGGCACCGTCGCCGGCTTACCGAACACTGATGCGCGCTTTACGATCGATGGCAGTCATGTCGAAGGAATGATCCTCACGCCTGACGCGACATACTTCATCGAGCCGGCGCAGAAATATTCGCGCGCCGCGGGCAGTTCGGATTATTTGCTGTACACGGCAGCCGACGTGCAGTCCGACCTTACGGCCGCATGCGGTGACACGCTCGCGCGAAAAGTCGATTTGCGGGCAAAGGAGTTTGTCACCGGCAACTCTGTGGTTCCCAATGCAGTGGCGCCCATGCGCGTTGTCGAGCTTGCGACTGAGGCTGACGATGAATATGTCGCGGCGCTCGGCGGTTCATCTGCAGCGAACAGCGACATCCTCACCATCATGAATTCGGTGGACGCGATCTATCGTCGCGATGTGGGGCTGACTTTCTCAATCGTTTTGCAGCACACGTGGAACGGCGGGGATCCTTACTCTACAAGTGGCGACCCGGCCGCCGTCTTGAATGAGTTTGCGAACTACTGGAATAACAACATCACCACGCCGCGCGACGACGCGCACATGTGGACGGGCCGCAGTCTTGGCGGCGTTGATGGAATTGCCTTCACCGGCGTTGTCTGTCGCTCTCCAGCCGGCTCGTACGGCACATCGATTCGCGAAACCATTGCTCCTTTTCGCGTGGGCATTCCGGCTCATGAGATTGGGCACAACTTTGGCGCGTCACACTGTGACGGGCAGGCAGGTTGCGACAACACCATCATGGTCACGACGCAGACTGTTGCGAACACCTTGACCTTCTGTCAATTCTCCATCGATGAGATGACGAACTACGTCAACGCAAATTCCGGTTGCCTCTCAGTGGCGACGGCTTCGACAGTGCAATTGAGTTCCGCAGCCTACACCGTCAACGAAGGTGATGCGGCAGGTCAGGTAACGATCACGGTCAACCGCCTCGGCGACACCTCAGGCGCGGCCAGCGTTAACTACGCGACCTCTGACACTGCTGGGTTGCAGAATTGCACGGTCGTCAACGGCCGCGCTTCTGAGCGATGCGATTACGTCACGAGTGTGGGCACGGTGCGATTCGCCGCGGGCGAAGCCGCGAAGACTTTCAATATTCCGATCATTAATGATGTGTGGATTGAAGGCGCGGAAACTTTTACCCTCACTTTAAGTAACGCCGTAGGCGCAACGCTCGGAGCGCCGCTTAGTGCGACGATTACGATTACGGATGCCGGAAACGATGTCACGCCTCCGACGAATAACCCGATCGATGGTGTCGACTTTTTCGTGCGGCAGCAATACCTGGACATTCTTGGACGCCAACCGGATCAGGGCGGCTTCACTAATTGGGTAAACACTCTCGGTCCTTGTCCAAACGGCGGCTTTGGCGAGCCGCCGGCTTCGGATTGCGATCGTTTGCATGTCGCTGCGGGCTTCTTCCAGTCGGATGAATTTCTGAATCGTGGCTACTGGGCGTTTCGGTACTACATGGTGAGCTTCCAGCAACGGCCGACGTACGCTCAGTTCATGCCGGATATGGCGCAGGTGGGTGGGCCGAAGTCGCCGGCAGAAGAAGAATCCGCCAAAGCCGCATTCGCTGAAGCCTTCGTGCAGCGACCTGAATTCACGGCGAAGTATGGCGCTGCCAGCGGTCAAGGACTGGCGAATGCGCTCACGACCAACGCAGGTTTGCCGGCTTACACGGTGACGGCAGGTCAAACCAATGGCCAGATTCTGCGCGCGATTGCCGAACGGCAGACTACCTTGGATAAGTTTTTGAGTGAAGGCACAGTTGCGATCCTATACTTCGGATTTCAGCGACGCGATCCGGACTCGACTGGCTATCAAAACAACCTGGCAACGCTGAACGCGAATCCGAACAATCTGCGCCACATGATTTTTATCTTCATCTACTCGACTGAGTACCGGCAGCGATTCGGTCCATCATGACACGGCGTTGACTTGCTCGTTACAGTCGATGAAGAATTCAGGAGCAGAGACAGCAGTTAGGCCGGCCGTGCCGTTTGTTTCTACTGGATCAGCATGAGGACGCCAGCCCCACGACCCTCAAAGCGTTCCCACATTGGGATGGGTATGGTCCCGGTCTGCTTCGTGTTTGTAGGTATAGCCACCGGTATCTTCCTGCTCACGCGAGGGACCGTTCATTCGGCTGCGGCGGAACATATATCCGGGTTATCCAATACGCGGGTCCAAACACTTCCTCAAAAATCGACTGACGGCGCATGGACTTTTCAGGAGACCGCGAAGTCAGCCTCTCAACCGTCGGCGGGTTTGCGCTCCTCGCGGCGACTGAAACTTGATCGTTTGACGTTGACCGAAGTTCTCAAAACCGCGCCGATGGAATTTACTGATGAGGCGCGCCAGCGGTCCGCGATCCTGATGCTTCCTATTGCCGACGGCAGATTCGAACGATTTGCAATTACCCAATCACCTGTCATGGCGCCGGAACTCGGAGCACGATATCCCGACATCAAAACTTATTCAGGGCAAGGTATCGACGATCCTTCTGCGACTTCGCGCTTTGATTGGACGCCCAGTGGCTTGCACGGAATCACACTGTAACCGCAGGCCCCCACGCTGATCGAGCCCGGTTCGGCTGCCGATACGGAAAACTATACGGTCTATTTTCAGCAGGACGCGATCGTCGACGCCGCGGAATGCGAGGTTACTCAGGAGCAGCAGGAAGTTGCGCTCGGTCGAATGCAGAGCAAGCGCGCCAACGGCGTCATTCCCAATATTAGTTCCGGAACGACGCTGCGCCGCTATCGGTTGGCGGCCGCAGCCACTGCCGAATACACACAAACATATGGCGGAGGATCTGTCAGCGGCGCACTCTCAGCGATCACGACGACCGTCAACCTCGCTGATGCGATTTACGAGCGCGATGTGGCGATCAGGCTGACGCTGATTGCCAACGACGACACAATTATTTTCACCGACACGACGACGGACGGTTACACCACCGACAACGTCAGTGCGCTCATTAGCGAAAACCAAACCAAGCTCGACTCAGTTATAGGTTCAGTCAACTATGACATTGGTCACGTCTTTGACGGGCGTTTACTTTCGGGTGGCGCGTTTTCATGGCAAGGGCTGGCCGGCATTGGTGTCGTCTGTGTTAACGGCGTGAAAGCTCGCGGTGTGGATATTTTTCGCTCGGTTAGTCCAAACAGTGTGATCGCGTATTACAGTGCCGCACACGAGATGGGGCATCAGTTCGGCGCAACTCACACGTTCAATACGACGAGCGGATCCTGTGGCTCGCAACGCGCGCCGGCTACCGCATACGAGCCCTACAACGGATCGACCATCATGGCTTACCGCCTCGCCTGTGCGCCTGACGATCTGATGTCCACGGATACTTATTTTCACAATGCGAGCATCGAGCAAATCGTGAACTTCACCAACGGCGGCTCGGGCAACAGCTGTGCGACCGCGACCGGCACCGGCAACACTCCGCCGTCGGTTTCAGCCGGCGCGAGTTATACGATTCCGATGGGCACACCTTTCATACTGACAGCGAGCGGAAGTGATGCCGATGGTGATGCGATTACTTACGATTGGGAAGAATTCGACTTGGGTACAGCGGCGCCTCCGAACACGGATGATGGGACCCGGCCAATCTTCCGCTCGTTTGCCCCGACTACAAGTCCGGCGCGCATGTTTCCGCGCTTGCAGGACGTGTTAACGGGTTCGGCGACTATGGGCGAGTTGCTTCCTTCCACCACACGCACGATGAATTTTCGCGTGACTGCACGCGACAACCGGTCGGGCGGCGGAGGGATAAATTCTGCAGCCACCCAAGTGAATGTCCGCAACGACGCCGGCCCGTTTACGGTGACGTCGCCCACGTCATCCAGTTCATGGCCCGTCGGATCCACGCAGACTGTGACGTGGAACGTGGCCAACACGAGCGGCGCGCCAATCAACGCCGCGACCGTAAGAATCACTCTTTCTGTTAACGGCGTCAGCTTCCCTTACATTTTGGCGAACAACACCCCCAACGATGGCTCTGAACTTGTGACCCTGCCGTTTACGCCGACAAGCTCCGCGCGCATCAAGGTCGAGGCGGCCGGCAACATCTTCTTCAACATTTCGCAGGGCTTTACGATTACTGGCAGCGCGCAACCCGGAATTCAGTTCAGTTCGTCCGCTTATTCAGTTAATGAAGGAGCCGGTGTGGTGGAAATCTACGTGCACCGAAGCGATACCGTAAGTTCTGCGGCAGTTAATTATGCGACGTCGGATACGGCTGGCCTGCAGAATTGCACCGTGGTGAATGGCAAGGCCTCTGAGCGCTGCGACTATGTAACGTCTGTCGGAACATTGAACTATGCGGCTGGAGAAGGGACCAAGGTTTTCACCGTGCCGCTAATTGATGATGCGTGGGTGGAAGGCAATGAAACGTTCAGCGTTTCCTTGAGTAGTCCGACTGGCAATCCGATCGGAGGCCTTACCGCCGCGACTGTGACTATTGTTGATAACGACTCAACTCAGGGGACGACAAATCCGATTGACGGTGTCGAGTTCTTCATCCGACAACAGTATGCAGATTTTCTTAATCGCCAACCGGACGCGACGGGATTGCAAAATTGGATCAATACGCTCGCGCCTTGTCCGAACGGAGGATTTGGCGAGCCGCCGGCTTCGGATTGCGATCGTCTGCACGTCGCTGCGGGGTTTTTCCAATCTGATGAGTTTCTGAATCGTGGCTACTGGGCATTTCGCCTCTACATGGTGAGCTTCCAACAACGGCCGACGTACGCGCAGTTCATTCCCGACATGGCGCAGGTCGGCGGGCCGAAATCTCCTGCTGAGGAAGAGTCGAGCAAGGCTGCATTCGCCGAAGCGTTCGTGCAGCGACCTGAATTCACTGCGAGGTATTCGGGCCAACACGGGCAGACGCTCGCAAATGCGCTCACGACCAACTCAGGCTTGCCGGCTTACACAGTGCAAGCCGGTGAAACCGACGGTCAGATACTTCGTCACATTGCCGAACGACAGACGAGCCTGGATAAGTTCCTGACTGAAGGCACGGTGTCGATTCTGTACTTTGGATTTCAGCGCCGCGACCCGGACACGATTGGTTATCAGAATAACCTGGACACCCTAAATGCGAATCCAAATAACCTGCGCCACATGATCTTCATCTTCATCTACTCGACTGAGTACCGGCAGCGATTCGGTCCATCGTAAGCGTTCAGCCAATTTCACAATTTGCGCCGTCGTCCGGAGTCTGATGGCGGCGCTTTGCCTCAAAAGTCCTTCGATTAGTTCTCTGAAAGATTTGAACTGACATCGCCGCAGAGCGGCGAGATGTTTATAGCTACGCGATTGCCTCTTCCCATCTCCGCAAAGAGCCAAACGCTGAGCATTTCGCTCTTTGCGCCGGAAGTGAGAAGGGCGTGCTTTCTATAAACATTACGTGCCTACGGCACGGCTCTGTCGCAATTCGCTCGAGCGATCACTTTTGAGGCAAAGCTTGATGGCGGCGCATCTTCTGTCTGCGTCATACAACCGGCCCGGGTTCTGCGACTAATCTGCTGAATACCCGAGAAGCTTCCGCAGCTTTACCGCAGCCTCTCGACCGTTTACCTCGGAAGGTTTTCCCGATGTGCCTCGGAAGGTGAAGGAGTCAATGCCGGCTAAGTTTCAAGTTTCAAGTTTCAGGTTTCAAGTTGGATTTGGAAGATTGCGGAATTACGAGGGAAGCGCGAAAGCGCTCTTTGGCTGGATTCGGCCGGCAACGGCGTGCGAAGTAAGTCCAAAGTTACCCGTCCAAAGTCCAAAGTCCAATCCCCAGAGTTCAAAGTCCAAGATCCAAGGTCGAACGTTCTCCAACCGCCCGCACCATCGCCAACACCGACGACGAAACGCCTTTCGGTCACAGAGGCCTGCGCTTGTAGCACTGGCTTGCTTGTTAGCAGTTGCATTGGTGTCGCTGGTTAGCGACCGCATGCTACGCAGCTCCGATGCGGCCGCTCAAAGCGCATCCCTCGCGACACCAGCCAATCTAAGCGCGACTGACGACGCGTACGCCACAAAAATCGCGGTGACTTGGGACGCCGTGCGCGGCGCGACGCTCTATCGCATCTTTCGTAACGCGACGAACAACCCAGCCACGGCCACGGCAATAGGCACAACCCCGCAAGCGATCTTCTTCGATGCGACAGCCGCCGCGAATCAAAGCCTCTTCTATTGGGTGCGCGCGGAAAACGGAAACGTCGTCAGCGCTTTGAGTCAGCCCGATCAAGGTTCACGCACGGGCGGAGCGATCATTGGTCCATTGGCGCCGCTCGATCCGCCACCGGCGCCGCTGGGGAATCAACCGACCGCGGCGAAGGCTTATCTCGGCAAAGCGCTTTTCTGGGATGAACAACTTTCATCGACGCGCACGGTCGCTTGCGGCACTTGTCACTTTTCTACGAACGGCGGTTCAGATGCGCGCGCGATTGTTAACAACGCGCGCTCGCGAAATCCCGGCCCCGATGGAATCTTCAATACGGCTGATGATGTCTTCGCGTCTCCGGGTGTCATCAGCAACAACAGCGACGGCAGCTACAACTGGTCAACGACTTACGGATTTCATGAGCAAGTCACCGGCAGAAAATCGCGGTCGTATATCGATGCTGGTTACTCGAACTTATTGTTCTGGGACGGACGCGCAAGCGGGACGTTCACCGATCCAATTGGCGGCGGCGTCGTTTTGCAAAATGGCGCCGCGCTCGAGAGTCAGGTAGCCGGCCCACCGGTCAGCTCTGCCGAGATGGCGCATGTCAATCGAACCTGGAATGAGGTTGCGGTTCGCGTGGCCCAATCAACACCGCTGGCACTCTCCCCGTCCGTCCCGGCGGCTGTGAGAAATTGGATCGACGGCCGCACCTATCCCGAATTGTTTGAAGAAGCCTTCGGCACGCCCGAAGTTACTCCCGCTCGAATTGCTATGGCGATCGCGACGTTTGAGCGAACTGTTTATTCAGACCGCACCCCGTTCGATCAATCGGTCGCGCAAATCACGCCACTCGGCGCAGCGGAAACTCGCGGACGCGGACTCTTTAATCAAGTTGGTTGCAACGTCTGTCATGCCGGAAATCTTTTTAGTGACAACGCGTTTCACAACATCGGCGTGCGGCCACAGTTTGAAGACACCGGCCGTTTCCAGGTAACCGGCAATACGAACAACATCGGCGAGTTTCGTACACCGAGCCTTCGCAATGTCGGCGTCCGGGGCCCCTATTTTCATAACGGACATTTCGCGACGCTCGAAGAAGTTGTCGACTTTTATAATCGCGGCGGTGACTTCGATGCTCCAAACATCAATCACAACCTGATTAGGCCGTTGAACCTGAATCCCCAGCAGAAGGCTGACCTCGCAGCATTTCTGCGCGCGTTGACTGACCCGCGGGCTGCCAGTGCGTCGGCGCCTTTCGATCGCCCGACGCTTTACAGCGAATCCAATCGCGTTCCGCAAGTTTTCGGAAATGGAACCACTGGCAGCGGCGGCAACGTTCCGCAGGTGACGGCAATTGAGCCACCGGTCGTCGGTGATCCAAGCTTCACCGTCGGTGTTTCAAACGCGCTGGGCGGTGCGCAGGCAGTGCTCGTCATCAACCACACTGACCCCGGCGCCGGTTCTTCGATTCCGCAAACAGGATCGCTCGCGCGCCTGACGATTGGTCTTAGCGGTAGCGGTGCTGGTAACGGCTTTGGGTCGGCGAGTTTGCCAATTCCCAATAACCCCGGTGCGACGTTTTATGGGCGTTGGTATGTCTCCGACGCGGGCGCGACGGGTGGTGTGGCGGTCTCGCCGGCTTTCTCGTTTACGATTTTTGACGGCGCAATCGGTCCAAATCCGATCGACGACGTGACGATATTCATCAGGCAGCAGTACCGCGACTTTCTGAACCGCGAACCCGACGCGGTTGGTTTACAGAATTGGGTCAATACGCTTGCCCCCTGTCCTGGCGGCGGCTTTGGTGAGCTCGATCATCCCGAATGTGATCGCGTGCACGTTTCGATGGGCTTCTTCCAATCGACGGAATTTCTCGGGCGCGGCTATTTCGGATTTCGTTTTTACATGTCAGCCTTTGGCCAAAGACCGACACTTCAGCAATTCACCGCGGACATGTCTTTGCTCGGTGGCTCAAAGTCGGCCGCGGAAGAAGAGCAAAGCAAAGCAGACTTCGCCGAAAAATTCGTGCAGCGTCCCGAGTTCGTGGCGCGATACGGAGCCACGACTGACCCAACGCAGTATGTTGATGCGCTGCTGCAGGCCACGGGTCTGCCGAATCTCTCAACCCGCCAACAACTGATCAGCGGTTTGCAGAACGGTACCAAGACGCGCGGTCGGGTGTTGCGTGAGATAGTCGAGACGCAGGAAGCGCTCGATCGTTTCCTGGTCGATGGATTTGTCGCGATTCAGTACTTTGGTTATCTACATCGCGACCCGGACACGATTGGTTACGATAATTGGACACGGACTTTGCGGCAGAATCCGAATGATATCCGGCACATGGTGTTTGGATTCATCTATTCGTCGGAGTATCGCTCGCGTTTTGGCTTGCCTTGAGTAAGTATCCGCAGATTACGCAGATTTCGCCGAGACAAAACTGGTGCGCCGCCACATTTCCTATGTGCGGAATCTGCGGATTCCCTTCGTGACATTTTGAGTCTCGCTAGCGGGCCGCGGTCGGAGAGAGTTTTGCGACCGTCCACAGCGGAAAATGATCCGAGACGGTGAGGTTGCGATCGATGCCATAGCTGGACGGCGTCAATCGGCGCAGCCAAATCCAATCCAGCTTGAGCTTTACATCGAACATCAACGCCTTGCGATAGAACGTTGACTCGTCATCGGGCAGAGCCGTGATGAACCCGTTTTCTGTGAACAGCTTGCGAGTGCCTTCCACAGCAGGTAGCTCCCACGTGTTGAAATCGCCGAGCACAATCGCCGGCATATCTTTCGGAAAGCGGTCCAAGTCTTTCAGCACCGCGCGAAACTGTTCGATCTTTTGAGCGATAGCCAACCGAGTTTCGCTGTGCACGGAATATTCGCTGTGCACGGAATAAACGCGAATTGAAGTCTTATCAATTATGGTCGTGGCGGCAATTGCCACTCGCTGCCGTCCGCCGGGCCCGGCATTGGACAACATGATTCTAGTGACATTGGTCAGAGGATAAGGGCTGAGGATTTCGACGCCCGTTTCTTCTTCGGTGTCCTTCTGTTTTGCTGAGGCGGCTTCGGGGGCGGCCCACACGTAATACATCCCGAGAGCTTCGGCGATGGCTTTCGCATTGTTCACGTTCCCACTGCGCAGCTTATTGCGATCGACTTCCTGCAAACCAACGATCGCGGGCGCCGACCCGCGACGTTCTTTCAGCCACTCAATAATCTGTTCGAGCTCTTTTCCGCTGCGCCAGCGAATATTGTAGGAAAAGATTTTGAGTTCGTTGGCGGCTGGAATTTCAACCAGTCGTTGAGCCGCACCGGATTCAAGCAGCGATTCGCTTCTTACGCCACGGCTTTGCGCCGCAGTAGTATGGAGACTCGAAGGCATGATCATGATGAGCAGGTAAGGCAGGGCGCGAAACACAGAGGCTAAAACTCTGGAACGGACTTGCCGGAGATGTGTGAACTCAGAATTCAATTCGCAATCCATCCCCCGCCGCAATCGTCTCTCCCGCCCACAGTTTTCGCGCCTCGCCTTCCAGGTCGACGCCGTCCCACTCTGGATACAGATGCGTGAGCACAACTTTCCGTGGCTCGGCGATCGCGGCCAGCCGCATCGCGTCCGCTAATTCGAGATGTGTCTGAATCGGCTTGTTGCGATAGAACGAGCATTCGAGAACCAACAGGTCAGCGCCGTGCGCGAACTCGGCGACGGCTTCCGCGAATCCGGTGTCCGAGGTGTAGACAATCGTCGTACCGCGCGCGTCAGTAAGTCGCAGCGCGAGGCTCTCCGGGCGATGAGGCGTGGGCAGCGTGGTGGCCGTGACGTGTTTCAACGGCTCGAAACTCTGCGCGGGCGAGACTTCGGTGAAATCCAGCGGAAAGGGCAACTCGAACAGCTTGTAGTTATGCGCATCATCGATCGCCTGCAGCAGTGTTTTGGTTCCGGCACAGGCAAAAATCCGCAAAGGCTTTTTGCGCGCTTGCGTTTGCGGCGCGTGCTTCATGCCGAACAGCAAAGGGGCGAGTCCACCGCAATGATCCAAGTGCAAGTGGCTAATCCATATGGCATCAAGATTCGGCCACGCGAGATTCTCTTCCGCCATGCGATGCGGCGCGTCGGCGCTGCAATCTAGCAGTAAAGAACCGTGTTCCGTCTGCAGCCAGAACGCCGCCGCGGCGCGCTGCGGATGAAAAACTGAAGTGCCCGAGCCGAGAACAATGAGCTGCATGAAAGAAACCTAAATTGAAAAGCGAAAATTGAAAAGTGCAAACTGTCGCTACCGCTGGCGGTAGCGACCTGAGGAGGAGGCAACTTGTAAAGTGTGTCAGTACCGGGAGCGGTAGCGACCGGATCAATTCACAATTGATTCGTTTCTTCGCTCCGTAGGAGCGAGATATTTGTAGAACATCGCGCTTCATGAAACCAAGCTCCTTTAGGAGTGACATATTATTCCGCTCCTAAAGAAGCTTAGGAGGAAAAGAGATTTTCGGTTCTACAAATATTTCGCGCCTAACGGCTTGGTCGTTTCATATCCAGGCTTCTTGTCGTTGGATTTGTGATCGCGTATGCTGGCGCGCTCTTAGGAGACTTCAGACTCGAGACTTATTTTCTATGACTGTCAAATCTGATCGTTGGATTCGCCGCATGGCTGAGGAAGCGCAATTGATTCATCCGTTCGAAGCGCGGCTGATCCGCGAAGTCGCCGGCACCCGGATCATCTCCGCCGGAGCGTCGAGCTACGGCTATGACATGCGTCTGGCCGACGATGGCTTTCGCGTTTTCTCGCCCATTCATGGAACTGAAATCGATCCCAAGCACTTTGACGAAGACTCTTTGATCGAACCGCCACTGCGCACCGCCGACGACGGATCGAAGTACTACCTCATGCCGCCACACTCGTATGCGCTCGGAGTCTCAGTCGAGACATTCCACATGCCGCGCAATGTGACGGGGATTTGCATGGGCAAGAGCACTTACGCGCGCGCTGGGTTAGCAGTCAACACGACACCGCTTGAAGCCGGATGGATCGGGCGTTTGGTTATTGAGCTTGGCAATCTCGCAGATCTTCCTTTACGTGTTTATGTGAATGAGGGAATCGGACAGGTGCTGTTTTTTGAATCGGACGAAGACTGCAGCACTTCGTACGAAGATCGGGGCGGGAAATACCAGGGCCAGACTGGGCTTACGTACTCGCGGCTCTAAAGCTGTGGGTTCTCATAGTGAATGATATCCGCACCATAGTTATTGATATCTCCACCATTTCCACCGCAGTCACGCAGGGCTTTAGCCCGTGCTCTACATTTATTTCCTTCGTCTCGTTAAGGAAAGAGGCACGTCCGCTTCGATTGAAGAACTTCCGATGTTGCCGATGGGCGGCGGGAGCTAGCTGGTTCACTCCCGTATTGAGCCATGCCGGTGCATTGCGTTTGGGTCTTTAGGAGATTGCGGTGCTGGTTTCAGCCGCACAGCCGGATCGGTCTGTCTAATTCCGTCCACAGATCCCTTAAGAGGAGCATCCGCCTCTGTCTGAATTACAGTGGCAATCCATTTTGGATCGGCCCCACCCTGACACATGGCCCAACGCATCAGAGGTTCAGTGCCGACGACGAGCATGCCGGAATGGTTGTTTCGATCAGCGTCCTCTTTGGGATCGTCGTAGAAAAAGCCGAGCGACTTGCGCAGCAGCAGAATGTCGTCCGGCTTGCCGGTTAGAAACGTCCAGCCTTGCCCTACTCCGTGCATCTTTGCGTACGCCTTGAGGTCGCGCGGGCTGTCTTCTTCGGGACTTAGAGTGATCGAATAAAAGAAAATGTCGCGACCGACGCGGTCTTTTAGAATCTTCTGTACTTCAACCAGGTGATGGGTGATCACCGGGCAGATGTCCTTGCATCGTGCGAACATGAACTGGATGACGACGCGCCTGTCCTTGACGAGATCAGTGTAAAAGTGAACCTTCTGATTGTCCTGAGTGGTTAACTCCACGTTCGGTAAGTGACGTCGCTGGATCAGCTCACGCGGCGAGATTTTCTGGAAGTTGTAATTATGCGTGCTCGCCGGTGTCGGCTCCTGCGCGAGCACACTATTCGCTCCCACGGCAGCCGTAGCCGCTCCCGCGACCGCCAACCAATTTCTTCTCGTCATCTTTGCCATGATCTTTAGCTCCTTTCTGATCGTCGGAGGTAGCGCTCACTATGGGTTTTGGTTGTTGTCAGTTACACCCGGCTGCACCTGGAAGAGCAGCATCATGGCGTGATCCTCGTGAATGGTGTTGTGACAGTGCATCGCCCAGTCGCCCTGAAAGTCGCGAAAGCGGAAGAAGACCTTTACATCTTCATTGGCCTGCAGCCGGGTAACATCCTTTCGCGATACCTCCACATTGGGAACATTGGGGCGAATTGTGCTGATGCCGCCGCCACCACCACCAAAGGCGCAATCACCGTGGGAGCGCCAGTCGGGAGAGCCGAATCCGGCACGCCGGCTGTGATGGCTGTAACTGAAGCGACGCCCTCCGTTGTTAGACCGGCTTAGAATCTGATGCTCTTCAAGATGGACGTGGATCGGGTGTTGCCAATCGCTGCGCGGGTTGCTCCAAAGCCAATTCTCCGCGCTGTTCTGCGTAACTGTGAAGCGAAGCTCGTTGCAGTTCGCAAACCTACCATTGATGACCCATTGTCCATTGTCGCGATCAAAGTTGAAGTTCCGGGTGATGCGCGGCGTAATGATGCTCGGCAGTTGATAGAACACCGGGTGCGTCGCGGGGTTGACACTGTTGTCGCTGACGGGACTGCCAATCCTGAACTCGACGCAAGACATACCCTGACCGGCGGAAAAAAGATCGCAGCTCGGACCCTGACCGTCGTCCTGAATCAAACGATTTTCCAAACGAACTTTGGTGTGGCTGCCAATCAGGCTCTTGACCTGGTTGAAGTCGACGATGATGTCATAACGTTCGGCCACGCCCAGCCGGATGCTGGTCACCTGAATAGGCGTCGGTAAAAGGTTGCCGTCATCAGCGATCACCCAGAACGGAATCTGAGTGCTGGGAGTGAGCGGATCGGTCAGAAACAATTCGTAGAAGCGCGACGGCCCGCCGTTTAGTACGCGGAAACGATAGCGCCGCTGGCTGACGTTGAAGAACGGTTGAATGATGCCGTTCGCCAACTGAATGTCGCCGAGCAGTCCCTTGAAATTGAAGGTGTCAAAGCAGAGCAGACCAGTGCTGGGATCAAGCAACTTGTCATTGAGCATGATCGGGATATCGTACTGTGGATAGCTCGGCAGCCGAAAGCCCGTGGTTTCATTGCCAGTGTCGAACTGGTTGAAGATCAGGTGAAAGCCTTCAAGGCCCTTGTAAGTATTTTCGGCGGTGTGATCGATGCGGTGGTCGTGATACCACAGAGAGCTGAGCGACTCGTTGATGTCACCATTAGGTTGATTAGTAGAAGCGAAGCCGGCCTGTTGTCCGGTGAAGTATTGATCGAAATACTGTCCGCGGAAGAAGTAGCGACAGGGACCGCCGTCGCTTTCCGGCGCCGTGTGGAAATTGTGCAGGTGCGTGGACATCTCGGGAACGCCGAAGCCGCCGTTCTGGCTCTGCGTCGGCAGCTCGTTGTAGCGGCGAATCAGCCATGGCTCCTGATAGTGACTGACGACCGTAGGGCCTGGCATTGTCGCGACGTCGCTGGCGACGCTGCCGCCCAGATTAAATCCCCAGATTGTTTGAGCCGGAATGTTCGTATCTGAAGTGAACCTGAAATTGTTGTTTGCTCTGATGCGTTCGACGTAATACTTCTGCGTCGGGTACTGGGTAAAGAACTGGAAAAAATCCGTTCCCGGCCGCAACACGCCGTTGTATTGGCCGCGACCTTCATAAGGAAGGCCGGTCGCCGGATTGACGGTGTTGAACGGAAACTGTTGTGGTGGCGCGCCGAAGGTTAGCCCCGGATCAGACAATGGTCGCGCCGGCAGTTCCGGTGGAATGGGCATTGGATCAATGAAGACTTGGGCTGGCTTAGGGCTGCATCCGACAGCACAGTTGTTCCCATAGCAACCGCTGTTGTGGCCACCCCACTGAGCGTGCGTCAATCCACCCTTCGCGATCAGCACGCCCGCGCTGGTCATCAATCCCATTTTGATTAAGTCGCGACGAGTGAAACCCTCTTTCACCAATTCCAAACGGTTGTTGAGAGCTGTCTGGATCTCTCGTTCTCTTCTCTTGTTTCTCTTTGAGATAAATGCCATGGCGGGCTCCTCCTACCAAAAATCGGACGGACTCTTCAGCCCAGAACAGCTTGAAGCGCGTTGTTGTCGGGCTTTACCTAGGGACTGTTTCCTTGGTAGGGTCCACCAGCAAGTTAGACCCTGCCGGACTGCAAGAACAAGACTTTAAGAGTTCACGCAACGAATGTTGCATTATGACGGCGCGAAACCTACTACCGTGTTCCGTTATTGTCAAGACTTTTGCATGAACAGACTCTTGCATTGAATGCCGGTATCGTCGTTTGCAAGAGATTTTCAGGATGCTTGCTGAAAACTAGGGAAACGATCACCAACTATGAGAATCGACATCCAGAGAATCAGTAACTATGAGAATCCGGACTCACTAACTTTGAGAAAATATTGTAGGTTGTTGTATCTTCGTCGCCGAGATGTCAGTAACTGTGAGAACCTAAAAAAGCTCTAGGTTGGTTGAGGGTCCGGAAACTCTTGACGATGCTTTCGCGCGACCTTATCAAGACCTAATTGCGGCGGGGCAGGCGGACGGCGAACACGGTTTCTCCGTGATCGGATCGAACGGTCACCTCCCCACCATGCGCCTTGGCAATCTCGCGTACGATATACAATCCAAGGCCGAGTCCCGCCTCGCTGTCATCGTCTTCTTGCACAACTCCTCGCCTGAGCGGATC
>Ga0134126_10000894_pt1 | contig 37727 bp, 39 predicted proteins | sample KB31752_FD_96881 | JGI IMG/M metagenome (GOLD analysis project Ga0134126, IMG submission 96881) | Terrestrial soil microbial communities with excess Nitrogen fertilizer from Kellogg Biological Station, Michigan, USA - KB3-175-2 | ecosystem: Environmental > Terrestrial > Soil > Unclassified ...
GGTCCGGCGAGCCGAGCCGGACTTTTTACAAAGTGCCGCTCGGCTCGCGGCACCTACTGGCAGTAGGTCCGGCGAGCCGAGCCGGACTTTTTACAAAGTGCCGCTCGGCTCGCGGCACCTACTCATGACGTTCATCCCTCTGATGTCTCCGCGAATAGAATGAAGGAAGGGAGGGTTATTACGTGCCACAAGCATTATCCACGGTTCCTGAAAATCTGAAGGATCTGCCGGAGTTGCTGACGCGGACGGAGGGTTTTCCTGCCGTGCTGTCGGCCTTGCATCAGCGCCGCAGCGCCACGGTGGACGGTGCTTGGGGTTCCTCAGCCGCTCTCGCGGCCGCCGCCCTCGCGCAACACACGCCACGGACTTTGCTCGTGGTCATTGCGCATCCGCGCGACATCGATGGATGGACGGGCGATCTGGGCAGTTTCACCGGACTCAGCCCGATTCTCTTCCCCGCCTGGGACGATTTCCGCGAACAAAACGAGAGCGGAGGTAGCCCCGTTGATGAAGTCGCCGGACAGCGTCTTCGTTTGCTCAAACACCTGGAAAGCCCCAATCCTCCGCGTCTGGTGCTGACGACGCTGCAAGCGCTCATTCAGCCGGTTCCCGATCGCGCCCAGCTTGCCGCCACGCGGCGCCGATTGTCCGCCGGCCAAACCATCGATTTGGAAGAACTGGCGTCGTGGTTGGTCGAACACGGCTATCGGCCCACGGAGGCGGTCGAACTGCCGGGCGAGTTCAGCCGTCGCGGCGGCATCCTGGATGTGTTCTCGCCCGACGCCGAATCGCCCCATCGCGTCGAGTTCTTTGGCGATGACATTGAATCCATCCGCCAGTTTTCGCCACAAACTCAGCGCAGTCTGGGGAATCTCCTCGATGTGGAAATCATGGCCGTACAAGCCCCGAGCGCCAGCGAGGGGAATCGCGGTCACTTCTGCGATTATCTCCCCGAAGACGCCTGGACCGTCCTTGTTGAAGTGGAGGAACTACACGAGCAAGGCCGGCATTATCTCGAACGGGTCGCCGAGGAAACAGGCTTGTTCTCCGTCGCGGGCGTCTTTCAGCAATTGCTGCGTTTCCCCAGCGTGACGATCTCCGCTCTGCCATCGCCTTCCGTCGAGGCAAGTTGTCATCTGCACGTTGAGTCCGTCGAGCGTTTCAGCGGCGAGGTGGGGCGTGTGCGCGACGAGTTGGATGCGGTGGCCACACACGATATTGTCTTGATCGCCTGCCACAATGAGGGCGAGTGCAAGCGTCTGGGCGAAGTGTTGGCCACGGGGCAACTGGCGCAGTCAGAGCGCTTGCATCTTGTCACCGGCCGCGTTCGCGCCGGCTTCCGCTTTCTCTCAATGCAGAATGCAGAATGCAGAATGCAGAATGAAAGACAGGGATCTCCTCATTCTGCATTCTGCACTCTGCATTCTGCATTGAGCTTGATTGTTCTCGGTGGGCAGGAGTTATTCCATCGCGAGGAAGTGCGGCAGGTTCAACCGCGCCGCCGACTCGAATCGCGCGCCATCGATAGTTTCCTCGATCTGACCGAAGGCGACCTCGTCGTTCACGTCAGCCACGGCATCGCACGTTACCGGGGCATGGAATTACTGGAGAAGAACGCGAATCGCGAGCGCCAGCGCGGGGAATCGAAGTCGCGTCACGCCGAGGAACATCTGATTTTGGAATTCGCCGGCGGCGTGCGCGTCTACGTACCGGCATCGAAGATTGACCTCGTGCAGAAATACGTTGGCGGCGCGCGCACCGACCCGGAGCTATCGAAGTTCGGCGGCACCAGCTGGCAGAATCGCAAGGCTCGTGTGCAAACGGCGGTGATGGATCTAGCCAGCGACATGATCCAAATGCAGGCGTTGCGTGAGGCCGAGCCGGGCGTCGCCGCGCCACCCGATAGCGAATGGCAAGCCGAGTTCGAGGCATCGTTTCCCTATCAGGAGACGCCGGATCAACTCACGAGCATGGCCGAGATCAAGGGCGACATGCAGCGCGCTCGGCCGATGGATCGCCTCATCTGCGGCGATGTCGGCTACGGCAAGACGGAGTTGGCCATCCGCGCCGCCTTCAAAACCATCGACAACGGCCGGCAAGTGGCGGTCCTCGTGCCAACCACGGTACTCGCCGAACAGCACTACCGCACCTTCAGCCAGCGTCTCGCCGAGTATCCGTTCACCGTCGAATGCCTCAGCCGCTTTCGCTCGTCCGGCGAACAAAAGCGCATCGTCGAACGCCTGAAAAAAGGCGGCGTGGACATCGTCATCGGCACGCATCGGCTGGTCAGTGCCGACGTGCATTTCAAGGATCTCGGCCTGGTCATCATCGACGAGGAGCAGCGTTTCGGCGTTGAACACAAGGAGCGCTTGAAACATCTGCGTCAAAAGGTCGATGTCCTGACAATGACGGCCACGCCGATCCCGCGCACGCTGCATTTGTCCCTTTTAGGCATCCGTGATATATCTAATTTGGAAACGCCGCCGCCCGATCGTCTCGCCATTGAAACGCGCATTGTCCGCTTCGATGCGCAATTGATCCGCCATGCCGTGCTGCGTGAGATGAACCGCGACGGCCAGGTTTATTTCGTACATAACCGCGTGCAGAACATCCATGAAATTGCCGAGCGTCTGCGGAAAATCGTCCCCGATGCGAAGGTGACGATCGTCCACGGTCAGATGGCCGCGGACGAGTTGGAGGAGGAGATGCTGCGTTTCGTCCGCCGCGAGGCGGATATTCTCGTGGCCACGACGATCATCGAAAGCGGCCTGGACATCCCCAACGCCAACACCATTTTCATCAACCAGGCCGATCACTATGGTTTGGCGGACCTGCATCAGCTACGCGGCCGGGTCGGTCGTTACAAGCATCGCGCCTACGCCTATATGTTGCTCGACAGCGAACGCACGGTGACACCGAACGCGGCGCGGCGGCTCAAGGCGATCGAGGAGTTCACCGAGCTAGGCGCTGGTTTCAAGATCGCCCTGCGCGATCTGGAGATTCGCGGGGCCGGCAACATCCTCGGCAACCAGCAGAGCGGCCATATCGCGGCCGTTGGTTATGAGATGTATTGCCAACTGCTGGAAAACGCCGTGCGCACCTTCAAGAAACAGCCACTGCGCACGCCGCTGGAGGTGAACCTCGATCTACCGTGGACGGCGTTCTTGCCGCGCGATTACGTGCAGGGACAGCGTTTGCGTATCGAGGTGTATCGCCGGCTGTCGCGTGTGCGCCGACTGGAACGCCTGGCCGATTTTCGTCAGGAATTGCGCGATCGCTTCGGCGCGCTGCCGGAGTCGGCCGAATGGCTGCTGCGCTTGGCGGAGTTGCGCTTGCTGGCGGCACACTGGAAAATCGCCTCGATTCACCTGGAAAAACCCATTGAGGGCGGCAGTGGACCGACCGACGTGGTACTCGGCTATCGCAATCCTCGGCGCATCCGCGCGCTGGCGGATCGCAGCGCGGGACGGCTACGCATCGTGGATGACGCCAGCGCCTATTTCCGCCCCACGGGGGAGGAACTGGAACCGCTGGTGTTGTATACGACGTTAAAGCGTCTCTTAAGTATGTAAAACCGAAAAGCGAACGGCTGGTGTAAGCCTCCCACCGTTTACGTTTCGCGGAGGCTTCCGTCTCCGCGAAACGTAAACGGGAGAGAGCTTACGCCGGCCGTTCGCTTTTCCGCCGTTGACCCCGTACCTGCTCTGCGGTATGGTTCCGCGCCGCCCGATGGAAGGCGGAGGTTCGGATAAGCAGGAGGGGAGACGATGGGCGCGGGACGCTTCCTGGGAGTAATGGGACTGCTCGTGGCGGTGACGCCGGCCGGCTGGGCGCAGACATGCACCCTCGCCGAGACCATGCAAGCGAGCGATTGCTTCAAGATTCAGCTCGAGATGAAGTTATCCGGCGAAATGCGCATCCGCAAGGATGACAAAACGATCCCCCTCAAACTCGAAGCCGTCGCCAACCACGAATATCCCGAACGCATTCTGGCCGTTGCGCCAGGCGGCCTCGTACAGAAGACCGCGCGCATCTACGAGACGGCCAAGGCCACGATCACCGTCGGCACGGAGCGCGTCGAACGCACCCTGCGCCCGGAACGTCGCTTATTCGTGGCCCAGCGCTACAAGGACCAGGGATTGGTCTACTCTCCGTCCGGCGCGCTCAGCCGCGAGGAACTCGATCTGACCGCCGGCCAGTTCGACAGCTCCGCCGTCAGCGGCGTGTTGGCCGGCAAGGATGTAGCCGTCGGCGATACCTGGAAGGTACCCGCCAGTGTCGTGCAGGCACTGTGCAATTTCGAGGGACTGACCGAACATACGCTGACTGGCAAACTCGACGCGGTGACGGCCGAAACCGCGACCTTCAGCCTGACGGGAACGGCCACCGGCATCGATTTGGGCGCGATCGCCAAGGTGAAAATCGAAGCGGTCGGCCACTTCGATCTGAAAGCGAAACGGCTCGTATCGCTGGAATGGAAGCAGAAGGACGAGCGCGACCAGGGACCGGTCAGCCCGGTGACGGTGGTGGAATCGACGACGACGCTGAAGCGGCAGGCGATCGAACAGCCGGCCGCGCTCTCGGATGTGTCGCTGGTATCCGTGCCTGCGGATGAGGTGCCGCCGACGCCGATGACGCAATTAGAGTACCGGGATTCGCAGGGGCGTTTCGCGTTCCTTCATCCGCGCGAATGGCATATCACCGCCCAGACGAAGGATCATCTCGTCATGCGTTTCATGGAACACGGCGATTTCGTGGCTCAGGTGACGATGACGCCGTGGAAGAAGACCGACAAGGGCAAGCACCTCTCGGCCGAAGAATTCAAGCAGACAATGAACAATACGGCAGGTTGGGAGCCGGAGAAGGAACTGCAAGCGAGCGAAGTGCCCGCCGATAACGGTCGCTGGATCTATCGCTTCTCGGCGCTGGGCCAGATGGATGGTGTCGCCGCCGTGCAGAACTTCTATCTCGTGGCCACGGCTGAGGGCGAGCAGATGATTCTCGTCTTCACGATGACACCCAAGCAGGTTGATAAACTCGGCGCACGCGATCTCGCGCTGGTTGGCAACCTGGAGATTCCCGCCGCTGCCAAGTGAACGGAGCGCGCTAAAACCCAATTTTGCCAGCCCGCAGCGCCAGCAAGGGATTCCCTTGCTGGCGCTGCGGGCTGGTTTCGTGAGCGCGTCTAACCGATTTTTGTTTCCTCCTGCGCCACGCTAGGCAAAAACGCGGCCTGGCCCATGCCAATCGTCACCAGCAACACCGTCACCATGTTCAATCCAAGGCTGTAAAGGTGCCACTGGACGAATGTTTTGCGCGCCTCGACGGCGGCGCTGATGTCTTCCGATCGCGGCGGGGTATGGCTCACCATCGCGTCAAAGGTTTGATTCCGCGGCTCGCGCAGAGCATCAACCTTTTGTTCCAGCCCCCACCCCAACGCCACCGCCGCCAGCGCCGCAACCAGAATGCCGGCGCGAAGCCGATGCACTTTCGCCGCACCCGCGCGGCGCCAGGAGAGCGCCGTGGCCGTTGCCAGCAGAGCGCATACCGCTTGAATACCGAAATACCACGTAAACAAGGGACGGATCGCCACCCCGCCGGCGCGTGTACCCTGCTCTCTGCGTAGCGGCTCCGGGAAAACCGGATTGGGCGAGGAGCCATCGTAGGCGTCCCAGGTGGGCAACCACATAGGGCGATGCTCCTGGCGCGGTTCCGTGCCGGCCGGACCGGGGAGACTGGCGACGGTTTCAAACGTCCCAAACAGGTTGAGGCCGACGACGAAACTGAAGAAAAGGACGGTGCCGAACCACAGACCGAGGGCGAGGACATGGAGGATCTTGCTGAAGTGCAACATGGCGGGAGTCTCCTTGAGGCGGTTCTCGTTGCCGCGCAGCAGCCGGTCGATGTTCGCGCGATGGCGGACGAAGATGAAGGTGGCCACGATCAGGCAGAACAATGTCACGACTCGATGATCATCGTTCCCTGGTTGCGAAGTGAAGACCAGACGGACAACGCACAGCACAACGGCGGCGGTCAGCGACGCCAGCGAGACATATCGGCTGGCCACGACGACGACGAACCACGCCAAGAATGCCGCCAGGGCTGGTTCGGGGAGAAGCACGCTGACAGCGCCGGCGGCGGTGGCCACGCCTTTGCCGCCGTGGAAACGCAGGTAAATCGGGAACAGATGACCCAGAAACGCCGCCACCGCCGCCGCGACCGGCAGAAGGTTGGGCGGCAATTCCAATGGATGCGAGGAAGCCCACCAAGTAGCGGCCCCTGTGGGGAGCGCGCCCTTGGCGAAGTCGAGCAGGAAGACGAGGACGCCGAACGGCCGGCCGAGAACGCGGCCGACATTGGTTGCACCGATGTTGCCGCTGCCTTGTTTCAGGATGTCCACGCTGCGCCAGCGCGCGACGAGATAGCCGAACGGTATGGCACCCACCAGGTAGGCGAACAAGAGAGTCAGTCCCAGAGACAGCGCGGTCATGGAAGGCTCCGGCGGTGAATCGGCAGACGCTTTTTCTCCGCATGAAGAAGACTACGGACTTTTTCGATAGAGATGTCCGGTATCGACCTGATTGAAGCCGAGGCTACGCAGCATGTTGACAGCGGCGATACTGTCCGCGCGCGCCTGGATCTCGACGAGGCTGAAAAATTGATCCTGGAGATAACGCAAAATCTGGGCGATCAAAAACTTGGCCAATCCCTGACGGCGAAGTTCATCGGGCACGACGATGTCCGTGATGCCGATGGCGTGTTCGTCCCAGCGCGTGGTATACGTCTCCATCTCCCACATGAGGGCGCGGGCGGCGGTACGGCTGGTCAACTTATCTTGCAAACGATACTCGTGCAGTTCCACCGGACCAAGGACGCATTCCTGCCACCACGTCGTTCCCTGAAAAGGACTGGCATGGACCTCGTAGCGCAGACGGTGCGCGGCGAAACGACCATCGGAGATGGCCAACGCTTGCTTCAGGGATCGCTGGAAGACCAGGCAAGTGTTTTCGATCGCATAACCCTTGTGTTCGAGGAAGGGCATAGCTTTCGGATCGCTGTCGAGGAATCCCGGCGAAGAACTACCGCCGTAGAGACCGAAGTTGTACGGATTGAGGGGCGTCATGGGGCCGGCAAAGAGTTCCTGACTGCCCCGGTCGCGCAGGTAAACCTCAGCGCGGCGCAGTAGTTCCGAGCCAATACCTTGGCCCTGATGCGAGGGGACCACCGCAAGCAAGCAAAGAACGCCGCTGCGCCAATCCAGGGCGGTTTCCGTCTCGTTGGGTCCGCAGCCGGGTAGGGCGAAGCCGACGATCTGACTATCGGCACAGGCGACCATCAGACTTTCCGGAGCGAAATAGGGTTTGGAGAACAGGAAATACTCCAACCAGGTAGCGCCTTGCTGACGGACGGCTCCCTGTCCGGTGAAGGCCGCGTTCCAGACCTCGGCCAAGCCGGGAGGATCGCCATTGCGGAATGTACGATAGTGAATCACACGGCCAACCTTTCACACCCGGACGCCGAGGGCGTCCGCTTGAGATTGCTCACCTCAATGCGGGATTCATTATAAAGTGGAGCGTCCGGTACGCAAGTTCGGAGATGAAGTCGGGTGCATTCTCGTTGTTGTGCCGGTCGTATTTGGTAGGGTGTTACGAGTAGGTGCCGCGAGCCGAGCGGCACGCATTAGGTAGGTGCCGCGAGCCGAGCGGCACTCATAGTCCGGCTCGGCTCGCCGGACTTACTAGCCAATCGGACCCATTGATGGCACAATATATCTGCCGCGTCTGACTGTGCCGCGCTGAAAAACCCATCACGGATCGCACGACTCCAGTTCCAGAGCGAAGAACATCTTCATTCGCGGCTGTCCCGTCTTGCAGCGATACATGATGCCCAAATACAGGCCGGGCGCGATCTCACGGATTTCATCTCGGACATCTTTCCAGATGACGTGCGACATGCCGCGATAATCCATGAGGATCGACGGTTGGCCATCCAACCAACTTTCGCCCAGACAAATCCGCGCCCGCACGGCTCGGATACCGAGGCACCATTGATTGACGAGCGTGGCTTCGGGACAAAAATGCTTGCCGTGCCAGAGAGCCTTGCTGATTTTTGATTGCGATGAACTGAAGCGCGCGTCGGGACAGTAAATGGTTCGGCCGCGCAGGTAGCCGGTCGGGATCGGTCCAGGACCGGCTTGGCGATAGAGTTGCTCCAGGTCGCCCCAATTCATGCACGCGAGTTGCTCCAGCGACAGGGCCAGAGATGCGGCGGGTGCCGGTTGTTCCGGAACAACGTCCCCTGGACCCGCCGGCGCGGTTGTCACCGCGAGCAAGCACCAAGCCAGGGCGATCCCTGAAACCAGATCAACCCTTCGATTGCTACGCAACAACATCGCTTTACTCCCTCGCCAAAGCTGCGGATCGACTCGGTGTATCAGGGTTATCGACGTGGGAGGATGGGTAACTTGAGGCGAGGCCGTGTCGCCCTTATTTTCGGGACAATGCACGCTATCGGGATAATCGCCTGCGTTCCGCCACAGCCCCCGTCTTCCGCGGTCTTGCATTCAAGGCGGGACCGTTTACAATCGATTAGGAGATGTGGAGGGAGCAACTGCCGCATGCTCACGACGAGCCTATCTTCGTTCCCGGGCCGCTTAGGGTTCAACTCATGGTGCAATACTACACGCTGGAACAGGCCGCGCAGATCCTCCGAACCACTCCCGATCAACTCAAGGAGATGGCACGCAAGAAAGAGGTCCGCGCTTTCCAGGATCGCAGCGGCTGGCGTTTCCGCGCTCAGGAAATCGACGAGTTAGCTCGTGAGCGCGGTTACGGCAGCGATCCCGAGTTGCCCCTGGGCGATGCCGTGGCGAACAAGGCTGGTGACTCCGGCGGCAAAGATGTTTTCAACTTCAGCCTCGACGTTGGCGATAGCGCGGAGGTGCCCATCGGCAAGGAGCCGACCGGTTCCGGCAAACACCCGTCGCGTACCCCCGGTGGCTCGCAAAAGCCCGGCAGTTCCAAGCTCGGCTCGAAGTCGCCGCCGCCCAAGCAGTCCAGTGACAGCGATGTACGCCTCGTCATGGACGGCAGCGATATGGACTTCTCCATCGATCTCGACAGCAAGGCTCCCGCGTCTCGAGCGCCCATTTCGCCGGCACCGAAGATGGGTTCGAGCAAATCGCGTCTGGGCAATGTCGCCAAGGATGACAGCGGCGTCCGCATTGTGCCGCTCGACGAACCCAGCGATAGCGATGTCAAAATCCGCCCCTCTTCGCCGCACGACAGCGACATTCCCATCGGCGAGCAGCCGTCCAAGAGACCCTCGGACAGCGACATTCGCATCGAGGAGGTCACGTCGGGCCGATCGCGCGATCAGATGGTGACCGAAGAGATCGACCTGGATGCCGAGGCACGCAAGGCGGAGGCGGCGGCCAAGTCCAAGAAGGGAACGCGGCATCGGCCCAAACCGCAAGGCGGCGCTCCCGTGCTGCCCACCTCCTCGCCGTTTGAACTGTCCGAGAACGAGATCGACATGGACGGTCCAACCATTCCGCCCCCATCGCGGCGCGCTCCCGAGGAAGCGCCGGGCGAGACCGACAGCAGCAGCGATTTCGAGCTGAAACCATTAGGTGATTCCTCGCCTCTGCTGCCGAGCAGCGACGAAATGCCGGTGCTGATGGGCGACGATGAAGTGGGTCTGGGTGAATTGACCGGCGCCAAGGGCGGCAGCGGCATCAATTTGCAGGATCCCGCCGACAGCGGCATTTCGCTGGAGCAGGGCGGCAGCGACGAGATCGAGTTCGAGTTGAGTCTCGATGCCGGCAACACGCCCAAGCCCAAGCCCGCCAGCGATTCCGGCCCTGATTCCAGCAGCGAATTCGAGTTGAGCTTGTCCGATGACGACGCCTCACCCACGGACGGCAGCAGCAGCGAGTTCGAGTTGAGCCTCGATCCGGAAGGCTCGGACCTGGCCATCGACGAGGGTTCCTCCGACCTGGCCGTGGAAACGCCCGGTTCCGATAGCGATAGCGAGTTTGAACTGACACTGGATGAGGGCGGCGAACTGTCCGTTGAGGAGGATTCCGGTTCCGAGGACGGGGACATCTTCGAGACCGACTTCGAGGTGCCGGCTCTCGATGAGGAATCCGGCTCCGAGGCGGTCGCCCTGGACGAGGCCGACACCGATCTGGAGAGTTCGGAATTTGACCTATCGTTGGACGAAGAGAGCGGCAGTCAGGTTGTACCGCTGGAAGACGAAGAGGATGTTGATGACGGGGCGGCCACCGTCCAGCGTCGCGCCGCCGGCGCGGCGGTTGAGGACGAGGAAGATCTGGAGGACATTGGCGAAGCGCTCGATGACGACCTGGACGCGGAACCGTCCTTGGAAGAAGAGGAAGTAAGCGAACCCGTCGCCGTCTCCGCTGCGCCGGCGCCGCCGGCCGAGTGGGGAGTCATGCCGGCCCTCGTTATGCTGCCCTGTACCATCATCTTGTTTGTCGTTGGCTTGATGAGCTTCGAGTTGGTCCAGGGTATGTGGGGCTATCACCGCGGCAACAAGGTCAGTAACTTGGTGATCCAACCCATTGCTAAAATGTTCGATGACAAGTTGCCGGAAGATTAACGAGATAGCGAGCATGGCAAGGGGAAAACGGCCTCGCCGAGATGGCCGTGGCGGCACATCGTTCTCCGGCCATTACTTCATTGAAATCTACGCCCATCCACCGATGGCGGTTCTACTGTGCATCTCTGCGAGTCTCAGCCCGGCTGATACGGATTTTCGCAAGTCCTTATTTCTCGAAGTATTTACAAAAATTCGCATCAGTCGAGTTAAAGATTGTTGCCAGCACGGCGAGACATGAAAGTTGCGATCATTAGATATTCTAATGGTATGCGCGACCTCGCAGAATGTTGGTCCGCGACGGCGGGACGGACGCCGGATAGACAGTCAGCGAGCGAATCGGGGAGAAGGTGTCCCTCGGCAAGCGAAGAGAGAAATGTCGCTGGAATACGAGAGCATCCCTTGACAGTGATGGAGAGGGCCACTACCTTAACACTCTTCGACACGAAATGGATGAGATGAAGGCGTAACGACGCGAGGAGTCAGCGGTGGCGGGTCAGAATTTTACCAGCGAACGCATCCGTATTCGGATGGAAGCCTACGATCACGAAGTACTCGACCGCACCGCGCAGGAGATCGTGGACACGGCGGTCAAGACCGGCGCTATGGTGCATGGTCCTATTCCGCTGCCGACGCGCATCGAACGCTACACCGTTCTGCGCAGTCCGCACATTGACCGGAAATCGCGCGAGCAGTTCGAGATTCGGACGCACAAGCGTTTGATCGACATTCTGCAACCGACCGGCAAGACCATCGAGGCTCTGAACAAGGGTCTCAGTCTCCCTCCCGGCGTGGACATCAAGATTCGCGTCCTGGCCGGGGCGGCTTCCTGACCGCGAAGACATCCTTACGATCCACTGGCGTGCTTCGATACGGTCCCTCGGAAGGGGGATGCGTCGAGCCGAGTAATACCGGCGATATTGTTGATGTTGTGAATTTCCTCCAGCAATCTGGGGGCGGGTGGAATTATGCTTACGCTGAATGTTTACAACCGGCAGGGCGACTCAGTCGGCACCGTCGAGGTGGACCCCGATGAGTTCGGCGGCACCATCAACAAACAGTTGCTGCACGATGTCGTCATCATGCACCTGGCCAATCAGCGCGCCGGCACGCATTCGACCTTGCGGCGCGGCGAGGTGGCCGGCAGCACGAAAAAGCTATTTCGTCAGAAGGGCACCGGTAACGCCCGCAGTGGTCCGCGGCGCACGAACAAGCGGCGCGGCGGCGGCACGGCTAAGGGGCCGAAGCCGCGCGACTACGAATATCATATGCCCAAGAAAGCCGTACGCGCCGCGACCCGCATGGCCATCCTCAGCAAGTTTCAGGACAACGAAGCCGTCATTATCGACGACCTGAACTTGACGGAAGTGAAGACAAAGCAGATGGCCGGACTGCTCAAGGCGCTGAAACTGCAAGGCACAACTTGCTTGGTGGGCACGAAGGAATACGACAAGAAGGTTTATCTGTCGTCGCGCAACATCCCCGAAGTGGAAGTGATGCCGACCTCGCAGTTCAACGCCTATACCGTGCTACGGCAAAAACGGCTGCTTTTGACGCGCGCCGCGCTTGAGGAATTGCGTCAAGGCGCGGTCGCGAAAAAGAAAGCGGAAGCGAAGTAAGGGAGATTGGACATGGCCAACAACACCGAACGCACGCGCGGGCCGAAGTTGGAAGCGCATCAGGTGATTTTGCGCCCGCTCGTCACCGAGAAGGGGACGCATCAATCGCAGCACAAGAGCGAGAAGCGCGAGCATTGGGCGCCGGCTTACTCGTTCGAGGTCAATGCCTGGGCGAACAAGATCGAGATCAAGGCGGCGGTCGAAGAACTGTTTAACGTGCGCGTCGCCAAGGTTCGTACGCAGAATCGGCTGGGCAAAATACGCCGCTATCGCTTCAAGATGGGCCGCTTGTCCAACTGGAAAAAGGCCATCGTCACGCTGCAACCGGACAGTCCGGTCATTGAGTTCTTCTGAGATAACGGTGATCCGAGCCGCGACCGTAAGGAAGCGTGGATCAGAGGGTGAAACATGGCAATCCGTCAATACAAACCGACGACGCCGGGCCGCCGACAGGGATCGGTGAGCGATTTCGCGGACATCACGGATCGCAAGAAGAAGCCGGAAAAGTCGCTGTTGCGACCCAAGCCCAAGAAGGGCGGACGCAACAATCAAGGCGTCATCACCACACGCTTTCGGGGCGGCGGTCACAAGCAGCGCTATCGTCTCATCGACTTCAAGCGCAAGAAGGACGGCGTTTGGGCCACCGTGGTGGGTATTGAATACGATCCCAACCGTTCGGCGCGCATCGCCTTGCTCCAGTACGAAGACGGCGAGAAGGCTTACATTTTGGCCCCGGACGGGCTGAAGGCGAACGATCGCATCATGAGCGGCGAAGAGGGCGTGGAGCCGCGCGTCGGTAATTGCATGCCGCTGCGAAAGATCCCGCTGGGCATGACGATCCATAACCTGGAGATGCAGCCCGGTCACGGCGGACAGGTGTGCCGCAGCGCCGGCACTAGCGCGACGCTGACAGCTCGCGAGGGCCGCTGGGCGCAGATCACGATGCCGTCCGGCGAAGTGCGGCGCCTCAGTTCGGAATGCCGGGCGACGATCGGCATGGTCGGTAACGCCGAACACATGAACGTGAGTCTTGGCAAGGCCGGCCGCAAGCGCTGGATGGGACGCAAGCCGCATAACCGCGGTACATCGATGAACCCGGTCAGCCATCCGATGGGTGGTGGTGAAGGACGCACGGCCGGCGGTCGGCATCCGTGTAGCCCAACCGGGGTACTCGCCAAGGGTGGCAAGACACGTAACAAACGCAAGCCATCGAACTCGGCCATTATTCGCCGCCGTCGGCCTGGTTCACACTATGCGGGAAGTTAATTTTTGCTGCCAGCCCGCAGCGCCAGTAAGGGACATTCCCTTACTGGCGCTGCGGGCTGGCAAAGACGGTCGAATTGTCGTCGAATACTGGACACGATGGGGAATAGCCCTATAATTCTGGTTTCTGCCCGGAGTGAGCGATGAGCCGGTCTCTCAAAAAAGGTCCTTACGTTGACGAGCGTTTGATCGCCAAGGTCGAGCGCAATCAGCGCACCAGCAACCGTGATCCGATCAAGACCTGGTCGCGCGACTGCACGATTGTGCCTGAGTTCGTTCAGATGACTTTCCTCATCCACAATGGCAAGAATTTTCTTCGCCTCTATGTGACCGAAGACATGGTCGGCCACAAGTTGGGTGAATTCGCGCCGACGCGGATCTTCAAGGGGCACAGCGGCGGCAAGGGCAAGAAGTAAACGAACGGCTCCGGCCAGCGAGGTTTGTCATGGAATACAAGGCCAGTCATCACCACGCCGATATGTCGCCGCGCAAGATTCGGCCGTTTGCCTCCCTCATTCGCGGTCGGCCGGCCGACGAGGCGCTGGAGTTGTTGCGGTTTCTGCCCAACAAGAGCGCCCGGCTGCTCGAACAGGTACTCAAGAGCGCCCTGGGCAACGCCGAAGATCGTGGGGCGCGCAATATCGACGACTTGGTTGTTGTTGAGTCGTGCGTGGATGGTGGGCCGACTATGAAGCGGATCATGCCGCGAGCGCGCGGTACAGCCTACCAGATTAAACGGCGTTACGCGCATATTCGCGTGACACTATCGGATTTTGAAGAACCAGTCGGAGCGTAAGGCGGATCGTCAGGCGGTTTCCCCGGCCGGATGGCTGGGGCGAATTGAAACGGGTGGATCGCATGGGACAAAAGATTCGACCGACGGGCTTTCGCACCGGCATCATGGTCGATTGGCTGAGCCACTGGTACGCCAGCAAGCAAGACTTTTCGGACCTTCTCGTCGAGGACGTGAAGATCCGCAAGTATGTGAAGAAGCGTTACGGCGGTTCGGGGATCTCGAAGATCCGCATTCAGCGGACGCGCGAGAAGGTGACGGTGTTCATTCACTCGGCCCGCGTCGGCATGATTATCGGCAAGAAGGGCCAGGAAGTCGATAAGCTGACGAAGGATCTGGAGGATCTGACCGGCCGGCACATCGAAGTCAAGACGATGGAGGTCAATCGGCCGGAGATCGATCCGCAGTTGGTGGCCGAGGACATTGCCGAGCAGTTGCAGAAACGGGCCAGCTTCCGCCGGACCATGAAGCGCTCGATCGACACAACGATGGAATCGGGTGCCAAGGGCATCCGCATTCAGATGTCGGGGCGGTTGGGCGGAGCGGAAATGGCCCGAACCGAAAGCAACATGGCGGGCAGCATTCCGTTGTCCACGCTGCGGGCCAAGGTCGAATATGGTTTCGCCGAGGCCAAGACCGCGCAAGGACACATTGGCATCAAGGTGTGGATCAACAACGGGGATTATTTGGCCCCCGAACCCACGGAAGCGCCGCCGCCGCCACGGGGGCGTGGTCGTGGTCCTCGCCGTGGATGATTTGGGAAATTCTACTAGCCCGGAGCGCCAGCGACGGGAAAACCCGTCGCTGGCGCTCCGGGCTAGTAAAAAGATAGTGCAAGGAGAATAACCATGCCGTTGATGCCGAAGCGCGTGAAATTTCGCAAGACCCAGCGCGGCAAATTGCGCGGCAATGCGTTGCGCGGCAACACGGTCAGCCACGGCGATTTCGGTCTTCAGGCTCTGGAGTCCGGTTGGCTCAGCGCCGAGGCAATCGAAGCGGGTCGTATCACGGCCACGCATTCGGTTCGTGGCGAAGGCCGCTTGTACATTCGTGTTTTTCCGCATAAGTCGGTAACGTCCATTCCCGCCGAGACACGCATGGGTAAGGGCAAGGGCGAGCCGGAATACTGGGCGGCCGTCATCAAGCCGGGCATTATCCTGTATGAAATCGGTGGACTGCCGGAAGCGGCGGCCCGCGACGCCCTGGCTCGCGTTGCCTACAAGATGCCGTTTCGCTGCCGGTTCGTGTCGCGGCGGCCGAGCGTGGGACGATAAAGCGAGGGAGAGTGAGCGATGAAGCCGGCCGAATTTCGGGCCATGAGCGATGAACACCTGGGGCTGACGCTCAAGGAGAACATCAAAAACTTGTTCCACTTGCAGTTTCAGTCGGCCACCGAGCGTCTGGAAACGCCGAGCGAGATTCGCAAGGTCAAGCGCGATGTGGCCCGCATCAAGACGATACAGCGAGAGCGAGAGTTGGCGCACAAGAGCGGCGAGGGAGCGAAGACCAATGGCTGAGGCAATCGATCGAGGCAACCGGCGCGTTGAAGTCGGCGTGGTCACCAGCGACAAGATGGACAAGACCCGCCGCGTCGAGATTCCGCGCCTGGTCAAGCATCCGCGCTACGGCAAGTACATTCGTCGCCGAACCGTCTGCCATGTGCATGACGAGGCCAACGAGTCACGTCTCGGCGACACGGTCGAGATCATGGAGACTCGGCCGCTGTCCAAGACCAAGAGTTGGCGGTTGACGCGCGTCGTCATCAAGGCACCCGCTCTGCCAACGCACCATCACGAACCCGTCGCGAAGCCCGAAGAAAAAGCGGGTTCGTGAGTTTTGTCTATTTGTTCTCTCGACTAGCCCGGAGCGCCAGCGACGGGTCGAGGAATTCGTCGCTGGCGCTCCGGGCTAATCGATGTGAGACCGATTTTTTAGCAAGATGAGCAGGCGGATCGCGTCATGATTCAGATGTATACGTACCTGGATGTCGCCGACAACACAGGTGCCAAAGAGTGCATGTGCATCAAGGTTCTCGGCGGCACCCGGCGGCGCTATGCCCGCCTCGGTGATGTGATTATCGCCAGCGTCAAGAAGGCCAATCCGGGAGGCGAAGTCAAGCCGGGTGATGTGGTGCGCGGCGTGGTGGTGCGGATCAAGAGATCGACGCGCCGCGACGACGGCAGCTATGTCCGCTTCGACAGCAATGCGATGGTCATCATCGACGCCGAGCAGAATCCGCGTGGCACACGCATTTTCGGCGCGGTGGCTCGCGAATTGCGCGAGAGTGGATTTGTCCGCATCGTCAACCTGGCGGCCGAGGTCGTCTGAAACGAGAAGTAGGCGGGAAGACAAAGGGTTAGCATCATGCACGTTCGCAAAGACGACTTGGTGGAAGTGATTGCCGGAGACGACGCCGAGAAGGGCCGCGCTCATCGCGTCCTGCGCGTGGTGGCGGACGAAAACAAAGTCGTCGTCGAAGGCATCAATCGCGTGTACAAGCATGTGAAGCCGAACCGCCGTAATCCGCAGGGTGGCCGGTTGTCCAAGGAAATGCCGATCGCGGCTTCCAATGTTCTGCTGTTTTGCCAGACCTGCCGGCGCGGGGTTCGCATCGGTCGCCGCTACGCGGCCGACGGACACAAGGAACGCTTCTGCAAGAAGTGCGGTGCCGGCCTTGGTACGCTCAGCAAGCCGAACGCGAAGTACGCCAAAAAATCGTGAGCCTTCCCGCGTCGAGATTCATCGGTCGAGAAGTCCTATTGGTAGACGAGAAGAGTCATGGCTCGGTTGTTTGAACGCTATCAGAAAGAAATCACTCCGCAACTGAGCGAAAAGCTCGGACGGAAGAATATTCTCAGCCTGCCGCGCTTGCAGAAGATTGTCGTCAACATGGGCGTTGGCAAAGCGCTTCAGGATAAGGGGCGCATGGAGCAGGCCGCCGATCAGTTGTCGCAGATTACCGGCCAAAAGTCGCAGATCCGCAAGGCGAAAGTCGCGGTCAGCGGCTTCCGTCTTCGCGAAAACAACGAGATCGGCTGTCGGGTGACGCTGCGGGGACGACGCATGTATGAGTTCCTCGATCGTCTCATCAGCATCGCCCTGCCGCGTATTCGCGATTTCCGCGGCATCAACCCGAAGAGCTTCGACGGCAACGGCAATTACAGCCTTGGCCTGAGCGAGCAGTCGGTGTTCCCGGAAATCGATCCGGATAAAGTGACATTCGTGCAAGGGATGGATGTGACGTTTGTCACCAGCACGAAGAAGGATGACGAGGCGCGCGAACTGCTGCGGGCCTTTGGCATGCCGTTCCGCGAGGCATAACGGGTTGCCAGCCCGCGGCGCCAGCAAGGGATTCCCTTGCTGGCGCCGCGGGCTGGCAAATCAGGATAATACGCATATGGCCACCGAAGCGAAAAACGTCAAATTCAGGAAGCAGATGGCGAAGCTGGCCGCCAGCCGTAAGCCGGATGCGAAGGTCAAAATGCCGCCGCGCGAACGCATCCGCATTCGGCTGCGTTGCAAACTGTGCGGCCGGCCGCGCGCCGTGTATCGCAAGTTTGGCATCTGTCGAATCTGTTTCCGCGACATGGCCAGCGATGGCCTGATTCCGGGTGTCAAAAAGGCTAGCTGGTGAGGGTTCCACGAACATGATGACCGATTCGTTAGCGGACATGCTGACCCGAATCCGCAATGCCAACCGCATCGAGCGACCGGCTGTGGATATGCCGGCCACCAAACTCAAGATCGCCGTCGCTCAGGTTCTCAAGGAAGAGGGCTTCATCCTGGATTATCAGGTTGGACGGCTGGAAGCCGACGAGAAGGGCCAGAAATCCTTCAAGAAGGAGCAGGATCTCAGTCAACCGCACGTTCTGCTCCGTGTGTTCATGAATTATGGGCCGGAAGGCGAGCGCGTCATTCGGCACATTCAGCGAGCGAGCCGGCCAGGGCGTCGTTTGTATCGGCGTTCCGAGCAGCTTCGGCCGGTTCTGGATGGACTGGGTATTAGTGTAATCAGCACCAGCAAGGGCGTTATGAGCGACCGCAAGGCGCGCGCCCAACGGCTGGGTGGCGAAATGCTTTGCACGGTGTGGTAGGGAGAGCGAACCAATGTCTCGAATCGGCAAGCAGCCCGTGCCTATCCCCGCCGGCGTCAAGGTGAAGATCGCCGACGGCAAGGTCTTCGTCGAAGGCTCCAAGGGGCAGAAACTCGAGTTTCCCCACCATCGCCTTATCAAGGTCGAGGTGGATGAGGCGGGCAAGGTTATTCACGTAACGCGGCCGGATGACGAGCGCTTCTCGCGCTCACTGCACGGCCTGACGCGCAGCCTCATCGCCAACATGATTGAGGGCGTGACCAAGGGGTACGAGAAGCGCCTGAAGATCGAGGGCATCGGCTATCAGGCGTCGGCGAAGAACAAGGGCGTCGAGTTGACGGTCGGCTATGCCAACCGTGTCCTGATGGTGCCGCCGGCCGGCGTAACGGTCGAGGTGCCGGATCAGACGACGATCCTTATCAAGGGCGCGGACAAGCAGAAGGTTGGACAGTTCGCGGCCGAGGTGCGGCACGTCCGTCCGCCGGAACCGTACAAAGGCAAGGGCATCCGCTACGAGAACGAACAAGTCCGCCGCAAGGAAGGCAAGTCCTTCTCCAGCGGTGGTTGAACGAGGCAACCATGAATCATCAGAAGGCCAAGCATGTGCGCCAACTGCGGCGGCGCAATCATGTGCGCCGCAAGATTACCGGCACGGTCGAAAGGCCGCGTTTGACGGTGTTCCGCAGTTCCAAGCACATTTATGCCCAGTTGATCGACGACCTCACCGGCCGGACGCTGGCGGCGGCGAGCAGTGTGACGCCGGAGGTTCACAAGGATTTGCCCTACGGCGGCAACATCAAGGCGGCCCAAATCGTCGGCCAAAAGCTCGCCGAGGTTGCCAAGGGACACGGCATCACCAAGGCAGCGTTCGATCGCGGCCACTATCGCTATCATGGCCGCGTCAAGGCACTGGCCGAAGCGGCCAACGCTGCCGGCTTGCTGTGCTGTGAACCGAAGACGAAGAAAAACGCGCCTGCCGCCGAGAGCGAACCCGCCAAGGCAGGCTCCGAGAAGAAAAAAGAGAAACGCCCGAAGTGACCTGCCAGCCCGCAGCGCCAGCAAGGGAGTTCATTCCCTTGCTGGCGCTGCGGGCTGGTAAGAGTGCCGGAAACCTTTCCCGCTTGAGAGTAGAAGTGTAATATGGCCAGAGATCGTGAATCGCGCGCGGATGGGATGGAAGATCGCGTGGTGAAGATTCGCCGCTGTGCCGCCGTCGTCAAGGGCGGTCGGCGTTTCAGCTTCAACGCGCTCGTCGTCGTTGGCGACAAAAAGGGCCGCGTGGCGGTCGGCTACGGCAAGGCCAACGAAGTTCCTCCCGCCGTCGAGAAAGCCACCAAGGACGCCCAGGAGACGATGAAGCGGCAGAAGCGCGTTTCGTTGCGCGGCGACACCATCCCGCATCGTGTGATTGGTCGTTTCGGCGGCAGTCGCGTTATCATGGTTCCGGCCGGTCCCGGTACCGGCGTCAAGGCCGGCCCCGGTGTGCGCGATGTTCTCGAAGTGGCTGGCATTCACAATATCTTGACCAAGGTGCATGGCAGCAGCAATCCCATCAATCTGGTCAAGGCGACCATTGCCGGGTTGATGCTGCTGCGGACGCGCGAAGATGTGGCTCGGTTGCGAGGAGTGACATTGTAATGCAGAGTGCAGAATGCAGAATGCAGAATGAGAGACAAGCTGGTTTTCATTCTGCGCTCTGCACTCTGCATTCTGCATTCCTAAGAGGAGTGACGCTGTAATGGACCTAACCCAAGTACACGTCGGCGTTCACAAACTGCGCCGCAAGAAGCGCGTCGGTCGCGGACCGGGCAGCGGCCACGGCAAGACCGCCACGCGCGGTGCCAAGGGTCAGTGGGCCAGCGCCGGTGCCAAGAAACCAACCGCCCTCTTCGAGGGCGGACAGATGCAATTGTTCCGTCGCATTCCCAAGCGCGGCTTCAGCCACGCTACTTGGGACAAAACCTATCACGTCGTTAACGTCGGCGATTTGAATGCCTTCAACGATGGCGACACGGTCGATGCCGCGATCCTGAAGCGAATTGGACTAGCCAAGGGACCGGCCGATGGAGTACGAATTTTAGGGACCGGCGAGTTGACCAAAAAGCTCGTGATTCGGGCGCATCACTTTTCCAAGTCGGCCCAGGAGAAGATCATCGCGCGCGGCGGCACGGCCGAGGTCATTCCGCCGCCGAAGAAGCCGAAGCGAAACAAGATGAAGCCGCGGACGCCGAAGGAATCGTAAGTCTGACGGCCGGACGCAGTCCTGTTGACAAGGAGACAAGTGGCGAGGGAGGCCGGACATTCGCGTTGAGTCCCGCCTCTTCCGCCACTTGTTGTTTTGGGTTTCTACACCAGTCCGCAGCGCCAGCAAGGGACAATCCCTTGCTGGCGCTGCGAGCTGGCAAGAGACGCCAAGGAGTTGAGCATGGGCAAGCAAAATAATTATCTGGTTGGCGCGGGCATCATCGGCGCCCTGTTCCTGCTTTTGTTGCTCATGATGAGTTGGCAGCAGGCGGCCATCGTCACCGTGCTGACCATCATCGTGGCCTTTCTGCTCTTTCGCGGTAAGGTCAAGGCCATCTTCACCATCCCAGAACTGCGCCAGAAGATTTTGCTGACGCTTTTGTTCCTGGCTATCTATCGCATCGGTTTCTGTATCCCCCTACCGTTCGTCGATCAACGAAAAATGACGGCCGCGATGGGGGCTGGCGGCGCACTGGGCAATGTGCTGAACTTCGTGTCCATGTTCTCCGGCGGCAACCTGAGCCATGCCACGATTTTCGGCCTCGGCATCATGCCCTACATCTCCGCCTCGATTATCTTCCAACTTCTTGGCGCCGTGTATCCGCCGCTGGAGAAACTGCAAAAGGAAGGCGAGAGCGGCCGCAAGAAAATCAACGAATACACCCGATACGCCACCGTCCTTATCTGTCTATTCCAGGCGTTCATGTATGTACAATTCATCATGGGCGATCCTAGACAAGGGAAGCAAGGTTGGGCGTTGCCCGCTTACGACACGACGATGTCTTGGATTACGATGGTCGTGACGATGACCGGCGGCACCATCTTTCTGATGTGGGTGGGCGAGCAGATCGACGAGTACGGTATCGGCAACGGCATCAGTCTCATCATCATGGCCGGCATCGTCGCGCGCATTCCGGCGGCGACCTCATCGTTGTTCTTCGAGAATGGCCACTTCAAGGATTCGGTGTTCACCCTCGGCGGCAGCGGCGGGCGCGACATGAGTTTCGAGAAACTGGTTGTGTTGATCGTCTTGTTCGTCACAGTGGTCGTCGCGGTGGTGGCGATTACCAAGGCGCAGCGGCGCATCAAGACGCAGTCGGCCAAGCATGTGCGGGGCCGGCGCGTGTTCGGCGGAACGAGCCAGTGGTTGCCGTTGCGCGTCAATCAGGCCGGCGTCATGCCGGTGATTTTCGCCAGCAGCTTGCTGGTGCTGCCGTACTTCCTGTTCGGCGCGCTGGCCAACGCCACCGACTGGCGCTGGGCCACCCTGCTCAAGGAGACGTTCGAGCGCCAAGGCTACACCTATACCATCCTGTTCATCGCCATGATTTATATTTTCTGCTATTTCTGGACGGCCATTATCTTCAATCCAAAGGACATGGCCAACAACCTCAAGGACTACGGTAGTTTCATCCCTGGCTATCGGCCGGGCAAGCGGACGGCGGAATATCTCGAACGTGTCATGATCCGCATTACCTATGTGGGTGCGGCGTTCCTGGCGGTGGTTGCCGTGATTCCGACCCTCATTACGAATACGATGAACGTCGATCCGACCGTGGCCAGTTTTTACGGCGGCACCGGTCTGCTGATCGTCATCAGCGTAGCGCTGGACCTGGTGCAAAAAATCAATAGCCATCTGGTCATGCGTAACTATCCGGGTTTGACTGAAGATTGACCGGGACGAACCCGCTCATCATTCCGTGAAACGGGTGCTACCCTTGTGAACGAGGATGTAATTTCCGAGAATGATCGGTGAGGGATTCGGACAGAGGCGTCGGGCCTCCGTCCTCGCACCACGGCAATGAGTGTGCCGCCCCGTCCTTCCAAGGCATGCTGGGTGGCGGAACAGGGCCACCCATGCGTCTTATTCTTCTCGGTCCGCCCGGCTGCGGTAAGGGTACTCAGGCCAAACTGTTGAGCCAGCGGAAGCAGCTGGAACACATTGGCACCGGCGACATCTTGCGCGAGGCCATTCGGCAAGAGACGGCCGCCGGTTCGCGTGCCAAACCCTACGTCGATGCCGGTAAACTCGTGCCCGATGATTTGGTCAACGACGTGATTGCCGAACGCTTCAACCGGGACGACCGGCCTGAGCGTTTTGTCATGGACGGCTATCCGCGCACGCTGGCTCAAGCGGCGGCTTTCGATCAAGTGTTGCGGCAGCAGTTCCTCGAATTGACGGCGGTCATCCTCTTGCAGGTGGAAGATGAAGAGATCATCGGCCGGGTGAGCGAGCGGTGGAGTTGTCCCAAAGCGGGTTGCAAGGCCACCTACCATACGATGGTTAATCCGCCCAAGACACGCGGCATCTGCGACTATTGTGGGACGAAACTCGTTCAGCGCGAGGACGATGATCCCAAGACGGTGCGTGCCCGCCTGGTCGTGTATCATGGGAATACGGAGGCGTTGGTGGGGCATTATCAGGCGCAGGGCTTGTTGCATGAAGTCCGCGGCTGTGGTCCCATCGAAGAAGTCTATGCGAAGATGATCAAGATTTTGAACTGTCAGGCGGGGCCGACGTGTTAAGGTCGTTTTTTCCTCAGAAACCCGAATTGAAGTCGTCGCGCGAGATCGGTTTGATGCGCGAGGCCGGCAAGCTTGTCGCCGAAGCGCTGCGGCTGTGTCGAAGCCTGGCCAAGCCTGGCGCGAAGACCATCGAGTTGGACCAGGCGGTCGAGGCGTTCTATCTCTCGCATGGGGCGCTGCCGTTGTTCAAGGGCTATCCGGGGCGCGTGCCCTTCCCGGCGGTGACGTGCATCTCGGTTAACGAGCAAGTGGTGCATGGCATTCCTGGGCAGCGCGTTATCCGCGAAGGCGACTTGCTCAAGATTGACACGGCTTGCAAACTGAATGGCTGGTGCGCCGATGCCGCCGTCACGTTGATGATCGGCGAAGTCAGCGCGGAAAAACGCCGTTTGGTCGAGGTTGGCGAACAGGTATTGCGAACGGCGATGGTCGAGATGGGCCGGCGCAAATGGTGGTCGGAGGTGGCTGGCTTGATGCAGCGCGTGGCGGAGTCGGCTGGTTTCAGTGTGGTCACGCAATACGTCGGCCACGGCATCGGCCGCGTCATGCACGAGAATCCGCAAGTGCCCAACTTCGTCAACCGCGACCTGCGCAAGCACGATTTCAAGCTCGATGAGGGGCTGGTGCTGGCCGTCGAGCCGATGGTGAACATGGGCCGAGCCGACACCGATGCGCTGCGCGATCACTGGACCGTCGTCACGCGCGATGGCCTGCCGAGCGTACATGTGGAGCATACCCTGGCCATCACGCGCGAGGGCGTGTACGTCGTGACGGCGGATGAAGAGACGTTGGTACCGCGCGCGTGATTGCACAACACTCTACAAGCCCGGAGCGCCAGCGACGGGTTGCGGTTGCAAGAACCTGGCGCTCTGAGCTTGTTTGAGGATATTTCCCCCCTTGCCGGGGTGAACAGGGATCGCTATATTTACGCTTTCCTACTCTGGCATAATATCTGCTGTTGGGAGCTGACGATGAAGGTTCGGACGAGTGTGAAACGCATCTGTGAGAATTGCAAGCTCGTGCGCCGGCACGGCAAGCTTCTCGTGATTTGCAGCAATCCACGACACAAACAGCGCCAGGGCTAAGCGAGGAGATTCACCATGCCGCGTATCCTGGGTGTTGACCTGCCCAACGACAAAGCGACGCACATATCGTTGCGTTACATCTACGGCGTTGGACCGACGCTGGCGCTGCGTCTGTGCGAGCAGGCGCGTGTTGATCCGCTGCGCCGTGCCAAGGATCTGAGTGATGAAGACATCGCTCGTCTGGCGACGATTCTCGACCGTGAATATACGGTCGAGGGGCCGCTGCGCCGCCAGATTCAGCAAAATATCGCGCGGTTGAAAGACATTCAGTGCTACCGCGGCTTCCGGCATCGTCGCAGTCTGCCGGTGCGGGGTCAGCGGACGCGCACCAATGCCCGTACTCGCAAGGGACCGCGCAAGACCGTGGCCGGCAAGAAGGGCGTCAAGGAAATGCGTGGGTAAGCCTATTTTGCCAGCCCGCAGCGCCAGCAAGGGAATCCCTTGCTGGCGCTGCGGGCTGGTGAGAGATAGGATAGGGAGATTTGCATCCGTGGCGAAGAGCAAGAAACGCAAGCAACGTCGCAATGTCAGCCGTGGCGTGGCCCACATCAAGGCGACGTTTAACAACACGATTGTCACCATCACCGACACCAACGGCGATACGCTGTGCTATGCCTCGGCCGGCACCGTCGGCTTCAAGGGCAGCCGCAAGAGTACGCCGTTCGCCGCCCAGCGCGCCGCCGAAGTTGCCGCCGAGCGGGCGACCAAGTTCGGCTTGAAAGAAGTCGAGGTGCGCGTCAAGGGACCAGGGTCTGGCCGCGAGTCGGCCGTCACCGCCTTGCAAGCCGCCGGCCTGAATATCAAGGCTATTGAGGATGTCACGCCGTTGCCGCACAACGGCTGTCGTCCACCGAAGAAACGCCGCGTGTAACACAACAGCTGTCCGCTGTCCGCTGTCCGCTATCCGCGTTTTTGAGCGGATAGCGGATAGCGGACAGCGGACAGCGGACAGCAGAGGGAGTAATGGGACGCACGACTGATCCGGTTTGTAGATTGTGCCGTCGAGAAGGCATCAAACTGTTCCTCAAAGGCAGCCGCTGCGACAGCCCCAAGTGCGCCATCGAGCGACGCAACGTCGCTCCCGGCATGCACGGCTATCGTCGCGGCAAGCCGAGCGAATACGCCAAGCGCCTCCGTGAAAAACAGAAGCTCAAACGCTTCTACGGTCTCTTCGAGCGCCAGTTCCGCCGCTATTTCGAGCTGGCCTCACGCTCGAAGGAAAGTACCGGCGAGGCGCTCTTGACCATTATGGAGCGACGACTCGATAATGTGGTCCATCGGCTCGGCTTCGCGCCGAACCGAGCTTCCGCCCGCCAATTGGTGACGCACGGCCATGTCGCCCTGAACGGCCGGGCTTGCAACATTCCAAGTTTACTGCTCAAGGCGGGCGATACCGTGACCGTCAAGAGTCGGCCGCGCGGACTGCAGTTGGTGAAACTGTACATGCAGGATAATCCGCCGCCGCCGCCCGATTATCTGGAACGACTCAGCGCCGATCCCCCCGAGGGACGCATGAGCCGGCTGCCCACGCGCGGCGATGTCGATCCGCGCATCGGAGACATCCACGAACAGTTAATTATTGAGTTCTGCTCCCGCTAACAGGGAGTCCGTGGTTTGCCAGCCCGCAGTGCCAGCAAGGGCGATTTCTTCCCTTGCTGGCACTGCGGGCTGGTAAATAGTGGACTAACGGAGTTGAAATATGCGTATTCGATGGCGTGGCTTGGAATTGCCCAACCGCGTTGCGAGCGATCGTTCGACGTTGACCGATACTTATGGCAAGTTCACCGCCGAGCCGTTCGAGCGCGGCTTCGGCGTCACGGTCGGCAATAGCCTGCGCCGCATCTTGCTGTCGAGTCTGGAAGGCAGCGCCGTCACGCGCGTCAAGATTCAAGGCGTTCAGCACGAAATCAGCACCATCCCCGGCGTCGTCGAGGATGTCACCGACATCATCCTGAACATCAAGAGCTTGGTGGTCAAAAACGCCAGCGATTCGCCGCGCACGCTGCGCATCGAGCGGCACGAGCGCGGCGTCGTCAAGGCGGCCGACATCATCACCGATCAGGATGTTGAAATCATCAACCCCGATCACATCATCGCCACGCTGACCGACGACGTGCCCTTCGTCGTTGAGATGCGCGTCGAGAATGCTCGCGGTTATCGCATGGCCGAGGAGAATGTCGAGGCCGAACGCGAGATCGGCGTCATTCCCGTCGATTCGAGTTTTTCGCCGGTCGTGCGCGTCAAGCACGAGATCGAAGACACGCGCGTCGGTCAGCGCACCAATTACGACAAGCTGATTTTGGAGATCTGGACCAACGGCACCGTGACACCGCAGATGGCACTCGTCGAGGGGGCCAAGATCCTGCGGAAACATCTGAATCCGTTCATCCAGTATTCCGAGCCGGGACCGGAAATCAGCATGGAAGATAAGGCGGAGATGGGTGCGGGCGGCGACACGGTCGATCACGAACTGGAACGCAAACTGAACATGAGCTTGGCCGAACTGGAGTTGTCGGTACGGGCGACGAACTGCCTCGAATCCGAAGGCATCACCACGGTGCGCGATCTTGTCATGCGCGGCGACGACGAGTTGCTGGAAGTGCGCAACTTCGGTGAGACCACGCTGAAGGAAGTGAAAATCAAGTTGGAAGAACGCGGCATGCACCTGGGCATGAAAATACCGGCTTCCCTGCGGCGCTGAAAAAGTGGTTAGTGGTTAGTGGTTAGTGCTTAGCAAAAAAGCCACTAACCACTAACCACTAACCACTAACCACTAACCACTACTTACTGCCATGAGACACCGAAAAGCTGGCCGCAAACTGGGCCGAAACGCTTCGCACCGCCTCGCTCTGATGCGCAATCTGTCCCGCGCACTGGTCGAGCATGGACGGATCATCACCACGGTCGAGAAGGCCAAGGAACTGCGACCGTTCATCGAAAAGTTAATCACGCTGGCCAAGAAGGGCACGTTGCACGCGCGCCGTTTGGTCATCGCTCGGCTGCGGGACAAGGAAACCGTGGCGGTCCTGTTCAAGGAAATCGCCCCGCGCTTCGCCACTCGACCCGGCGGCTACACGCGCATCATCAAGCGTCACGAGCGCCGCCTGGGCGATGGTGGCCGCACCGCCTTCATCGAATTATTGAAGGAAGGCGAGACGAAGATCCAGAGTCGGGCACCCGCCCCGGCCCCGCGCGTGACGGAACCGACACCGCCCGCGCCAACGCCGGCGGTTCCACCCGCACAGACGCCCGAGGCGAGTACGCAACCGCAGACTCCGCCGGCCACTCCACCGCAGGAGCAGCAAGCGCCGACGAATCCTTGATGAAACTACGAGGGCGAACGGCCGGCGTAAGCCGGCTGGTATGGGGTCCACCACCCCATACCAGCCGGCTTACGCCGGCCGTTCGCACATAATGTAGGTCCGGCGAGCCGAGCCGGACTCGAACCAGTGCCGCTCGGCTCGCGGCACCTACCAGCTGTAGGCCCGGCGAGCCGAGCCGGACAAGAACAAGTGCCGCTCGGCTCGCGGCACCTACCGGTAGGTCCGGCGAGCCGAGCCGGACATTAATTTGGTGGCTCTCAACCTGGAAAGAGCTATTTCGCGGACGCGGCTTCGATCCCTTGGCCGAAGCCATCGTCAAATCTCTGCCAGACGCTCCCGCGAATCGCCGAACTGTTCCAGACGGACTCCCATTTTGTCCATCATCGCCAGATACAGACTGCACATCTTGCGGTTCGGCTTACCCAGGTAGTCGAGGGTTCGCCCCGTCGAAACCTTGCCGCCGCCTCGCCCCACCAGGACCACCGGCAGCTGCGAGCAATCGTGACTGGCACCATGCCGCATGCTCGATAGATAGAGGATCATGGTGTTGTCCAGCGCTGTCCGCTCTCCCTCCTGAATCTTGTCGAGCTTGGCGGCGATGTAGGCGACCTGCTGAGTGAAGAATTGATTCACCTTAAGCCAGTCGGCGTTATCCGTGTGCGAGAGTAAGTGGTGGATCATGTAATCCACGCCCAGATGCGGGAAGCGCTGCGAGGAGTGGTCGTTGTTCAATTTGAGCGTACATAGGCGAGTCGTATCGGTCTGGAAGGCAAGAACAAGAATATCGCACATTAGCCGCATGTGTTGATCGATGTCTTGCGGGATGCCGTCGGCGGGACGCGGGAGGTTGGGCTTATCCAGTGTCGGACGCCAGCCTTGCAGTCGGCCTTGTTTGCCGGCCTGCTGAATGCGCTGCTCGACTTCGCGGACGGAAGCCAGGTATTCGTTCAGTTTGGCACGGTCGGTGTAGCTGATGCGCTGGCTCAGGCCGCGCGCTTCCTCGCGCACAAGATCCAGCACACTGGCATCGCCCTTGCTCACGTCATCGCGGAAGAGCCGATCGAACGCCAGCGCCGGATAAAGTTCCAGCGGCGTGGCCGTCGTCGGCGAACTCCACGAGATATGCGAACTGTAGATCATCGAGTAGCCTTTGTGCAGCGCCGAGATGGATGGCTCGCACCCCAACACCAGGCTCGGAACCTTGGTTTCTTGGCCGACCTTCTGGGCCAGCAATTGATCCACGCTGACACCCGAACGGATGCCGCCGCCGCCTTCGAGCGGCGAGCCAGTCAGCAGATTGCCGGTCTGCGCACTGTGGATGCCGCCTTTGCCCGCCTCGGCGTTGTACAGGCCGCGAAGGAACAGCAATTTCTCCTTGAACGGCTCCAGCGGTTGCAGCGCTTTGCCCAGTTCCATGCGGCGGCCTTCACCCTTGGCTCGCCATTCCTTGCCGTGAAATCCATTGCCCGCGAACAGCACCGCCAGACGCACCGGCGCCGTGGAAGCCCGGCCCTTGACCGGCTCGTCGCCCCACACGGTCAACGATTCCAGCCACGGTAGCGCCATCGTCACGCCGAGACCGCGCAGCACCATGCGCCGCGTCAAACGATGGGTAGTTGGTTCTTGCCAGGACTTCATCACGTTCTCTCCTCGCCGAATTATTCGTCTTTGGTTGCTTGCAGACCCCGATGATAGCGAAATTGTTTGCTCTGGACGATCGTTCGCACCGCGACGGACAGCCGATAATCGTTCTTTTTCAACGCATCCATCATTTCATCGAGGAGCGGCTGATCGGACAGCACCACGGATCGACCCAGAGCGTAGCCCAGAAGTTTCTGACAGAAATGACGCTGAAACTCCGCGTTACGCTGCGTCAGAAGATAACGACGCAGCCCGTCGATGCCCTCGAAGCGCGTACCATCCTTGAGGCTTACTTTCGTATCGATCGGTCGGCCGCCGAGATCCTTGGTGCGGAATCGGCCGATGGGATCATATTTTTCGAGGGCGAAACCGAACGGGTCCATGCGCTGATGGCAGACGGCGCACTCGGCGATGCGCGCGTGTTTCTCGACCATCTGGCGGACAGTCCCTTCACTGTTCGTTTCTTCGTCCGGCAGCTTGGGCACATTGGGCGGCGGCTTGGGCAACTTCTCACCGAGCATCGTTTCCACCAACCAGTTGCCGCGCAACACGGGACTGGTCCGCGACGCCCCCGATTGCTTGGTCAACATACTGCCCAGCGTCAAAACACCGCCGCGACCGTATTTCTTCACGCCGGCCACCCGCCGCCATTGCGGTCCCACCACGCCGGGAATGCCGTAATGGCGCGCCAGCGTTTCGTTCAGGAACGTGTAATCGGCATCGAGGATTTCCGGCAGTGGGCGATCGCTCCCGAACAAATCCTGAAAGAAGAGGACCGATTCCTCAAAGAGCGCGGCGCGCAGTTCGTCGTTGAAAGTCGGGAACAGTTTCTCGTTCTTCTCGCGATTCTGCTGAATGTCGCGAATGTGCAGCCATTGCGTTGCGAATTCGACCGCCAAACCGCGTGCCTTGGGGTCTTTCAGCATCCGGGCGACCTGGACCGATAGCACTTTGGGATCGCGCAAATGTCCTTGCGCCGCAGCCCGACGCAGTTCCTCATCCGGCATCGTCGCCCACAGAAAGTAGCTCAGCCGCGTCGCTAGTTCCCATGAGGAGACCGGCTGCGCCTCGGCTCCCGCCACCTGTTCGATGCGGAAGAGGAAGGAAGGCGAGATGAGCAGACGAGTCAAGACGGTGCGAAACGCCTCCTCGTGCGATAGTTTCTTCTGTCGCAGCGTGTCATAGAGATGCCGAATCTCCGTCTTTTCCTTGTCCTCCAACGGCCGGCGATAGGCTCGCGCGGCAAAATCGGCGAGGGCTTCGAGTTGCCGCGGCGCGGCATTATCCACTTCCTTCTCGAATTGTTCGGCACGTTTACGGAAGGGTTCGCGCTGGCTCTCGAAATACGCCAACAATTCTTTGGGTTGATCCTGCGTGACAAAGCCGATGAAAAGCGGCAGCTGCTTGTGTTCCGTTACCGGATACCGCGAAATGAAGCGAAGTTCCTTCCATAGCCGATCGAGCCGCTTCGTTTGTCCCTCGTCGAGGAAGAGGCGAATTAGGGGTTCATCCTCGCGGTGGTAGAGTTTCAGACACACCGTTTCATCATTCGGAATCACCCGCGAATAGCAGATAAAAGAGGGAAAAAGACGACGAAACTCCGCCAAACCCGCGATCATCCGCTTGGCGGTCGCGCTACCGGATGCCGCCACCAGCGGGGCCGCAGCGTCTGGGGGCAGCGTCGCCTTCGGCGGCGCGGTCAGCACCTGGAATTGCACAACACGATCGGAACCGCTCGCCTCGAGTTTGCCCTCGACCACGAAGGCGCGATCCTTGAACAAAGCCGCCGGCAAGCGTACCTCCGTCACGGAGGTCGCCGGGACAACCAGGTTAGCGTCGTCGGTAGTAGCACCTTGCGGATGACGGCCGAAACGCCCCCGCTCCAGACCGTAACGAGAGGAACCGGAAGCAGGCAATTTCCGCAAGCGAGCGCGATCCATCTCCCGGAGCAGAGGGCCATCCAGTGACAACAGGGTGTCATAAAGAAGGCGATCGGGATGTTTCTCCTGTACCGGCCGTTCGCCGACCAGCAGCGTCCGCACCTCTTTGGCCAGCTTTTCGAGTTCCGCTTGCTGCTTCGGATCGGCGGCCGCGCCGCGCCAGTGGGCCAGAATTGATCCGGGTGGAATCACGGCTTTCCCCACGGGTCGCAGCGGCCCCCGAACGAACCGCCAGACATCCGCGTTGCCCCGTTTGTCGGTGTGCGGATTCCCTTGCAGGATGTTATCCGCCACGTCGCCGGCCAGATCCCAGACGCGCCCCGGTTTGCCGGCCTCCGTGATGGTGAAGGCGATTTCGGTCAGATCGCAACTATGCTCGCCGTCGCGAGGGTCGATGGCCAGGGTGAGGAGGTCGCCCTTGCCGACCTGCAACTCAGGCGAACGAACTTCGGCTTTCTTGCCGAGGTCGATGGTTCCCTCGGCGAGGAGGGTTGCCTTGTCGGCGCGGCGATATTCGAGCCACCAGGCGACGCCGTTGCCACAAGCCGGATGAGCGTGCGCGATTTGCCCGCTGACACGCACTTTGCCTTCCAGCGGACTTTTCCACACCACCGCCACAAATTCGCGCGGCATCGGATGCACCGCGATCCTGTGGGGCGAAACCCGGCCGGGAATTTGCTCCACCTGATTCGAGGCGTTCGAGAGTACCACCGGCAGATCGCCGGTTCGCGGTTTCCAGCCCTTGATCGCCGGTTGTTTTTCATTCTTCGGAAGTTTCGTGTCCAACAATTCTAGGGGAACCGAGGGCACTTGCCGCCCAAGCTGTTTGTCCTCTGCGGATTTCTTGTTACGAGGCTCGACGGACAACAAATCGATCCAGCGTTGTAACAGGACCGCATCCAGGGCACGCTTGTGGGCGATTTCCTCCGTCGTCTGTTTCGGGTGGTTCGCCGACTCGACCACGGCGTCGAGATACGCGGGAGCATCGGCAAAGAGCGCCCGATAGTCCACCTCGAACGGTTCGCCGAACACGGCATAGTCTCGCAGTAGCAGAGGCGGCTTTCCGCCACCTTCAAAGCGCGGCCGCTGCCAGATGCTGACGCCGCTCTCCCTCGCTGTGGGATATTCACGCGAGACGAGATAGAGGCGAACGTCCTGTTGCCCCGGTGCCGGCTTCAGTTGCACCTTCACGGTCTGCGTCGGAGCGATGCGCGGATCATTGGGCAACTGCCGGATCGTATTGCCATAGCGATAACTGCCGATCGGAACAAATCGCCACAGGAAACCTTGCCAGGCTGCGATTTCCGCGAGGATCGCATCGACATCCTGTAGTTTCGCTCTCCGCCAACGAACACGAATCTGGTCCAGCGGGTAAGAGGGCGATTTGTCGTTCAGTGTCTGCCACAAAATGCGAAGATATTTCGGGTTGATTTTGTCTTTTTCCGCGACTGCTTCCAGTGTGATCCGTCCTGCGGCGAGTTCCTCGCGATGGCGAATGGTAGCCAGCAGGTAAGGACGCAAGGGCAATTTACCGCCGTCGCCGGAGTATTGCGCGTAGAACGCGCGTAATTCCGTCAGCGTTTCCTCGGTCCAATCGCGTCGTGTTTTGGCGCGCGAAAAGCGAAACCCATCAGGCAAAAGCACGGCATGAGCAGCGATTTCCTTGGCCGCGCCAAGATACTTGTTCAGCAGCGTGGGCGATGTCACCAGAGCGTCTCCGGCGTTGGTGAACCCCTCGCCTGCCGCTCCGTCCACGGGGAAATCGCGTGCGGGTTGCAGATCGACGCCCGTCAGATCGCGGACGGTGTTGTTGTACTCCGCGTTACTGAGGCGGCGCACCACGACACGACCGGGATCGCCGGCCCGAGCGCGTGCCTCGGCGTCGAGCATGCCGCGCACCCAACTGAGGAGCCATCGTCGCCGATCCGCAGCGGGTTGCCGGCTCTTCCGCGGAGGCATCTCGCCGTTGTCCAGCATCTCCACGACCGCCTGCCACGGGCGCAGATCCTTGCGAACCTGATCGAGGGAGTCAAACCGCTCCAGGTCGAGGTCGCCCTTTTTCGCCTTGGTGGAATGGCAGGAGAGACAGTATTGTTTGAGCAGAGGCCGAACCTGAGTCGTGTATTCGGCGGCAAAGTCGGGCGTCCGCGTTTTCTCCACTCGGCCGATGGTTACGGTCGTCCACGCCAACAGCGGCAACGAACAGCCCACGAAGAATAGAAAGCCCCAGCGGAATGAACGAGTCCTGGCTTCCCCCATTGCGCGTCGCCTCTCCCAAAGATATATCCATTCGTCGATGCGCGGCGGTAGACCGTGTATCGTCTTCTCTCCACGTAGCACGATTTAGCGATGATACACGGGTTTCGCGGACTTTGCACGCATTTTGGATCGGGTGCAGGTTGCGGGGATGCGGGATTGGGCTGTGGTTTTCGTTAGCCCAGCCCTTTAGGGCTGGGATTGCGGCGCAACGCGGGTTTTGGGGCTTCAGCCCCTCCCGGTCGCAACGCCTGGGCGGTGGAGGGTCTGAAGGCCCAACAAATCCACCACCCCATGCCTCCCCCAGCCCTGAAGGGCTGGGCTAACGAAAAAACAATACCAGAAATTATTCACGCACCTAAGTTGCGGGGATGCGGGATCGGGTTGCATCTGATCTAGATGTAAATCTCGATCGGCAAGAAGTTGTCTGGCTCTTTCTTGTATAACTCCGCCGCCCGCCGCAGCGTCACGATGCGGTCGCCGTGCCACGCCTGCTCCAACTTCGGCATCGCATCCCAATAGGGAAAATCCTCAAGAAGATCCTTGCGCAGCATCATGGCTCGCACTTTGCGGATGCGATCCTCACCCACGACCTCGCACGTCAGGAACAGCAAGTACGTGATCGGCTTCAGTGGCTGGCCCGCGTCGTAACGCATCAAGCCATTGCTGAAGCGCTCGGCCACCGCGTTGAGGACGAAGTTCAACAGATACCAGCGATCTTCTTTATCGATGGGCAACAGCGGATTGTCCAGGGTGGCTCGCAGCGATGCCGACCGCACCTTCTCGATGGCCACCGAGTTCAGAAAGACTTCCTCCAGCGAGCGCTCGAAAATGGTACGGATCTTCAACCAGCCATCGGTGAGGCTGTTCAGGCTCACGATGATTCGGCCCAGGAACTGTTTGTTCCGCCACTGCCTTCGCGCTTGATACTTGCCCCACCAACGGCCGGCTACGAAGGAGAGAACCGAGGTGCCGAAGAAAATGACGATGCCGGAGATGACCCGTCTCGTCACCTCCGGGTCCGCCTCGAACGCGAACAGCATGACATTCTCCTTGTATCGATTAGAAGCCCGAACGCCATGAAGTAGGTGCCGCTTGCCGAGCGGCACCTGTTGGGGCAAGGTCCTGCTCGGCAAGCAGGACCTACCGCATACGGGTACAGCCCCTAAAGCTATTCGAGGGGATGACGTGGATCTTCACTCTCTCGGCTCACTCGCCGAGAGCCTTGAGCATAAGGTCGGCCACGAAGCGATTGCCCGCTTCGTTGAGGTGAACGCCATCCGAGGTCAGGATTGTTCGGTCCTTGTTGTCGGGATTGTTCTTCTTCAGATGGTCCACGAAGGCCTTGCGCAGATCGCACAACGGCACCTTCTCTTCGCGAGCCACACGGCGGCTGATGTTCGCGTACTCATCCAGTTTCGCATCCAGCTTGTTGGCGCCGGCGGTCTTTTCGCCGATGACGCTGGGCGTGCAGAGAATAACACGCGCCTTGGCATCCTTGATTTTGCCGATGATCTCCTTGAGGCCGGCCTCGAACTTCTCCTTGGAGGTGCCGCGCGCCGGGTCTTTCTCGCCATGCCAGACATCGTTGATGCCGATGTAAATGACCACAACCGTGGGCTTTTTGGCCAATACGTCGCGCTGGAGCCGGCGCTGGAGATCGGGCACCTTGTTGCCGCTGATACCGGCGCCGAGAACCTGGAGATTCAGATCCTTGTGCTTTTCCGCCAGAGCTTTCTTGACCAGGGTTATGTAGCCTTTGGGACCGGCGCCCGCCTCGGTGATGGAGTCGCCGAGAAACACGATCCGGTCGCTTTTTTTCAAGGTCACGGGGGCGCTCTCCGCCCCGGATGCGGTCGCCGACAGGCCAAGCAGACTCGCGGCCACGATGGAAGCGAGAGGGACAACTCGTTGGCGGGATAACATCGATTCACTCCTTGCGGTTAGGGATGCATGAACGCCACTTCCTCCGTAACTTACGAATCCGCTCGCCACCCGGCAGTCCATTCAGCAAAGCAAGACGCGCCAAGAAAGAAAATCATAGAACAACGAGATGGAGAGAGGTCTAATCGCGGCCGCCTTGCCGGGCGGTGAAAGGCGGTCCTGTGTCCTTGATCGACCTGAATCTACCCATCGACCGTGCCCGCCCACCCGCCGACGTTCGCGCCTTCCTTCGGGAAGCGGATCGACGCATCCGGCGATTCCAGCGTGACAGCCGTATTCCCGGCTTTGTGCCCAGCGACTTCGAAAATGTCTACGAGGTTCTGCGCACCTTGACCGCGACGGATTGGACGGTGGGCAACTTGTTCTGCGAATGGGGCAGCGGTTTTGGCGTGGCCTCCTGCCTGGCTGCGATGCTCGGCTTCGACGCTTGCGGTATCGAGATCGAGGGTGAGTTGGTGGACGCGGCCCGGCAACTCGCCGACGACTTCAGCCTGCCCGTCGAGTTCGTGCGCGGCAGCTTCATTCCAAAGGGCGGCGAAGTTCTCTCGGCGGTCGGCGACGATTTCGCCTGGCTCACCACGCAGGCGACCAATACGCATGAGGAACTCGATCTCGATATGCACGATTTCGGCGTCATTTTCGCCTATCCCTGGCCGGATGAAGAACGCTTGACCGGAGAGTTGTTTGACTGTTATGGCGGTGCCGGAGCCGTGCTGATGACCTATCATGGCAGCGAGGATTGTCGGCTGCGGCAGAAAACAAGGACGACGAGACAAACCCCTGCCAGCCCGCGGCGCAAGCAAGGGTAAGTCTTTCCCTTGCTTGTGCCGCGGGCTGGCAGGCAAGGGATGAATGAGATCGATCGTTAGTCGGGAGACGCTCATGCCGTTCAAGGCTCTGGGGTTGGATCCCCAACTCGTGCAGGCCACCCGTGAGATGCGTTACACGGAGCCGACCCCCATCCAGGCCCAGTCTATTCCTGCTATCCTGGCTGGTCGGGATCTCATCGGCACGGCCCAGACGGGCACCGGCAAAACCGCCGCCTTCTTGTTGCCGATTCTGCATCAACTTCTGAGCTTGCCGCCGCGCACGACGCAGGCGCTCATCATCACGCCCACGCGGGAACTGGCGCAGCAGATCGACGATGTTTGTTTGGGATTGGCCTATCACACTCCCATTCAGGTCGGTCTGCTGGTGGGAGGCATGGCGATGGGACCGCAAGAGAAGGCGCTACGAGCGGGCGTGGAGTTGCTCATTGCCACTCCCGGCCGACTGCTGGACCATATGCGGCAGAACCAGCCGCGCTTCGATCGATTGCACATCCTTGTTCTCGACGAGGCCGATCGGATGCTCGACATGGGCTTTTTGCCCGATCTCAAACGCATCATCGCTCGACTGCCGGCTCGAAAGCAGACATTGCTTTTCTCGGCGACGATGCCGCCGGTGATCGGCCGGCTGGCTGCGGAGATTCTTCACGATCCGCTGTCCGTCCAGGTCGGCCGGCGCAGTGCCCCGGCCGTGGGTATCACGCAGGCCGCGTACCCGGTGCCGGAGAACCTTAAAACGAGTTTGTTACGGCATCTGTTGCGGCATGCGGAAATGCCCTCGGTGCTGGTGTTCACACGCACCAAGCAATCGGCTCGTCGTCTGGCCCGGCTCGTCGCCGCCGATGGCTTCGCCGTGACGGAGCTGCACAGCAACCTGACACAACCGCAGCGGACGCGCGCGATGGAGGGATTTCGTCGCGGAGACTTTCAGGTGATGGTGGCCACGAACATCGCGGCGCGCGGGCTTGACGTGGAGCATATCACGCACGTCATCAGCTTCGACGTGCCCAGCGTGCCCGATGACTACGTCCACCGTATAGGTCGCACGGCACGGGCCGAAGCGGAGGGCGACGCCTGGATACTGGTATCGCCGGCCGAAGAGAAATCGCTGATGCGCATTGAACGGCAAATCGGCCAGCGCTTGCCGCGTGTCACCTTGCCGGACTTCGACTACGCCCAGGCCGGCGCTGCGGACAAGCCGGCGCGCCGCGCCGGTCCACGCGGCGGCAAAGGAGAGTCACGCCCTCGCGGGACGGAACCGACGGAGGCCAAACCTCCGCCATCTCGACGGCGCAGACGCCGATAAGGTTGTCTCACCCGCCCGCCGCGCCATTAAGGGTTGCTACTCCCCTTTCGCATCCAGTTAAGCGGTCGCTGACTCGGCTCCCCTCTCCCCCGTACTCGGGGGAGAGGGGGTGGGGTGAGGGGGCGGCAGCGTCAAAAGCAAACTCTGTCTGTCTTTGCGGCGTTCTCCCCCCCACCCCCACACACCCTCCCCCGGGATGGGGGGCAGCGGGGGGGGCGGGGGTGTGCCCGCAACCAGCACGGGAAA
>Ga0134126_10000898_pt1 | contig 37635 bp, 38 predicted proteins | sample KB31752_FD_96881 | JGI IMG/M metagenome (GOLD analysis project Ga0134126, IMG submission 96881) | Terrestrial soil microbial communities with excess Nitrogen fertilizer from Kellogg Biological Station, Michigan, USA - KB3-175-2 | ecosystem: Environmental > Terrestrial > Soil > Unclassified ...
AACCCCCAAACGTCTGAAAGTAGAGGGCTCCATGGTTTCCAAGTGTGCGAATCCTGCCTGCTCCACTCCATTTCACTATCTGCGTGAAGGCAAGATCTTCAAAATTGAAGTTGAGATTACGCCACCGATAACCTCGGAAGACACAATTGAACTTTCCGACGGGAGCAAAGTTCCGTTCCTCGTCGCAACCCGCAAGCCCGGACGCAAGCTGGAACACTTCTGGCTCTGCGGACCGTGTTCGCAAAACATGAATCTCGTTTTCGACCGCGAAAACGGCGTGACCGTCATGCCAAAGCGCTTCGCGCGCGCGGCGGCAGCGGCAGCTTCATAATTGCAGTAAAAAGACAGAAAGCAAGGCCCGCCAAAGGCGGGCTTTTTGCTGCAGCTTCAACAAATCCTAATCAATCGAACCGCGAGTTCCTCAAAAAGGAAAAAGGCCGCCAATCAGGCGGCCTTCTACTCAGATTCGCGCTCCTTACAGAGTCGATTCGATCTCGAATCCCCAAGCTTCCAGCAGCGGTTCGGGAATGTACTTGGAGTTCTTATTCTTGCGTGCCCACTCGCGCAGACGGGTGGAACGCAGGTATTGGTCGGGAAGAAGCTTAAACTCCTTCACGGCCTGTTCAAAGGACGTAACTACGGGAACTACCGGTCCGATCGGCTCCGGCTTTCCCCAGTTTGGATTTCCGCGACGCTTAGCCATTAGTTCTACCTGCCTTTATATAATTAGTCTTTCGATGCTTGCTAACCCGTTTGGATTCAGGTAAGCACGCCGGAATGGCCGAACAAGGCGTTGCTCCCTGAAAGCTCCAGTGGGGCCTTTAAAACCTCCGATTTTATGAAGAAATGCCCTAAAATGCAATGAAAAATTGTATATTGCACACGTTTTGAGGCATACGACTTAGTACCTGAGACGCTGAAGTGAATCGATTTACCCGGTGGACCGCTATCCGCGGCAACCCTTCAGCCTGCAGCCATTTTCATCAGAACGACTTAGATTGAAAGACTTGCGAATTCCTTGAAGTGCAGTTTCGTTGGCTTACTCGCAGAACTTGAGAGCGGCAAAGATCCCAAACCAAACCAGTGTGATGGCATGCCAATACCAGGCAGTAATATCAAGGGTTATTCGGCGCGATTCCAAGCTGGTCCCCACTAAAACAGCAAGCATTGCCCAGATCAGCACCAGCATGCCGCCTAGGAGATGCAGGCCATGGAGTCCCGTCAGAAAGTAATAGAACTGGCTGCTAGGCCCGGAGCCAAGGTAAATCCCCTCGGCGCGAAGCTGTCCCCAGGCATAGAGCTGTCCGATAACGAAGCCGGAGGCGAGTAAAAAGCTAAGGACCTCCCACGGCAAGGCTTTGCGCAGCGTCGGACGCGAAATGCCCAGCCATTCGTCCATCAGGAGGTCTTCGCGAAAATACGCCTGTCGCGCGATTTCCAAAGTAATGCTGCTTAAGACCAACAGCAGCGTGTTCCACCACAACAGCGGAGGAACCGCGATCGGCTTCCAAACCGAAACGTAAGCATGAACCACGGGGTCGAAGATCACCTGCTGGCGTCGCCATAGGTATCCGATGATCAGTGTGACGAAGAGTCCGAGCGAGGTGGACATCATGATTGCGAGACCGACTCGTGCTCGATAGAGTCGTTCGCGCGGACCGCGTCGGGGCGATGCGTCTCCCCATTCGCCTTCCCCACCTCCGCCGGTAGGAAGTTTGTGATCGGTACCGCGTCCGCCTGAGTCAGGCGCACTCGTTCTCGGGGGAGCTGTGGTCTTTACTACTGGCATAAGAGCCGCCTGCATTGTCGATTGAATCATGAACGAAGGAGCGAAAGCCAGTCGCTCCAAATCGGGTGATCGGGCCATCGGGTCATCGGGTGAAGTGAGTTGAGTACCGTCCGCGGCTGCGGGTGGTTAGTCCCAACAAACCATCTGCTATCGCAGACGCTACTGACCGTTGCGGACCTGGTGGAGGAAAAGCTCGTGCACTCGCGTATCGCTCGAGAGCTCTGGATGGAACGTCGCCGCCATGATCTTCCCCTGGCGGACCAAAACGGGATGGCCATCGCGTTCGGCGAGGACCTCTACCTTGCTTCCGACCTCGTCAATGCGTGGAGCGCGAATGAAGACCATCTCCAGCGGCTCCCCGCCCAGTTTGGTTGGAGCAGTCAGGATTGAGCTATCAATTTGGCGGCCATAGGCATTGCGCTGCACGGCGATGTCGAGCGCACCCAGACTCTCCTGCGCCGGATTGGTGACCTTCTTTGCGAGCAAAATTGCGCCGGCGCAGGTACCGAATGCCGGCTTTTCCGAAACAAAAGCCCGCAGCTTGCTCAGAAATCCTTCCCGTTCCAGGAATTTAAGAAACGTCGATGACTCGCCGCCGGGGATCACCAGACCGTCGATGTCTTCGAGTTCTTCTGGCTTGCGAACAAGGACGGTGCGCACGCCGAGAGATTTGAGCGTTCGGCGGTGCGCATCGAAATCGCCTTGGAGGGCGAGGACACCGATTGTGAGTTCGCCGTTATTCACTTGAGTTTTTCACCATGGAGACACAGAGGGCACGGCGGAAAGTGGGGTTCACCTGTTGCTTGCCGTATCACGTAATTACTATTGGCAACCAAAAACCCGGCCGAGGGCGGCCGGCTCCACGTTCACCAGCCGCGCTTCTGCAACATGTCCGCTTCTGACATTGCAGCGACCGCCAGGCCTTTCATTGCGCCGGTGCAGTCCTCGCTGGTTTCGAGCAGAACCTTCGGGTCATCGAAATGCGTAGTCGCACGAACGATAGCGCGTGCGCGAATCTCAGCTTCTTTTGCGGGAGCAAAGTTGATGGAATCGGCCATGAAGATACCCGAACCTACGAACACGGCTTCGGCGCCGAGCTGGCGAACCAGTGCTGCGTCGGCGGGAGTAGCAATCCCGCCTGCGGAAAAGTTCGGAACCGGGAGCTTTCCGCTTTTGGCGACCATGCGCACTAATTCATAAGGGGCGCGCAGTTCCTTCGCCGCCGCATACAGCTCTTCTTCGCCGAGGACGGTTAGCGCGCGCATGTCCTTCACGATCTGACGCATGTGCTTGACTGCGTGTACGACATCGCCGGTACCGGCTTCGCCTTTGGTGCGGATCATGGCTGCGCCTTCGGCAATGCGTCGCAGAGCTTCGCCCAAATCGCGAGCTCCGCATACAAACGGAACTTTGAAGGCATGCTTATCGACGTGATGGGCCTCGTCAGCAGGAGTGAGAACTTCCGATTCGTCGATGTAATCGACGCCGAGCTCTTGCAGAACCTGGGCTTCGGTGAAGTGTCCGATGCGGCACTTTGCCATGACCGGAATGTCAACGGACTTCATGATTTCGCGGATCACGGCGATCTTCGCCATGCGGGCCACTCCGCCCTCAGCGCGAATCTGAGCCGGCACACGCTCCAGCGCCATTACTGCCGCGGCGCCGGCGCGCTGCGCAATTTCCGCCTGCTGAGCGGTGGTCACGTCCATGATCACCCCGCCCTTCAGCATTTCCGCCAAACCTGTCTTCAGCCGCAAACCGTTTCCGTTCATCTCAGACATAGCACTCTCCCCAAACGCACCTCTCCCTCCGGTCGTTGCTGACTGGATGGAAGGGAATCTTTATTTTAGCAGCTTGGAACAGACGGTAGACAGTCAGCAGTGATGCCGCTGAGGCGGTGATTAAAGCGGCGGGCAAAACAGCACGATTCGGGAATGCACCTTCACAAGATGTGCTCTTCTCATTCGCGCACGACATTCGCACGCAGCCTAGGCTCCATGGAGCTTGGAGTCGTTTCAGCCTTTGACCCTCAAGTCGTGGCCGGTCATCTCTTTTGGCTGCGAAATGCCCAGGATTCCGAGCACTGTCGGCGAGATGTCTTGAAGCGCTCCTTCTGCACGTAATCGGAAATTGCTGTTCTGGTCGCTGACGACGATGAACGGTACCGGATTGGTTGTGTGGGCAGTGTGCGGACCTCCGGATACGGGGTCGATAAGCATTTCCGCATTGCCGTGATCGGCGGTGACAATCATGGATCCGCCCTTCTGCCTCACGGTTTTAAAGATTCGTCCAAGGCACGCGTCCACGGTCTCTACGCCTTTCACCGTAGGCTCGATTTTTCCGGAATGGCCCACCATGTCGGCGTTTGCGAAGTTGACGATAATTACCTGGAAGCTGCCGCGTTCGACGGCATCGACGACCGCATCGGCAATGCCTTCGGCGCTCATCTCCGGTTTGAGATCGTAGGTCGCCACCTTCTGCGAAGGAACAAGGACGCGCTCTTCTCCGGGAAAGGGCTGCTCGACCCCACCATTGAAGAAATAAGTGACGTGCGCATACTTCTCCGTCTCGGCGACGCGCAGATTGCGCAAGCCTTCGCCTCCCATGACGTTTGCAAGTATGTTCGTGAGTGACTCCGGTTGCACAACGAACGGAAGCTCAAACTGTTTGTCGTAGTGCGTCATGCACACGTAGGTGAGCTTCCGGGGAGTCTCGCTGGCCGGAATCACTTTCTCAAGCGCTTCAGCGTCAGGCAGATCGCTTCCCTGCTGCTTCGTAATTCCGCTATTGCGGGCCAGAACGCGCGTAATCTGGCGCGCGCGATCTGCTCGGAAGTTAAAGTTGATGCAACTATCGTCGTCACGGATCGCGCCGAGCGGCTCGCCGCGGTTATCGACGCACACAAACGGCACAATAAATTCATCGGTCACATCGCGGTTATAGGATTCCTTCACTCCTCGCACGGCGTCGATGTAAGTTCCACCTTCAGCTTTGCCGTTGACCATTGCGTCGTAGGCTTTGCGCTCTCGTTCCCAACGCTTGTCGCGGTCCATGGCGTAATAGCGCCCGCTCACGCTCGCTACCTGCCCGCAGCCGAGTTCGCGCATCTTCTGCTGAAGTTGTTCGAGATAGCCCGCGCCGCTCGTGGGCAGGGTGTCGCGCCCATCCATAAAGGCGTGCACGAATACCCGATCAACGCCATTCTGCTTGGCCATCCGCAGCAGCGCATAGAGATGATTCTGGTGCGAATGCACTCCGCCATCGGACAGCAAGCCGAACATGTGAAGGCGCCGCCCGCCGGAGCGAGCGTTCTTCATCGCCGAGAGGAGCGCAGGATTAGAGAAGAACTCGCCATTCTCAATCATCACATCGATCTTGGTGATGTCCATGTAGACAACGCGCCCAGCGCCGATGTTCAAATGACCGACTTCACTATTGCCCATCTGTCCGCTCGGCAGCCCTACGTAACGGCCGCTGGTGTGGACCAGCGTGCTGGGAAATTCGCGCAGCAGAGCGTCGTAATTGGGCTTTCGCGCGAGAGCAATGGCGTTGGCCTTAGTTTCGGCGCGATATCCCCAACCATCAAGGATCGTAAGAACCAGGGGAGTATTGTTCATTTCGGGAATTATTGTCCGGTGGGTATGTGCTCCGCAGTAGCCGAAGACGTTTTGTCGTAGCCCTTTTCACGCAACTTGCGCATGGCGCGATCGGCGACCATGCGTCCCCATTCCTGGCCGGCGTCGATCGCTTCGGCAGAGAGCTTGGGCAACACCTTGATCGTCTTTTGGCCCACCGGCGTTTGATAAAAGTGGGTCAGTTCCTGGATCTCCTCGTGCGTGTAGTACTTGTCATAGATTGGGATCACAAGATCGACCAGTTCATCGGAATGAACTTCATGCACGAATGTATCCCAGAACTCTTCCGGGACTTGTGGATAGCTCGCCTTCAACGGCTCGATCATTTTTTGCAGAGCATCAGCGGAAATGTTCGCTGCTCCCGTGAGCTCGATCAGCTTGCGAATGTCGGCACGTTTCGCGGCACGTTCCGCATCAGTTTGCGACATTTGCGCTGTGGGACTTTGAGCGGGAGTCTGAGCCACGGCGGCAATTGAGCCGAGCAAAACAAGAACGAAAATCGCAAGTGGTCGTTTCATACAAACATCCTTTGGGGCGCTACGCTGCTCCTGCTTTCTTTCCAAGTTCCCCGTGATAATTGAGCGCCTCAATGCCGAGAAAGCCCGCGGCGCGTCCGAGCTCTTCTTCAATGCGGAGCAGTTGGTTGTATTTTGCAATTCGGTCCGTACGCGAAGCGGAACCGGTCTTGATCTGTCCCACACCGGTGGCGACCGCCAAGTCAGCGATGAACGTGTCTTCGGTCTCGCCGGAGCGATGACTGATGATCGCCGTATATCCATTCCGACGGGCAAGCTCAATTGCTTCGAGCGTTTCCGTCACGGTTCCGATTTGGTTCACCTTGATCAGAATGCTGTTGGCACAGCCTTCATCGATGCCACGCTGTAGCCGTTCCGTATTGGTAACAAAGAGATCGTCGCCAACAAGCTGCACCGTCTCGCCGATTTCTTTGGTCAGCGCTTTCCAGCCTTCCCAATCATCCTCCGCCAAGGCATCCTCGATTGAGACGATCGGATATTTCTTCACCCAGTCAGACCAGAAGCGCACCATCTGCGTGGAATCTTTGGTGCTCTTATCCGACTTCTTGAAGACGTACTTTCCATCGCTGTATAGCTCGCTCACTGCCGGATCAAGAGCAATCGCAATCTGCTCGCCCGCGGTGTAACCGGCTTTCTCGATGGCTTCGAGGATCACCTCAATGGCCTCAACATTCGATTTCAAAGAAGGAGCAAAGCCGCCTTCGTCGCCAACGGCTGTGTTGTATCCTCGCTTCTTCAATACGCCTTTGAGCGTGTGAAAGACTTCTGTTCCCCAGCGCAAAGCATCGGCGAATGTCTCTGCGCCGATGGGCATGGCCATGAATTCCTGGAAATCCACGTTGTTATCAGCGTGAGCGCCGCCGTTGATGATGTTCATCATGGGCACCGGCAAGACGTTCGCATTCACACCGCCAAGATAGCGATACAGAGGAACTTTGAGGTCATTTGCCGACGCTCGTGCGCACGCCATCGAAACGGCGAGGATTGCGTTGGCTCCAAGCTGTCCTTTGTTGGGGGTGCCGTCAAGTTCGATCATGGTGCCGTCGATTACGCGCTGATCGCTGGCATCCATGCCGCTGAGCGCAGGCGTGATCGCGCTCTCGATGTTCTCCACGGCTTTCAGAACACCTTTGCCGAGATAGTGTTGCGGATCGTTGTCGCGCAACTCCGCCGCTTCATGTTCGCCGGTGGAAGCTCCGCTAGGAACGGCGGCGCGTCCCATCGTGCCGCTCGTCAGCAGAACATCGCATTCCACAGTCGGATTGCCGCGCGAATCGAGAATCTCACGCGCCCGAATCTCCTGAATCTGGCTCATCTTGCTCCTTTTTATGATTGCGTTCGTTGTCTCATTCTCTCGTCCTATAAACACAACCGAAGCTGCGGACGAGTGAATTGTCGTGACCAGGTCAGACATGCGCGAATGCGCGAGACAGCGCAAAATAGCGATTATAAATCTCGCTGCGATTTCACCACCCACGTAGCCTTGCGCTATAGTTCTGAAGGGTCCCGCTAAAAGTGCATGACTGAGCTTGCGAAGAAAACCTGCGTCCCCTGCAAAGGCGGAGTTCCTCCGCTGAAGGGCAAAGAACTCGCCGACCTGGCGCGCCAAGTGCGGGGATGGAAAGTCGTTGAAGATCACCATATCGAGAAGAGTTACAACTTCTCCGATTTTGTGAGCGCGCTCGAATTTGTGAAAGCCATCGGCGCAGTCGCCGAAGAGCAGGGACATCATCCCGACATCCTCCTGCGTTGGGGACGCGTGACCGTCACGATTTGGACACACAAGATCGACGGACTCACGGAAAGTGATTTCATTCTTGCGGCTAAAATCGACGAGATTCCGCGGCCGCAGGTTAGCTCCTGAGCTGCTAAGCTGCTGAGCTTCTAAGCTTCACCACTCTCCGATTCATTCCGCTCGCCCAATTTTCGCTCAGCTACACTGAGAAGAAATGAAGATCAATCGTGAGATTCCCGTTCGGAAACTGCGGCTGCTGATTTTTGATCTCGATGGAACCTTGGTCGATTCCCGGCAGGATCTCGGCAATTCCGTCAATGCGATGCTCCGACATTTTGGGCGTCATGAGCTTCCGTTTGAAGTAATCGGCAGTTACATCGGTGATGGCGCTCCCATGCTGGTGCGACGCGCTCTTGGCGATCCGAAAGACGAGCACTTCGTCCATGTCGCGCTGCAATTTTTTCTGGATTACTACCGCAAACACAAGCTCGACTACACGCATGTGTACGAGGGCGTACTCGAAGCGTTGCGCGCTCTCTCCTCGACCGAAACGTTCCCGCGCAAAATGGCGGTGCTCAGCAACAAGCCGGTCGGACCTTCGCGGGCGATCGTCGACGCGTTAGCCATGAATCCGTTCTTCTTTCAGGTGTACGGCGGGAACAGCTTCGAGACCAAGAAGCCCGATCCATTCGGGGCTCGCATGTTGCTGCGCGAAGCGAACGTCGAGCCATCAGAGACCGTGCTCATCGGCGATTCCGATGTGGATGTGCTTACGGCACAAAATGCCGGACTTTATTCGGTGGGCTGCACATACGGACTTGCTCCACACACGCTCGAAGCTGCGCCTCCGGATGTCCTGGTTCATAGTCCGTACGAATGGAGCGAACTATTCACCGGCAAGAAGCTCGTCAAGGTCCTTCACCAACAATGAGCCACGGTTGGTCCTCCGTGTGTCACAATAAAGAGATACTCACACGTCGAATTTTGTTTCTGTAGGTCTGGCCGTACATGGATTTCAAACTCGTCAGCGATTACAGTCCTGCCGGTGATCAAGGCAAGGCGATCGAGGAGCTTTCGCGCGGGCTGTATTCCGGAGAAAAGCATCAGGTGCTGCTCGGAGTCACAGGCTCTGGGAAGACCTACACGATGGCTAAAATCATCGAGAAGTTCAATCGTCCTGCGCTGGTGCTTGCCCATAACAAAACGCTGGCTGCGCAGCTCTACCACGAATTCAAACAATTTTTCCCAAACAATGCGGTTGAGTATTTCGTTTCCTACTACGACTACTACCAGCCCGAAGCCTACATTCCCTCCGGCGATATCTACATTGAGAAAGAAGCGACGATCAACGACGAACTGGACAAGCTTCGCTTGTCAGCTACGCGCTCGCTGTTCGAACGACGCGACTGCGTGATCGTTGCATCTGTCAGCTGTATCTATGGCCTTGGATCCCCCGAAGCGTATTACGGGATGTTGTTGTTCCTGGAAAAGGGACAGAAGATCAAACGCGAGGACATTACGCGGCGGCTCGTCGAGATTCTCTATGACCGCAATGAATCTGAGTTCCGCCGTGGAACCTTCCGCGTGCGCGGCGATGTGATTGAGATCTTTCCCACCTATGATGACATGGCCTACCGGATCGAGCTGTTCGGCGACGAGATCGAATCGCTTTCCCAAATTGATCCGCTGTTCGGGACAGTGAAGCAGAAGTACGCCCGGCTTCCCATTTACCCGAAGAGCCATTATGTCCTACAGCCCGATCGCAAGAAGAGAGCTATTGAGTCAATCGTTGAAGAGCTGGCGTGGTGGGAAAAGGAATTGGAGCAACAGGGACGTGTTGTGGAAGCTCAGCGCGTTCATCAGCGTACGCGATTTGATCTGGAGATGATTAAGTCCGTTGGCTACTGCCATGGGATCGAGAACTATTCACGGCACTTCTCCGGGCGTCTGCCAGGCGAAGCTCCGCCGACTCTACTTGATTACGTTCCGCGCGATTTCCTGCTGTTCATCGATGAATCGCACCAGACCGTTCCGCAATTGCACGCCATGTGGCATGGGGACCGTTCGCGCAAGGCAAATCTCGTTGAGTACGGATTCCGATTACCCTCCGCAATGGATAATCGTCCGCTTCAGTTTGAAGAATTTGAGACACGAGTCAATCAAGCAATCTATGTCTCCGCCACTCCCGGTCCGTACGAGCTGACGAAGTCGGCGGGTGTGGTGATTGAGCAGATCATCCGCCCAACTGGGCTCGTCGATCCGGAAGTTGAGGTGCGTCCCGTAAAAGGACAAATCGACGATCTGCTCCACGAAATTCGGGACCGATCCGAGCGTAAAGAACGCGTACTAGTAACGACGCTGACGAAGCGCATGGCCGAGGACCTGGCGGAGTATTACAGCGAAGTGGGCGTGCGCTGCCGGTACATGCACTCGGAAGTCGAGACGCTGGAGCGCATCAAGATTCTTCGTGACCTGCGCCGTGGAGAATATGACGTACTCATTGGCATCAACCTCCTGCGCGAAGGCCTGGACCTGCCCGAAGTTTCACTGGTTGCAGTTCTCGACGCCGACAAAGAAGGGTTTCTCCGCTCCAGCGGCTCTCTGATTCAAACGATCGGACGCTGTGCTCGCAATCTGTATGGCCGCGCCATTCTCTACGCCGACACCATTACTGATTCCATGCGGCGGGCAATGGGCGAGACGGAGCGACGCCGTGCCATTCAGCGCGCCTATAACGAAGAAAACGGCATCACGCCCGAGTCGATCGTTAGACCTCTCCAGTATTCTCTGGCTCAGATCGTCGATCCCGATGCCACCGAGCTTACTGAAGCTGTCGATTCAGTTCCCGATTTCAATTCTCAGGAAGATTTCGATAAGTACATCGCCAAGCTCGAGGAGCAAATGCGCGAAGCGGCAAAGAAGTTCGAGTTCGAGAAGGCGGCGAAGATACGCGATACGATTAAGGACCTGCGCTCGAAGGAAATCCTGATTACCTGATTACGGCAGCGCTCGCATCGCGTCCTGGTCATCCATCTTGGTTTTGTTCGTCCCAGGTTCCGAAACGGGACGCGCATTGGCCTCGACCGCACCGTCGGCCATCGATAGCTCAATGCGATGGTTGGGAGTCCTCAGGTGGATCGACTTGTCGCCACGGCCGAGTTCCACGACGACTTGTGCGAAGTGTCTGGGAGGCTCAGTGGCTTTCGGCTGGCTGTATAAACGAGGAAACGCCCATGCTCCGCCACCAAGCAGAGCCAGCCAAGCGAGCACTGCTGCGGCGCGCATGAACTCAGAAAGATTGCCTTCAATTACATACGTTCCGGCACTGAGGTCTCCGATGCGACGGCGGAATTTCGAGCAGCTTGCGACGAGTGCCCCCACCAGATAGAAAGCCAGGCCGTCAACAATACGCCAGAGATTTCTGATTGCGGACGCCGCCAGGGCGCTGCGGCCGGAGTTATTCACTACGCCGATTCCCAAAATGGCTTTTCCCAAAGTGCTCCCCAGACATGCCTCGAGAATCCAGACGTACAGAAACGCGAAGACAAGGCTTAAGCTTCCGCCCACCAGAATGGAAGCAAGGGTCACGCGCATTTCGCCACCCGAAACAATTCCCCATTTGAGGAACGCCCATAATCCGATTAGAGAGCATGCGGCACAGACTACGATGCTGTCGAGAATCAGAGCGAGGAAGCGGTCACCGAGGCTGGCGAGACGTGCAGGAGCTGAATCGTCGTCTTCGCCGGCCGCAGGGCGAATCGGCACTACGACACCGGACTCTTCGAGCAGGTGCTGCCCGGGAAGCACGTCAACGCCGCACCATCCGCAGCGGCGCTGCTTCGCGTCAATTGTCCTCTTGCAGCGCGGACACTCCATGAGAACTCCCTAGTTCGGATTCGAGCAACGACTATTGTTGCTGCTGCTGACGCTCACGCTGCTTCTGCTCGCGTAAACGACGGGCATATTCCCCCAGCGACAGCGGCTGTTGCTGCTGTGGTTGAGCCTGTGCCATCACGCGCGGTGCAGGCGCAGGAACCGGAGCGGCGGCAACCGGCATGGCGGCGACAACTGGAGCAGGCGCGACTGCCACGACCGGCTTCGGCGCAGGATGCGTAACCACTGCCGACGCTGGGACCGCGACTTTCGCGGCTATGACCGGAGCTGGGCTCACGGTGACTACCGGCGCAGGAGCAGCCAGGTGCATCACAGGCTGAGGTTCGGAACTTGTTGTCGCGACAACAGCGGCTTTCGACTCTATGGCCGGTTCAGCCACAGGCGTAGACGGCGGCTGGAAGCTGGCCACTGGTGTCGGCACAGCAGTCCTCTCTACCGTTGTGTTCGTACTGGACGCAACCACCGACGGCTCTGGAGCCGCAGTGGTGGGAGAAGGCATTGGATGCTGCTCCGCAATCTGCGGCGTGCGCGAGAACATGCGGATTACGATGCCGGCTGAAATCTGAAAGTTCGCGGGCTGCCAACCGGTAAATGCGAGCGAATGCTCAGTGCCGAGATACTGCGCTTCGACGTTGACTCCGAAACGGCGATTGAAATTAATCTGGGTGCCGCCACCAACCGAGTACGCGAGTTGCATCTCGCGGCCTGTAACCGAGATCCCGTTGCTGACCAGCTTTGTGCTGGCGCGATCGCCACCTGCAAGACCTTCGATGAACGGGCTCACGCGTCCGCGCAGCGGGATCGTGATTCTCGGACCAACGAGCATCGAGTAATGCGTGATCGTGCCCGAACCCGTATAACCAATCAGTTGCAGAGAGTTCGACGATGCATAGCTGCTTCCGAATTGGCTAGTGAGTCCCAGCCATCGATTCAAATGCGTGACTCCCGACGTTTGCCAGCCAAACGCGTCCAGTTGTGTGCTTGCGCTGGGAGCATTCGCCAGCTTCGCGCCACTGAAGCTGACGTTGCCGGAAAGATCAAAATGGGAAGTCGTCTGCCCTAACGCAAACGAATTCAGAAGCAGGGCCGAAACGACTGCAATCCACAGACGACGTTTCACGCTCGTATCCTCTCTCGCTCAAGAATCAACAGGATCCACGAATGCAAATGAACAGAAGTATTGTTCCGCAGCGAGGGTCGAATCGGGACTACAAAGCGCGAGCGTTAAGGTACGGAGGTATCACATTGGGAATTCCCCGTTGCGCGCGAGCACGGAAGTACAGGGACGGTGGGTAACTATGAAGAGAACGAAGGAGAACCTTAACCCGAACCGTGTAGCAGGCGTCTCATTTCGCGATTGCGTGATTTCGTGATTTTGCGATTTAGAACATAACAATCACGAAATCGCGAAATCGGGAAATAACGAAATCCAAGACTCGACTGCAGGCCAATTAGAACGCCCAGCGGAGCAGCGTCGCACCCACAGTAAATCCAGCGCCGACTGACGCCAGCAAGACGAGATCACCCTTCTTGAGCTTGCCCTCGTCCAACGCGGTCTGCATGGCGAGGGGAATTGTTCCAGCGGTGGTGTTGCCGAATTCGCCGATGTTGATGATCACGCGATCCATCGGCATGCCGAGACGTTCGGCGGTTGCGGTGATGATGCGCTTGTTAGCTTGATGAGGAATGAAGGCTGCGACATCCGCGCCTGTGAATCCGTTTCGGGTCAGAATCTTCTCTGAGACTTCTGCCATTTTTCGCACGGCATATTTGAAAACCGCACCTCCGTCCTGGTGAACGAAGTGCATCTTCTTCTCGACTGTTTCACGTGTTGCAGGATGAAGACTCCCTCCAGCGGGCATATTCAACGAGCATGCCCCCGAACCATCGACTTCGTGCATGAAGTCGAGTAATCCAACGTTCTCGCCATCTTTGGCGGGCTCCAAGAGGACTGCGCCGGCTCCATCGCCGAAGATTACGCAGGTTGCGCGATCGGTGTAGTCGATAATCGACGACATCACATCCGCGCCAATCACCAGCACCTTTTTATGCGATCCCGTCTGGATCAGCTGCGCTCCGCATTGAAGCGCATATACGAATCCTGAGCAGGCTGCAGATAGATCAAATCCCCAAGCTCCAGGCGCACCTAATTTGCTCTGAATGAGACAAGCCGTCGCGGGGAACACCATGTCCGGCGTTACCGTGCCGACGATGATGGCCTCGATCTGCGATGCAGGCACTCCACCCTGGGCCAGCGCCTTACGCGCAGCTTCACACGAGATGTCTGAAGTGGCTACGCCCTTATCGACCAGATGGCGCTGGCGGATGCCGGTGCGCTCCTGGATCCATTGGTCGTTGGTCTCGACCATCTTTTCCAAGTCGGCATTGGTAAGAAGACGCGGTGGGACGTAGGTTCCGAGGGCACTGATCTTGGCCCGCTGAAGCTGTTTCAAACTTTGTCTCCGGTTCTGAATCCGGCCGCCGGAGGACTGGAACGGCGGTCCGTGGCGAGGCCGCTAGTAGCCAGACACCGGGTAGCCCACTGCGCATGCACTGGCCCGCTACCGTTGCTTCCTTCCGGACCTGGCGGGGTTCGCGAGATTACATCGCGTGGGACCCGGAGCCTGACCATTCGATATTAACATTCAGTTTGAGCATCGAAGCGACGTGGAGCCGGCCGCCTCGGCAGGGTTTTCGCAATAAAGACGATGAGAACCAGCACGGGCTGAAGCTTCAAAAAAGCTGATCGTTGTGGTTCTGTCACTGGCCTTAGCAAGAAAGGCAACACCCGGCCGAGAGCGGCCGGCTCCACGTAAGACAAAGCCGGATTGATACACTTTTCGCATGGCTCTAACTCAGCCTCTGGCCTCCGCCTCCGCTTCGCCTTCCGGAACGCCAATCTCCTACTTTGAATGCTCGAAATGCCACGAACACATTTCCCCCGACTCACCACAGACCGTCTGTCCGAAAGACGGGGGATCGCTGTGGGTGCGCTATGACTTCGGTCCTATTCGATCACGCGTGAGACGCGACCAGATTGCCGTGCGTCCACGGAACATGTGGCGATATCGCGAGCTGCTACCGGATGTAGCTCCTGTAACTCTGGGCGAAGGATTTACTCCGATGCTGGCGAGCCGTCGACGCGCCAACATCTGGATCAAGGACGAAGGCGCAAATCCCACTGGCTCGTTCAAAGCACGCGGCCTTTGCATGGCCGTGACCATGGCCCGCCACTACGGACTCAAGAAACTGGCGATTCCCTCTGCGGGAAATGCCGCAGGTGCACTGGCTGCCTATGCCGCTGCTGCAGGACTCGAGTCGCACATCTTTATGCCGAAGGATGTCCCGGAAGCAAACTTGGTTGAATGCAAGGCATACGGGAGCGACGTAAATCTGATCGATGGGCTGATCAGCGACTGTGCTCGCATCGTCGGTGAACGCAAGCAGTCCGAAGGCTGGTTCGACGTTTCCTCGCTCAAAGAACCGTTTCGAGTCGAAGGCAAAAAGACCATGGGTCTGGAAGTCGCCGAGCAGCTCGGATGGCGTGTGCCCGACGCGATCTTCTATCCGACCGGCGGCGGAGTCGGTCTGATCGGAATGTGGAAAGCATTCGAGGAACTCGAACAGCTTGGCTGGCTCGATTCCGGCTCGAAGCGGCCAAAGATGATCGCAATCCAGGCAGCAGGATGCGCCCCCATTCCTAAAGCATTTATTGAAGGCAACTCTGTTTCCGAAGCCTGGAAAGACGCACATACGTTCGCTTCAGGGCTGCGCGTTCCAAAAGCCTATGGCGATTACATCATTCTCGACATCGTGCGCCGCAGCGGCGGCACAGCCATCGCCATCTCCGACCAAGAGATGCTCGCCTCGATGCTCGATTGGGCGCGAAGCGAAGGAATCTTCCTTTGTCCCGAAGGAGCCGCGGCAACGGCTGGATACGACAAACTGATTGCAAGCGGATTCCTGAAGCCGAGCGACGAAGTCGTAATTTTCAATACGGGAACGGGATTGAAATACGTCGACGTAATCTCAAAAGCCCTGGGCATCACACGAGCGGCAAATGGGAACAACAGAGCCAAGCCGACGGAGCGACGGATTGGAGGAATTATTGGGCCGTATTGAAAAGAAGCTGCTAGCTACTAGCTTCTAGCCGCCGGCTTCTAGCTAGAGTATGTGTGGCTTCGGCATGGCGGCTTCAGATAGTCCGTATCGTCCGCTGTAGCCGATGGCCACTAGACACACCCACCCGCTACCGCGGGCGGGACTGATGTTCGTCAGCGATAATTCGACGATGTCTTCGGCACTGAGCTTCGGCTAGAAGCTAGTTGCTAGAAGCTGGCAGCTTCTTTCATGACTCAACGCCTCTATTACAACGATTCCTTTCTCCTCGACTTCACGGCCAACGTGCTCGACATTCAGGAGCTTCGGCGCGATGGCAATCAATCCAGTTGGGCGGTGAAGCTCGACCGCACCGCCTTCTATCCGACCAGCGGTGGACAGCCGTTCGACACCGGCACCATCAACGCACAATCCAAGTCGGGCGTTCCGCTCGATGCTGCTGTCGAAGAAGTTTATGAAGACGAGCATGGCGAGGTCTGGCATCGACTAAATAAGGTGCTGCCACCCGGCGCAGAGGTGCGCGGCATCATCGACGCAGAACGCCGCCGCGATCACATGCAGCAGCACACCGGGCAGCATCTGCTGTCGGCCGCCTTCGTTCAGCTCCTCAATGCGAAGACTATCTCGTTCCATCTGGGCGAGCAGATTTCTACCATTGATCTGGAAATTCAATCCATCACCCGCGACGATCTTATGCCCGTGGAGCGCCTCGCCAATGAAGTAATCGGCGAAAATCGGCTGATCACAATCCGCTATGCCACGCGTGAGCAGGCGCAGAGCATGGGCGTACGGAAGCTTCCTGAACGCAAAGGTGAGATTCGTCTGATCGACATTCAGGACTTCGACCTGAATGCCTGCGGTGGCACGCACGCGCGCAGCACCGGCCAAATCGGCGGATTGCTGTTGCGCCGCACTGAAAAGGTAAAGCAAGGAGTTCGAGTCGAATTCGTCTGCGGCCTGCGTGCAGTCAGAAGCGCCCGGCAGGATTTCGAGCTTCTGAGCGAAGCCTCCGGACTGTATCCCTGCGCTCCTGGTGATCTACCCGCTAACATCAGCAAGCAGCGCGAGGAATTCCGTAATGTGCAGAAACGGGAAGGCCGGATTCTGGAAGAACTCGCGGAGCTCAAGGCAGCGCAGCTATTGCGTGATACACCCGACGACGGTTCGAATCGCAAGATGATCGTGCACATCGCCCCAGATCGGGACGCGAGCTTCGTGAAGCTGCTTGCCCAGCGGTTAACTCGGGAGAATCAAAGTGTCGTCGCGCTGCTGGGTGCCACGATTCCTTCTCCGGCAGTCGTTTTCGCGCGTTCGTCCAATCTGAATGTCGACCTAGGCAGCCTGCTACGTGAACTCGTCACAGCGGCAGGCGGCCGAGGTGGAGGGGGCAAAGACTTCGCCCAGGGCGGAATTCCCGATCCCGCAAAGTTACAATCCCTACTGGACGAAGCCGCTGCGCGACTGAAAAGCTAGATTGAACACGGAGGGACGGAGGAGACTGAGGTGCGCTGTCGACGGCCTCACGCTTAAAGGTGAAAACCGGCATTAGTTGCAAAACAGGCACAAACGAGCAATGCACGTTCGTCCGGAATAATCCACCTTCGTTCCCTCCGTGTCCTTCGTGTTCAATATGGCTGTTCCGTGGTGAAATAGAGACGTGGACATCTTCGAGGAAATCGTCGAGCTAAGGCGTGCCGGAAGGCGCGGTGCTCTAGCCACGATCGTCCATGCTCGTGGCTCGATTCCTTCCTTTGAATCCGCCAAGATGCTCATTCGCGACGACGGAACCATCGTGGGAACGATCGGTGGGGGATGCGTTGAGGCCGAGGTCTGGCAGGCGGCGCGCGAGGTGATGGAAGAAGAGAAGCCGCGGAATCTCAGCTTCAATCTGAATCACGATCCAAAGTACGACACCGGCCTCGTATGCGGAGGCACGCTTGAGATCTATCTTGAGCCGATTCTGCCTGTGCAGACGCTGTATCTCTTTGGCGCCGGGCATGTGTCGGTGAATGTTTATCGCGCCGCACGGATGGCAGGCTTTGAAGTAGTCGTCGTCGACGATCGCGAGAGCTATGCCAACCGGCAACGCTTTCCTGAAGCAAAAGACGTTTATGCCGATGACTTCGAGCGTGTCCTCTCCCAGCTTGCTCCGAACCATTCCTCGTATCTCGTGATCGTCACCCGTGGACATCGTGATGACATGCGCGTGCTGCGCTGGGCTGTCGAGACTCCGGCTAAGTACATCGGCATGATCGGTTCCCAACGGAAAGTGATTGCCATCTACAAGCAGCTCGAAAAGGAAGGAATTTCCGCAGAGAAGCTGGCGCGCGTCTATGCTCCGGTCGGAATCGATATCGGCGCCATTACGCCAGAGGAGATCGCGATCGCCATTGTTGCTGAGATGATCGCGATTCGGCGCGGCGTCACGTCTGCGACCCACAAACGTAGCCTGAAGGCCATGGCGCTTCTGGAAAGCTCGGAGCTAAAGGAAAAAGCTCAGTAGGCAACGCAACACGAGCCCAGCGTCAGAAAATGATTCAAAATTCGATGTTTTGCACCTGAACGGCGCAGACCGCGAAAGGACCTCAATGCGGAATCCTCGAATTATTCTGATACTCGCAGCGGTGGTCGTGCTCCAAGTGGCAGGCGTGAGCCAGCATGCCGGTAACGCTACTCCGTCGTACACGACTGATGGCAGTCTCGAGCTGCCAGTCGACTACCGTACGTGGGTGTACCTCTCATCGGGCTTGGGGATGACATATGACGCGAACGCCACCTCGAGTACGAACCCGATGTTCACGAACGTGTTCCTCAAGCCCGAAGCTTACCGGGCATTCTTAAATACAGGAACGTGGCCTGACAAGACAGTTTTCATGCTGGAGGAGCGGGCGTCAGGAACGAACGTTGGTCCCAATCGCGCGGGACACTTCCAAACCGATCTGCGCGGCGTTGTTACTCTGGTGAAAGATGAAAGTCGCTTTCCCGAGAAATGGCGCTTCTTCATCTTCGATACTAAGGACGGTCTGCCACTAGGGCCAGCCAGTCCAGTGAAGACGAAGGCTTGCCTTGATTGCCACACCAAGAACGGCGCGGTCGATCACACGTTCGTCCAGTTCTATCCAACGCTGAAGCGGGTAGCGATCGAGAGGGGCACCTATAGGCAACCGAAAGAATAGTCGGCTGGACTGCACATTCGCTTTCTGACTTCAAAAACATGTGATCCGAGTTGAATAGCTCGGACTCCTCGGTTTCCTCTACTTCTCACATCCTGTAACCTGTTTCCCTGTACTGCTCACATTCACGTGCCCCGCTCTTCATCATTTGCCGGAGTTGTGCTTGCCGCAGGCGCTTCGTCGCGCATGGGCGAAGACAAGGCTTTGCTGCAGTTTGGTGGACGGTCGTTTCTTGCTGGAGCGATCCAGCTTCTCCAGAGCGCGTGCGATTTCGTGGTCGTAGTGACGGGCAATAACACTGATTTGCTGCGGCCGGTGATCTACCAGAATTCTGCTTATGTGGTGCACAACCGGCAGCCGGAACGGGGACAATTCAGTTCTCTGCGCGAAGGTCTTCAGGCAGTGCTCGATCGCGGACGAGACGCCGCATGCGTCACACTCGTAGATCGGCCGCCGGCACGACCTGAGACGCTCGCTGCATTGAAAGTCGGGTTTATGAATACCGTGCCGGAACAAATCTGGGCAGTTATCCCAGAGTTCCAGGGCAAACATGGTCATCCGGTGATCTTCGGACGCGAGATGATGGAGGTGTTTCTCCGCTCGGATCCCGACGACAACGCGAGGGAAATCGAGCACGAATATCAGAGCCGGATTCAGTACGTTCAGGTAGACGACTCGCGCGTGGTTCTGAACATCAATACTCCGGAAGACTATTCCTCATTTCTGCAAACTATCTGATGACCCAACACAGTTACGGCTCATTCGACAGCCCCTCTGCATTCATTGAATCCGTTCTCGCTCTCAATCCGCGAGTGGCAGCATTCGATTGCGATGGCACACTCTGGTTTGGCGATTCGGGAATGAAGTTCCTGTATTGGGAAATCGAAGAAGGCCTGCTCTCTACGGAAGCAACCCAGGCGATCATGCGCCGATATGATGAGTACCTTGCCAAAAATGTGAGCGAAGACGAAATGTGCGGAGAGATGGTGCAGATCCATCGAGGGATTCCGGAAAAGCGTATTCGCGAATTTGCTGCCCGATTTGCAAGATCGAACGTGATGCCGCAGTTCTTTCCTGAAATGGAATCGCTGGTCGAAAAGCTGCATCGTTCAGGTTGCGATGTTTGGGCGGTCTCGTCTACGAACAACTGGGTAATTGAAGAATCCGTGAAGAAAGTCGGCATTCCTGCCAACCGCGTGCTTGCGGTGCGTGTGGCCATTGAGAACGGCGTTGCAACCGATCGCCTCGGTGAGATTACGTCAGGCCCAGGCAAGGCTCGAGCGCTGCGCGAGATACTGAAATCGCCGCTCGATGTCAGCTTCGGAAATTCGATGTTTGATCTGGAGATGCTGGAGCTGGCACTCCATCCATTTGCGGTGAATCCCAACGATGATCTGCAGAGAGTTGCAGAGCAGCGCGGTTGGCCCTTCTATCAGCCTGCAGTAGCTAAGCTCACTTCTTCAACTGCTTAAGAGCGAGGTTGAGGCAGTCCATTGCCAGATGACTTGCATGCACACTCTCGTTGGCGAGCCCTCCTACAAAACTTACTAGATCTTCGCGCTTGAGAGCAGCAGCCGCATCAATGCTCTTTTTCGAAATTGCCTCCGTCAAGGCCGATCCGCAGGCAATGGAAGCGACGCATCCGCGCACCTGATATTTGGCTTCAATGATCTCGCCGTCTGCCACTCTCAGCATAAGTTTCATCACATCGCCGCACGCGGGATTCTCGGCTTGAACGCTTACATCGGGAGATTCGATCGCACCTGCGTTGCGAGGATGCTGGAAATGATCGAGGAGTTGAGCCGGATACATGGAATCGGCAGATCAGGCGACCAAGGCCAAGAAAGCTGAGATCGGTAAGCTCGGCCCACCTGATTGGCTAATTTCAATTTAACAAAGTCACAGACTCGTCACATCATGTTCCTACGTCCAAGGTCAAGGTAGATCGAAAGGAAGGTCGACCCTTTTTTCGGGAAAGTTCGGATGGTTTTGCATCCATTCCCTGACTTCCATGTCCACCCGTGTGGCTTCAGAATCGCTGAGTTGATGCTTCGCTTGTCGTGCTATGTCTGCCAGCACCTCGGCTTTGCTTGATTTCTGCTGACCGAGCGAAGCCCAGAAATAAGTGCGGTCGGCGATACCCTCCAAAGCGTATATGCGCGTCAGGTTGGCGAGCGCCTCTGGACTTCCGCCGGCCGCGGCTAGTTCATAACAATGCAGGGCTGCGGACTTATCCTGAGCAACGCCTTTTCCTCGTTCGTATAGAGCACCGAGGTTATTTTGGGCTATAGCGGATCCATGCGCGGACGCTAGCCGGTACCAATGTGCCGCTTGCCCCAGATCCGCAGAAACATTGTCTCCCTGCTCATAAAGCTCCCCCATCAGGTATTCGGCCGGCGGATAGCGCTTGCGCGTGGCCTTGTGAATCCAACTGAGCGCCTCGTGGGAGTCGCGGTTCAACCCAAGGCCAAGCAAATAAAAAATGCCGAGATGCAATTGAGCTGCGGCCAAATTAGATTCGGCGGCCTTGCGCATCCAACGTACGCCGGCAGCGAGATCCTGCGTGGTTCCAATACCCTTAACCAGCAATAGCGCAAGGTCGTTCTGAGCCGGAGGGTAATTCTCCAGGGCCGCACGTTGAAACCACCTGAAGGCCTCCTGCGGATTTTTCTCTACTCCGGCTCCGGTGAAATATGCTAAACCCATGTCGGTCTGGGCTGTCAGATTTCCCTGATTCGCCGCTCTCAGAATCCAGTGTGCAGCTTCAGAATCGCTGCGCGGCATTCCGATCCCGAATTGAAGCGCGTGTGCCAGCTTCATCTGCTCATTCACATAGCCGGCTTCAGCTCGTTCGCGCAGATGATTGATCTCTCCAGGACTCTGCGCATGACAGGGTTGCCATGCGCCGAAGGCGATGATCACAGCAATCGCATTTCGAGTGTGGACAAAGGGAAAGTGGCGCCAGAATGGGTGCATGTTGCCTCCAGAAAACAAAGAGGCCGCCGATGCTGCGAGCGCAAGCACCAGACGGCCTCCGGTTGTCGCGGTTGGCCTAACGATTAGTCAACTTCAGGACCAGCGAATCTTTTGAGTTACGACCTCCGCAGAGACGGGAACTCCGTCGTGAATTTTGATACAGGCGATCTCGCCATACTGCAGATCGCGGCAGAACTGGATCATTGCCGACCAGGCCGGATGTAACTCCGTCAAAAGGTCGGGAAGCGTTTCGCTCACAGCCTTCGAATTGGCAACTCTGATTTCTGGCATAGCTTTCTGTCGTTTGAGTACTTACGAAATTAACGAAAGTTACAGATCCTTCGAACTGAGTGCTGTGCAAAGGCACAACTCACTCCAAGCACTCCCGCCGTTAGTTAAGACGGGTGAAGCGGAAAACGGTTTGATTAAGTTTTCGTGATTATTCTCGTTGCAGCGCTTCATATACGACGAAACCGCCAATAGTCGCGAGAACAGTAATTGCAAAAACAACCAGGCCGAGGCGCAGCGCGGCAGTGGTCTGGGACCAAGCGCTATCCGATAGTGCCGATGTGGGAACTGAAGCAATCGATGCAATCCAGTCTGCAATTTGGGAGCGCAGGCCGAGCAGCGTAATGATCAGGACGGCGATCGAGCTGCATAGCGCGATCGTGATAGCAAGACGAACAGGCTGCGCTGCCTGACGAATGGCCGCCTGCCGTTGAAGGATTTGCGCTCGCCACCACAGCAATCCGGGAGAACCGAGCGGCATAGCTTCCATAGCCGCGGACCGATCCTGCTTCAAGAGCTGCGCGAGTAACACAGTGGCACGGCAGATCTCACACTGCTCGATATGCGCGCGCAGTGACGCATCGCATGTAAGTGGCCACGAGCCTGTGCGTAACGCGTCCGACAGGTCAGATTCTCGCGAGCAAGCGCCCAATTTCATAAGCTCCTCCCGGATCCTCCTGAGTGCCTGCGCAGGACACGAACAAGCTTATGTTTTGCGCGAAACAGCAAAAGACGAATACTGGTCTCGCGCAGTCCAGTTATCTGCGCGATCTCACGATGACTGGCTCCTTCTGCATAGGCCAGCCAAAGCAACTGTCGCTCGCGCGGACGCAGAGCAGGGAAAGCTGACCAGAGCAGGTTCTGGGCGTCCATACGCTCCGTGCTTGCGGTATCGTGAGGCGCAGCCGGTTCATGGGGCAGTTCATCGAGAGTCAGATGAGCTGGCCGCCGCCAGTGGTCGCGCAGCAGGTTGGTTCCAATTCTGAACAGATAGCGACGGCACGCGAGTTCGTCTTCAGGAATGCGCGCGCTGAGAAAACGCAAATAACATTCCTGCAGCAGATCGTCGGCTAAGGCCCGATTCCCCGAGACCCGGGCCAAATACGCCCACAACGGCCTTGCCGTGCGCTGATAAAACGCAGCGAAGGCGTCATTGTCCATGGAGAGGTCGGCAGGCAGCGTGGCCTCCTTGGCGGAGAGTTGCGGTAACGAGCAATCCCAGGTTGCATACCAGGTCTTCATATCCAAATCCAGAACGGGAATTAGTCCATCAATCGACTGCTGCCGTTTTCTCCCGCCGCCATCACTTTGGCCGGAAGCAAACCAAAGTGCCGTGCCATCACCCCCGAGGCAATTGCGGAAAGAATAAGCCCTATGCCCAGCATCAAAGAAAGAATTCCGAAGATCGTCAGAGGCGCAATGTCGGCAATGCCTTTTGCCGCCAGCCACAGAAAACCGATCCCCACCATTACAAACACGATTCCGAATTGAAGCGGGGCCACAGCCGGCAGCGCCACAGGTCTCGAGAATAGACCACCGCCCGCATTGACGGCTGCTGCACCGGGTTCCCACAGACGTTTTCCCGGTTCCGATTGCAGATACGCCAACAGTTCCTGGCTCGCGGCAAATTTATCCAGCAGTTTGTTCTGAGCTTCGCTCTGCTGGGCGAAAATGCGTGTCCAGCGCCGGTTTCCCACAAAGATCCATATGAGCCAGAGCAGTGAGCCAAGTAGAGATAGGAATACAAGGAAAACGAGCACGTCCGTGCCTTTCAAAAATGGTTCCCTCTCCCGCTGATCGAGCTCAGGCCAAACTTCTCTTTGCAGACGATCCTCGCGTCTTCCGTGGTCGCCACCCACATTGGCAAATAAATAGAACTCAGGATTGCGAACTACTTCGGGATGGTGGCGGAGAAACTCTCCGAGCGCCGGGTTGTTCGCTCCCACGTATCCCGCATCGGCTAATAGTGAAGGATCGCGCGCGACCACCGAGGTAAGCCTCGGCGTGATTCGCAGAAGCCGCATAAGTTGTTGCCGCGTTCCTTCAATGTCTTCATTGGACGGGACGGAAGACGCCGAAGTGTTGGATGACTGCTGGGCGAAAACATTTGCGTTCGTCGCAAAACTGAGCAAAGCCAGCGCGCCGATCAGAAGTATCAGGAGTCTTCGCATGTTGAGAAGAAGCACCGCCTTTTCCTGCAATTTTGTTCGTCTCCAGCAACAACGAATTTAATCAGCGCTTGGTTAACAACATTCTTGACGCGCAGGACTGGCGCCGGAGAAAGGTCGGGGGCTCTCTGAAACTTTTCGCAAACGCACAGCTTTCTTGAGTTGTGGCCCACGATGCTGATCGTCGTCGCCGCGGTTATAGTCTACGGATGCCAGTACTCTCGAAACTCGGCGACTTCACTCCGCAACGTGTCGTTTCTCTCCAGCCATCGATTACCTCGATCATGGAGCGGCTGGGAGTGCTCGATCGGCTCGTCGCATGTACGAAATATTGCGCGGGGGTCTGCCCAGCAGTGAAGGAGCTTGGGATAGCGATAGTCCATGATTCCTGGACTGCCGACTCGGAGCAGATCCGCGCAGTCAATCCCGATCTGGTCATTGCTTCTGTTCCCTATCAGCTCGAAGCTGTCGCAGAAATTTTGAAGTGTGGCGCCCAGTTCCTGGGGCTTGCTCCACGCACTCTCCGCGATATTTACTCCGATATTTCTTCGATCGCCGGCATCATGAACGAATCCAACCGCGGACAATACGTGATTCGCGAAATGCAGATGGAGATCGAGCGCGTGCGCTCGCGGAATACAGGAAACGCCGCTCGACCGAAGGTTTATTGCGAAGAATGGGGAAAACCGTTAATCCATTCGCAGCCGTGGGTCGCGGAGCTAATCGAAGCAGCGGGCGGCCAGTTCATCGGAAATCCTGGCAAGCAGACCGATACGGAAGCAGTCCGGCAAGCCGATCCTGAGGTCGTCATTGCTGCCTGGTGCGGTGCAGGTAATCGCGTTCCTTTGGACAAGATTGCGACGCGCCCCGGGTGGCACTCGCTCACAGCCGTACGCGAAGGGCGCGTGTACTGCATCAACGACGAATATCTAAACACGCCGGGGCCATCGCTCCTTTCCGGACTCCACGCACTCGAAGCGGCAATTCACGATCGGGAGGCTCCTGGGTTGCGTCGCATTGCTGCCGTGACTTCGTCCCAATGACTGTTATCATGGCGCTAAGGCCAGGGCTCGCCAGGGATTTCCCCTTCCTCCGCTGCAGTGCGTGAGCACTTCCTGCCTTTGCGGTTCTGAATTGGGACATGACTATTTTCAGCGAGGCGCAATGGAGATTGCGTACAGTGGTACGGGAGTGCCGCCACGGAGCAGGAATTTGAAGCAGGTAGTGGCGGCCTTGATCGTTCGGGAACAAGAGCTGCTGATTTGCCAGCGTGCGCAGGATCAGCCTATGCCCCTGAAATGGGAATTTCCCGGCGGCAAGGTTGAGCCCGGCGAAGAAGAACGAGCGGCTCTGCGTCGCGAGCTCCAGGAGGAGCTCGGGATTTCGGCGATCATTGGCGAGAAGGTTACTTCCATTCAGCATCATTACAAGAAAGGCGGCGCGGTCGAGCTGCACTTTTATCGAGTCCAAGAGTATGAAGGCGAGGTGGAGAACAGAATTTTTGAGCAGATCCGCTGGGTCGATCGCCGCGATCTTCCGCGTTTCGATTTCCTCGAAGCCGATCAGGGCCTCATCCGCCAAATTGCTCTCGGCAAGCTGTTGGCTAGCTGAGCTCGAACAGCCGTTCAAAACGCTCTGGATTGCTGCGTTCGTCACCATTTTCTGTGTCGTGAGTTCTGCACAGGCGACCCAATCACACAACCCAGAATCACAGGAGAGCAAGACAGAGATCTCTCACTCTGAAAGTGATCCCACCGTTTTTCCTCATTCCTCGACTTCACCGTTTTTCGTCGGCGGGCAGTTGAACATGATCTTTCAAGCGCATCCGCCATTTCACGCGAAGTATTCCGGACCAAACAGTTTCACGAATGAAGGTGAGCATGCGCTCTCGCGTGTAGCAACGCTGTATCTGGGCTGGCAGGCGACGCACACAACTGAGATCCTGTTCGACGTCGAAGAAACCGGCGGGCACGGTCTGAGCGACGCGTTCGGGCTTGCGGGATTTACAAACCTCGACGTCGTGCGCAATCCTGATTTGGGATCATCCCCCTACATTGCTCGCATCATGCTTCATCAGATCGTCGCTTTGAGCAAGAAGACCGAAGAAGCAGACCGGAACTTTCTCTCGCTCGCCTCTTCCCTTCGCGAAAAACGCCTCGAGTTCCGCATCGGCAAATTCGGTGCGGCCGATTTTTTTGATGTGAATGAAGTTGGCACCGACAGTCATCTGCAATTCACCAACTGGACCATTGACAACAACGGCGCATACGACTATGCGGCCGACACTCGCGGATATACGTACGGAGCGATTGTCGAATACCAATCGCCGCGCTGGGGAGTGCGCTTTGGCGAGATGCTCATGCCCAAAATTGCGAATGGCTTGGATCTCGACTGGGATCTGCGACGCGCACGCGCAGAGAATCTGGAATTCGAGCTTCGACCTACGCTGCTAAAACACCGGAAAACCACGATTAAGCCACTCGCATACGTTAACCATGCCAATATGGGCAACTATCGCGACGCAATCAATTCATTTCTTTCCGGTCAGGATTCCACGCCCGATGTGACCGCGCACCGGCATCAAGGAACGCTTAAGCAAGGTTTTGGTCTGAACCTCGAACAGGAACTTCCCGATTCAGTACGCTGCTACTTCCGTATTGGCTGGAACGAAGGCAAACACGAATCCTTCGCCTACACGGAGGTGAACAACACTTTCGCGGCGGGCGCCGACATCTCTGGAGAGCATTGGCACAGAAAGTTTGATCGGACCGGTCTGGCCACAGCGACGAATGGACTTTCCTACAATCACCGTCAATATCTCGCGCTTGGGGGCTTGGGTTTTCTCCTCGGCGACGGGATGCTGAACTACGGTCGAGAAAAAATTCTCGAGAGCTACTACAACCTTCACCTCTGGCGCGGAGTCTACACCGCCGCTCTGGTCCAGTACATTACAGATCCGGGCTACAACCGCGATCGCGGTCCTGCTATTGTTCCCGGAACGAGACTGCACGTCGACTTCTAGGAGTACGCATAGTATGTCCACAGCATGGCTGCGACCAGAATGATCATGGCGATGCTGGTGCTCCAGGCGATCACGTTGGCAGTGATTGAGTTTTTGTATTCGCCCATCAAATCGGCGCGATTGATCAGCTTGAGCATGAAGACCAGCACAAACGGGATCAGCACACCGTTCAGCACCTGAGAAAAAAGAATGATTTTGATCAGAGGAATCTTCGGAATCAACACGATCCCAGCACCGCCGACGATCAGGGCCGTATAAAGCCAGTAGAAGACTTTCGCTTCTGAAAAGCGCTTGTTGACCCCGGATTCAACGCCGAGTCCCTCACAGATGTTGTAGGCCGTAGCGAGCGGCAAGATCGCGGCCGAGAGCAAAGCAGCATTCACGAGTCCGACGGCAAACAACAGAGAAGCGAACTGACCCACCAGAGGCCGCAACGCGACCGCTGCTTCGGAAGCATCTCCAATGTCGTGTTGACCGGTTATGTAGAGAGTGGCGGCGCAGGCGACGACGATGAAGAATGCTACTACGTCAGTGACAATGCATCCCAGCACAACGTCCCATTTCGACAGTGCATATTCCTTCTTTCCGATTCCCTTCTCTACGATCGAAGCCTGCAGATAGAACTGCATCCACGGAGTGATCGTCGTACCAACGATCCCGACCAGCATCACAAGATACTCAGAGCTCTTATTTACGACAGGTACGAACGTGTTCTGGACGGCGGCCCGCCAATCGGGATGAGCGGCGAAGGCCGAAGCGACGTAAGTGAAATAGATCAGCGAAAAGAAGATCAGAATTTTCTCGACCGGCCTATACGTTCCCTGAACGACGACGAACCACACCAGCGCCGCTCCGATCGGCACCACAATGTATTTGCTCGCTCCGAAGATTCCCATGCCAGATGCCAGGCCTGCGAACTCGGCGGCGATGTTGCCGAAGTCTGCCAGTCCAAGGATCAGCATGGTGAATACGGTCACCCGAAGACCAAACTCTTCGCGAATCAAATCCGATAGACCTTTACCTGTAACGGCGCCCATGCGTGCCGCCATTTCCTGAACGACAATGAGCGCAATCGTTATCGGAATGAGAGTCCAGAGCAGCGCATATCCGAATTTGGCCCCGGCCTGCGAGTAGGTAAGGATCCCGCCAACGTCGTTGTCGACATTTGCGGTGATAAAGCCGGGGCCAAAGACCGCGAAGAATGCAAGCAGGCGGAATCGCCAGGTTCTGGCAAACGACAGTCGTCGGCGATGAGCGATGTGCTTCTCCATGGTCTATTTACAGATGGCGGGAATTCACTTCGCGAACGCGAAGCACTCCAGAATAAACGGGAAGTTGATTCGAGTCAGCCGGAAGAAAAGAAAAACTACACTTGTTCGCGCAAGAGCGTGATCACGTCGTCGGCGGTGATGATGCCCTTGAGGTGCTGTTCTTCATCGACAACGGCTAGGGTGTAAAGGTTGTACTTCTCCATCACCTCAACCACTTTCTTCTGCGGGTCAGTCTCACGGACAAATACGAGTGGTTTAGCCGTAAGCTCCGAGAGCTTTTCTGTTGTCTTTGCAAGCACGATGCGCTGCAGAGGCACTGAGCCACAGAGTTTGCCTTCCGCGTCGGTCAGATAAATTGTGGCCACACTCTCCACGCCGCCCTCGAAGTTGCGCAGCAATTCGATCGACTGCTCCGCCGTGGTCTCGGGCGAAGCCGCAAGGAATTCCGTCGTCATGCGCCCAGCGGCGGTCCGCTCCCCGTGCTCGAGCAGGTCCTCGACCTCCTCGCGCTCCTGGGGCTCCATCTCTTCGAGGATCTCTTCTGAGGTCTCACCCGGGAGCTGATCGAGCAGGTCAGCGGCGGCATCCGGATCCATCTCCTCGACGATGTCGGCCGCGCGGTCGGAATCGAGGGATTCGACGATCGAGACTTGAATGTCGAGGTCGATTTCTTCCAGTGCTTCAGCGGCCACTTCTTCATCCAGAGTCTCGAAGACGGCTTCGCGTTCCGCCGGCGCAAGTTCTTCGACGATATCGGCGATGTCAGCAGGATGAAGCTGCGAGAGCCGCTCGTGCTCAATACGAAGCTTCACGCGTCGGGCGGGGTCGGTTTCGATCAGGTCGACAAACTCCCATGGAATGACGCGGGGTTTTAATTTCTGAACGACGGCTTCCACTGCTGCTGACGGAGCTACTCCTTTCAGCAGGCGGCGCACTGCGCCACGCAACCCTACATCCACTTCCGCAATCTTGAGGCTCACTCCTCCATTTGCAGTTTCCGGATGGATGTCCACATCGTTTACGCGCACGACCTTTCTTCCATAGACATCGATAATCTGTTGGTCGAGCAGGTCGCGTTCAAGTAGGAAGAAATCGTCCAGCGTGTTTACATTGGGCCATTCAGCCAGCGGAAGCGACGCGCGCAGCTCGGAATCTTCGTCGATATGGATCATGCTGGGCGTTAGGAACCGCTCGCCATCGCGCGTTTTGATTACTAAGCCGGAAACACGATTCGGGTCCTCCTGCGGGCGAAGCGCGACCTCACGCACGCGGCCGATGAATCGTCCGCTCGCGTCAGCGACTCGGGAGCCGAGTAAGCGAGATAGCGCCAGGCTGGTGATCGTCACGAACGCAGAATAACCCATGTTCTCGCAGGCAGAGTGGGATTATGAAAAATTGCGCTCATTAATCCAAATTGGACGATGAGGAGGTCTTATGCCGGAAGATCTTCGCGAGCGATCAACTGCTCAAAGCTGCTCCGGGTGATGCGATACAGCACGTGCCTGCTCAGCGGATGTCCTGCGGGCAGGCGCGGATGATCGAAGTCGCCGGCGCGATCGTGCTTCATGCCAATCTTCTCCATTACCCGGCGAGAGGCAATATTGGCGGGTACTGCGAAGGAAACAACTTCTGGAAGCTGAAGGACTGAGAACGCATATTTCAGCACCGCAGAGGCTCCCTCGGTCGCCAGGCCGCGATTCCAGAACGCGCGCGCGAGACGCCAACCGACTTCGACGGCGGGAGTGAACGCCGCTTCGAAAGGCACATTGGAAATGCCGATGAAACCGATGAAAGGCGCTATCCCAACCAATTCTGCGGCAAAGAAACAAAACCCATACTCCCAGTGATGAGCTTCAATCCGCTCCGCGACGCTGTCGCTCTCTTCCCGATCCAGGCACGAGGGAAAGAACTCCATCACCTCGGGGTCGGCATTCAGAACCGCGAACGGCTCTCGGTCGGAAGCACGCCATGGTCGCAGCAGAAGTCGAGGAGTTCGGATCATCATCGAGAGTTTACGCGCAGTTACACTTTGGTTTCTCGATGATCCCGGAGCCGTCGTTTATAGTTGCTGTTGAAGGTTCTCCATCTCTGCACGATGCACACATCTGAACGTTAATGTTGGTCACTCTCGAAAAAATCCAGCAAGCACAGGAGCGCCTTCGCGGCGTTGCCGTTCGCACTCCTCTCGTTCGCGCCAATTTCAGAGAAGGCGAGGTTTTTCTTAAACCTGAAAACCTTCAGCCCATTGGCTCGTTCAAGCTTCGCGGCGCTTACAACAAGATCGCGACATTTTCCTCTGGGCAGAAGGATCGCGGTGTAATCGCCTACTCCAGCGGCAACCACGCTCAAGGTGTCGCATATGCGGCCAAAGCGATTGGCTGTCACGCGACAATCGTGATGCCCGACAATGCTCCTCCGCTGAAGCTTGAGAAGACGCGCGCCTTGGGAGCCGAGGTCGTGATCGTCGGTCCGTCCAGTGACGAGCGCAAAGCTAAAGCCGAGGAATTGGCGCAAAGCAAAGGCTTCGCGCTTGTTCCGCCCTACGATGACGAAGCCATCATTGCCGGCCAGGGCACAATGGGATTGGAAATTCTTGCGGATTTATCCGACGCCAACGTGGTTCTAGTCTGCGTTGGAGGAGGTGGGATGATTAGCGGCATCGCTGCAGCCGTTAAGAACCTGCGGCCTAGTCCGAAGGTCTATGGAGTCGAGTCGGAACTCGGAGCGAAAGCCAAGGCGAGCTTCGAGGCCGGGCATCGCGTCACCTTCCCTGCCGAACAAACGATGCGTACCATCGCCGACGGCCTGCGGACGCAAAGCGTGGGCGAATTGAATTTCGAGCACATCCAGCAGTACGTAGACGGATTCATCACCGTGAGCGAAGACGAAATCCGCCAAGCGGTGCGGCGGCTGGCGTTCGACGCCCATTTGATTGCTGAGCCAAGCGGCGCAGTACCAACCGCCGCTGCCCTGTTCCATCGCAACGAGTTCCCTTCCAGCGGCAAGGTGGTCGCCATCGTAAGCGGCGGCAATATCGCTCCAGAGATGCTGACCGAGATTCTCGCAACCTAGCACTTTCGTGCCGTGGAACGCCCTGCGACCGTAATAGAATGCCGGTACAGCGCTTCCCGTTCAGCAAACGCCGCCCAACTTAAGTAGAGGCCCAATGGAAAGAAGACAAGAATCCCGTATCGATGACTTCGAACTGCAGGAATTCTTCCGCAAATTCGAAGATGAGTTTTACCGCAAGTTCCAGCGCGATATGCCCGGCGAAGCGCGGCGATATCTTCACCTTGCCGAACAGGTGATACGCAACGGCGAGCAGGAGCTGCGCAGCGAGTCTCCACGCGAAGGACTTCGCTCGTAATCGCGTCTACTTGGACTGAGCGAACGCCGCTTGCGCGCGACGCTTGAGTTCCTCAGGCGATAGATTTTCCAGTCGCGTTCCAATCCACCAGTAGTTTCCCGCAGGATCCTCGACGCCGGCATTGCGATCGCCGTAAAACTGGTCCGCAGGTTCCATCAGCGATTTCGCCCCAGCCGCCATCGCACGCTTGTACCAGGCATCGCAATCCTCCACATAGAGATACAACCCGGTCGGACGTGCTGTCCACTGATCGCGCGCCTGCCCCAGCATCAGCATGGAATCGCCGATCTTCAGCTCTGCGTGGCGGATAGTTCCGTCGGATTCTTGAGAGAGCGCCTCAGTCGTCTGCGCGCCAAAAGCCCGTTTCAGGAATTCAATCTCTGCACGTGCATCGGCAACTGTGAGATACTGAGTGACTGTGCGTTAGCCGGGCGGAATAGGATTCACTTTCATAACTCTCCTCGCGAGTGACGTTGGCCTTAATTCTGACCGGCTCGGTATCGAGCGTCTTGTAAAAATGTGCAGCCAATCTACAAAGGGACGTGATTGAGGTGTTCGGTGCGGTGACTCAGGTATTCCGATGGAGTAATTCCGGAGAACGCCCGGAAATCATGGTTAAAATGCGCCTGATCAAAGTACCCACGCGCAAGCGCGACGTCAGCCCAATCAACATCGCCCATACCATGAACATCATGCAGCAAGAGCTGAAAGCGTTGAATGCGGCAGAACAGCTTCGGGGTTAGCCCAATTTCCTCACTAAATACTTGAATAAATCGTCGACGGCTGATGCCGATTTCGTCGGCCAGATCAGCCACGGATTGACAAGGTGAACCCTTGCTGATGAGCTCTAGCGCCCGATCTATGGCTGGATGTCGCTGGAACGGCTTCACAACGCGCTCAAGCAGGCATCGCTCCAGCACCAGCATCTTAGCTTCGGGACTTGGGGCCTCAAGCACTCTGTTCCGTATGTCGCGGGCGTACATACCCCATAAACAATCGAGCGAAACATCCGCATTCTGCAGTTCGCTCATAGGCATCTTCAGGAAACGCGATGCACCGCCAGGTTTGAAGTGAATGCCGATGAGAGAGCGCTGACTGGCCGTATCGATGACTCCGAATTCAGAGCGAGGTCCGGTGAGGATGGCGCCGGAGAATCGCTCAAAGCGCTCGGGATCATTCGGGTGGTAAGTCTTTATTTCATCTTCGAGCAGGTTCACTACAACCTGCATTGAACCATTCGGCATGATGCGTTCTTTCGCATGTGGCTGCGTATATCCGTCGTAGAACCAGAATAGTTCGACGAATTGCGAAAGTGGTGGTTTCGGAATGTAGGTAAGGAACAGCACGCCGAAATAATACAGCGGAACCTAAGTCAAATGCCGTCCACACTGGGTAAGTCGCCAAGATTGCTCATCCGCCGCCGCGGACGATGTTGAAGTTCGTTCGTATAATGCTCGAACCATGCCCAAGCGCCTCGCTGGACACAACACGAAACAGATTTCTCTTCCCAAGAATCACTGCTTCGCCTGCGGCAAAGACAATCCCGACGGCATGCACTTGAAGTTCTTCTTCGACGACGGTGACCATCGCGCCTGGTGCAAGTTCAAGCTGCCGCGCAAATATCAAGGTCCGCCGGGACACGCTCATGGCGGCATCATTGCCACTCTTCTCGATGAAGCGATGGGCAAAGTGAACAAACTACGCTCAGTGGTGGCGATTACATCGTCGATGGCCGTGGAATTTGTAAAACCCGTTCCGTTGGGCAAGACCCTCATCGTCGAAGGCAAGGAGCAGGACGTTCAGGGACGCCGCCACTTCAACACCGCCGAAATTCGCGATGAGCAAGGGATGGTTCTGGCGCGCAGCCAGGGCGTCTTCATCGCCGTCGACCCGGAGCACATGAAAGCTAAGTTCGCCAAACAACCTCGCCGCAACCGATAGTCAACTACGACCTCAGTCACCTGCTAAAAACGCCACTGGCAATTCGGCAGAGTCCTATTTGGCAGCTCGATCGCGATAATGGTTGAGCTAGCCTTTTTTTTTGCATACATTCCAAAGTACGTTGACCACGGTCAGTTCCGACCCGACGAGTTTGCTGAGAATCCATTCGAGCGACATCCTGACCTCGGTCATTGATGACAACGATTACACTGGAGTGCCGCTGTTCGCGCCAGTAAGGCGCACACTGTACTCCCTATCTGATGATCACTGACTGCCACGTTCACATCCAGCCTGTCGAGATGTTCAAGCCCGAAGCTCTGGCCGCAATGAAGAAAAAGCGGCCGAATTTCGATGAGGTGATCGAGTTCTGTCGCTCCCCTCAAAAGTTCCTTCTCTATTTGGACCGCATTGGCGTCGATCGTGCCGCATTGATCAACTATGTCGCTCCGGAGGTGATCGGCTTCACTCCCGAAGTGAACGAGTTCATTGCCCGCTACGTCAAAGAAAATCCCAAACGCCTGATTCCGTGCGGCAGTGTTCATCCGCGGCACAGCTCTGATGTTCAACGCGATATGGAGCACATCGTCCGCCTTGGGATTCGCATGATCAAGGTGCATCCGCCGCATCAGCTGCTCTATCCGAACGACTACCTGAATGGAGTCAAGGAATTGGAGATCATCTACCGGATCGCCGAACAGAACGGCATTCCTGTGATGGTGCACACCGGCACTTCGATTTTCCCTGGAGCCAGGAACAAGTTCGGCGATCCCATTTACGTGGATGATGTTGCCGTCGATTTTCCCAAATTGAAAATCCTGCTGGCACATGGTGGGCGGCCATTGTGGATGGATACCGCATTCTTCCTGGTGCGGCGCCATCCAAATGTGTTCCTCGACATCAGCGGCATACCTCCGAAAGCACTGCTGAAGTACTTTCCGCGTATCGAGGAGATCGCCAATAAAACGCTTTTCGGGACCGATTGGCCCGGCCCTGGTGTACCGGAGATCGAGCACAATCTGGAAGACTTTCGATCGCTTCCAATCAGCGAACCAGCAAAACAGCAGATTCTAAGCAAAACCGCATTGTCGATCTGGCCTGCCTGAGAAAAGATTGAACACGGAGGCCACGGAGGTCACGCAGGGTTAGAAAACAAAATGCGGAGGGCTACGAAAGTCGTCTTACTTTATGCACCTAGTTAGGGTTGAGTAGCTTTGAAGCGGCGATGCCCCACTTGCATCGAGCGACTCGCGCCCCGGCCGAGTTGGTCTCGGTGCATAAATCCTTTTTCCGTTACCTCCGTGCCCTCCGTGTTCAATCCCTGGTTTGCCCGTGCCTATAAACTTCGTTTATAAAAGAAGGTTGCTCTCTGCACGATGCGGCTCACTGAGACAGTGGCTTGCGTTCTGCTCGGGTGGAGAGCCTCTTCGAGGTTTCCATGTCCACCACGCCAGCAACAAAAGGTCTAGAGGGAGTCGTAGCTGCGAATTCAAGCATTTGTTTCATCGATGGCGATGAGGGCATTCTGGCCTATCGCGGCATCGACATTCACGACCTCGCCGATAACTCCACGTTCGAAGAAGTTTGCTACCTGCTGTGGTTTGGTCAGCTCCCGAAGCGGGAAGAGCTGGAGCACCTGAAGCATCGCCTCGCCGAATCGCGAGTGCTGGACCCCAAAATCATCGACATGATGCGGAACTTCCCCAAGTCGGCGACGCCGATGGAAGTGCTTCGCACCACGGTTTCTGCCCTGTCGTTTTATGATCCCGATGAAAAGGCTGTCGATCACGATTCGAATATTCGCAAATCCTACGCACTCACGGCGCAGATCGCGATGATCGTTGCGATCTATGATCGCATTCGCAAAGGTAAGAAGATCGTTGCGCCTGACCCAAAGCTCTCTCATGCGGCCAATTTGCTGCTGCTGCTCACGGGCGAAAAGCCTTCCCCCACCGCCGAAAAAGCTCTCGACATCGCTCTCATTCTTCACGCCGACCACGAACTAAACGCTTCTACCTTCGCTGCCCGCGTCACCGCGGCCACTCTCTCTGACATGCATTCGGCGATTACCAGCGCGATCGGAGCTCTCAAAGGTCCGCTTCACGGCGGAGCCAACGAGCAGGTCATGCGCGTGCTGTTCAATCTGGACAAAGCGGGCAAAGATCCGGTCGATCATGTGAAGAGCATGCTTGCGGATCGGAAGAAGATTCCCGGCTTCGGTCACCGTGTGTACACGACCGAAGATCCTCGTGCTACCCATTTGCGCAAAATGTCCGAAGATTTGGGCCGATCGAGCGGCAATCCAAAGTGGTTTGATATGTCGCGGAAGATCGAGAAGTTCATCAACGCAGAAAAGAAGCTCAACGCCAACGTTGATTTCTATTCGGCATCTACCTACACGGCGTTAGGCCTCGACATCGATTTATTCACGCCGATCTTCGCCACATCACGCATTGCGGGCTGGACAGCCCACGTCATCGAGCAGCTCGACGAAAATCGCCTGATTCGCCCGCGCGCCGAGTACGTCGGACCGCAGTACCCGAATCGCTACGTGCCGATCGATCAGCGGTAAACGTCATCAACCACCGAGGACACTGAGGAGCACAGAGGAATCGGAAGGTCTTTATCGATTTTTCCTGCGTGTCCTCTGTGCCCTCTGCGGTTAAGCTCCTCGTCCTTTTGCCGAAATGCTGGGCGATCGCGCAGATTCCTCTGCTATCATGCGCTTCTTATGGCCGAGTCTGCGATCAAGCAAAGCCCACCGAAAATATCTTTCCGAGTTCGCGACTACATGACCAGCACGGTCACGAGCCTCACTGTAGATGCTCGTCTGCTCGATGCGGCACTGCTGATTCGCCGCACGGGAAAGCGGCACGTGCCGGTGGTCTCGGCGGAAGAAAAAGTGCTTGGGATTATCAGCGATCGGGATGTATCGCGATTGGCGCCCTCGGTTCTATCGCCGCTCAGCTCCGAGGAGTACAACCGCATTTTTGAGGGGACGTCGGTGACATTGGCCATGACCAAAGATCCAGTCACAATTCATCCCGACGCCCCGGTACAGCAGGCGGTTCAGATCATGACCAGCAGGAAATTCTCTTCTGTGCTCGTCACGGAAAGTGATGGAAAGCTGGTGGGCATTATCACCGTCACCGATCTGCTGACCTTGCTGGGAGAACTCCTCAGCTCAACGGCAGCGTGAGAGCTCCGTTATGTCCATGATGGAACAATTTCACGGCTACCATAATCCCCGGGGAAGTTAAGTTCGCGAAAGGTCAGTACCGTCCGCGGTAGCGGATGGGTACTCTGCTTCGAGATCAGATGAACCCATTCGCTACCGCGAACGGTACTGACCTCTCTTCGTGCAATTGAGCCGGTTCTCTCCCTGCTTACGCCAAGAGCACGCGTTACTCGCACGAACAGAAGCAGGCTGAGCCGAGCCCCGGATCGGCTCAGCCTGTATGGCAAACCGGATTAGGCAGTCTTCGCCAAAACCCGTGCGGGCTCAGCAATCGACCTGACCTTTGATTCATGCTTGCGCTCCGCGACAAGCTTCATCTGTTTCCAGTCGTATGGAAATTCCTTGCCGCAGTCCAGGCACACTACGTACGTGCCCGTTACCTGCGCCGCCGGAGAACGACGAGAACTCCGAGTCGTGAATGGGAAGCTATAGTTTCTGTGCCAGCAACCGAAGAGCATATTGACCAGACTCATCGAACACCCCTTG
>Ga0134126_10000899_pt1 | contig 37611 bp, 37 predicted proteins | sample KB31752_FD_96881 | JGI IMG/M metagenome (GOLD analysis project Ga0134126, IMG submission 96881) | Terrestrial soil microbial communities with excess Nitrogen fertilizer from Kellogg Biological Station, Michigan, USA - KB3-175-2 | ecosystem: Environmental > Terrestrial > Soil > Unclassified ...
CCTTTAGCGCCTCATCGAGCGTGGCGGGCGCGGCGTCGCCGAGCGCGTGGCGACATTCGAGGAGATCGGCGAACACCTGCGCGTGATAAGAGGGCGAGCGCTCGAAATGCACGCCGTCGGGCAGGATCTGGGCTTCCAACTCGGCTTTCAGCAGCCGCAGGCCCAGGCCACGCCAGCGCTTGGCCGCCTTGCCGGCGAAGAAGGCCGAGGCCCAGATGAGCGCCTTGAGGTTTTTGATGAGGTGATTGCCGCCGAGATCGGTTTCGAGATTGTCCTCCAGGAACCGCATCTGCTCGGCGAGGCTGGCGGCGATGGCGGGGGTCGGCGGCAGGCGTCGGCGCGCCAGTTGCTGCATCCAGACGACGACGCGCAGCGACAGCGCATAAGCATTGTGGCTGTCGCGCCAGGCGCCGGGGCGGGCGGCGGGATTGGCCAGGATCCAGTCTTCAATCAAACTCACGAACCGCGCGTCGTCGACCTCCTCCAGATATTCCATGTAATGCAGATTCATGCGCCAAAGCTGGTCCTTGGACGCCAGCGAGGGCGCGCTCCAATCGACGCGGCCGTGCATGCGATGCGCGCGGTTGAGGAAGGTGAAGGTCTCGCCGTCAATCATCCCCGTCCGCGCCGCAAACAACGGCTGCGGCGGCAGGCCCGCCAGCGGCGGCGGCGCGGCGACCGGCGCCTGCCCGCCAGCGCGGTCGCGCAGCGCCCGCTTCAGCGTCAGCGCGACGCGCCGCAGCGCTCGCTGCGGCGGAATGTGGCGCGCGAAGGCGAAGCTCCGGCGCGCTCGCTGCAAAAGGTTGGTCATGCAAGGTCAGCGCGCGCTCTGGCGCGCCGGCGCCGCGGCTTCGCCGATCGGTCGGCGCGCTGCTACCGCGTCGAGCAGCGCCAGGAAGCGCGCCGCCACCTTGGCGCGGTCGAGGTTCTGGTCGGCATAGGCGCGCCCGGCCCGGCCATAAGCCTGACAAAGCCCGGCATCGTCGGCGAGCCGGCGCACGGCGGCTGCAAGTTCATCGGCGCTTTCCGGCGTGATGGCGAGGCCGGCGCCGGCCGCCTCCAGCACCTCCTTGGCCTCGCCCTCGACGCCGAGGATCACCGGGCATTGCATCGCCATCGCCTCCGACATCTTCGAGGGGTAGACGGTCTTGAAGGTGTCGCTGCGCTTGAGCAGGATCAGGCTCGCGTCGGTGGCGCTCCACAGCGCCGGCATCTCCGCCTTCGGCCGCTGGCCGAGCATCACGACATTGTCGAGCCCCATGGCTTCGCGCTTGGCCCGCAGCCGCGCCTCCTCGGCGCCGCCGCCGGCCATCAGGAAGGCGAAGCGCGGCTCGTCCTTCAACAACGCCGCCGCCTCCAGGATGGTGTCGAGCCCATGCGCCATGCCATGCGTGCCGACATAGGCGGCGACGAACTTGCCTTCCAGCCCGAGCTTGCGCTTGATCTCCTCGCCATCGCCGCTCTTGCTGAAAGCCGAGAGGTCGGCGCCGTTCATGAACACGGCGATCTTGCCGGCATCGCCGCAGCGGGCGGCAATATGCGGCACGAAGCCGCGCGTCAGCGAGACGATGGCGTCGGCCTGGCGGTAGGCGAAGCCTTCCAGCCATTCCAAGAAGCGGACGGCGCGGCCCTTCTTCATCGCGCCGACGGCGACGATGCTCTCCGGCCAGAGGTCGCGGATCTCCAGCACCCAGGGCGCGCGCTTCAGCGGACGCGCCAACAGCCCGACCAGTCCGCAGAAGAATTGCGGCGAGGTGGTGACGACGACATCGGCTTTGGGCAGGAACGGCAGCGCCATGATCGCGGCTGCCATGTAGCTGACATAATTGAGAATGCGGGCCAGGAAGCCTTCGTTGGCGGCGAGCCAGGTCCACAGCCGCACCACCTTGACGCCGTCCAGCGTCTCGGTCTGCCAGAGCCGGTTGCGGTAGCCGGGATAGAGCTTGCCGTGCGGATGGTTGGGGGCGCAGGTGACGACCGTCACCTCAGCGCCGGCCTCGACCCAGGCGCGGCAATGCTCCGAGGTGCGTGAGGCCGGGGCATTGACCTCCGGGGGATAGTAATGCGTAAAAAACAGGATGCGCATAATCAAACCCGTCCCCTTCGCCATCATTCCGGCGCCTGCCCTCGCCAAATAGCGCGCCGAATTTGACGTAAACGCCAATGACCCAAACACCCAAATGACCCAAACGCCAACGCGAGATCAAGCCCTCATGACCCCGCCGAAAGAGCTTCGCGTCGACCTCATCGTCGGCGCCCGTCCCAATTTCGTGAAAATCGCGCCGATCGTCAGGGCGCTGCGGGCGAGGGGAACGTTCGCGCCGCGCCTGATCCATACAGGCCAACATTATGACTTTCTCATGGATCGCGTGTTCTTTGACGAGTTGCGCATCCCGGCGCCGGACGTCAACCTGAAGATCGGCTCCGGCCCCGCCTCCGAACAGGTCGCCAAGATCATGCTGGCGCTGCATCCGCTGTTCGTCGAAGACCGGCCGCGCCTGCTGATCGTCGTCGGCGACGTCAACTCCACCGTCGCCGCGGCGCTGACCGCCTGCTATCTGCGCATCCCCATCGCCCATGTCGAGGCCGGCTTGCGTTCCTTCGACCGCGAGATGCCGGAGGAGAACAACCGGGTCGTCGTCGATCAACTCTCCGACCTGCATTTCGTCACCGAGCAGCAGGGCGAGGCCAATCTCATCGCCGAGCGCATCGCGCCGGAGCGCATCAAGTTCGTCGGCAACGTGATGATCGACACGCTCTACGACGCCCTGCCGCGCGCCATCCCGGCCGCCGAGACGCTGGCGGGCCTGAACGCCACTCCCGCCTTCCACGCCGCGGCGGCGCAAAAGGGCTATGGCTTCGTCACTTTGCACCGGCCCTCCAACGTCGACGATCCCGCCAAGCTCGCCGCCCTCATCGAGGCGCTTTCGGCGGTGTCCGAGCGCCTGCCGCTGGTGTTCGCCGTGCATCCGCGCACGCGCGCCAATATCGAGAAGGCGGGGCTCGCCGCCAAATTCGCGACGCCGAATCTGGCCGCCTGCGAGCCGCTCGCCTATCTGGCCTCGCTCGGGCTGATGCGCGACGCCAAGGTCGTCGTCACCGATAGCGGCGGCATGCAGGAGGAGACCACGGCGCTCGGCGTGCCCTGCATCACGGTGCGCGACAACACCGAGCGGCCGATCACCATCGAAGAGGGCACCAACACGCTGATCGGCGCCGATCCCGCCCGCATCCTGCCCATCGTCGAGGACATTTTGGGCGCCGGCGGCAAGCGTGGGCGCAAGCCGGCGCTGTGGGACGGCAAGGCCGCCGAGCGCATCGCCGCCGAAGTCGAAGCGTTCTTGCGCGCCAGAGGCTAGCGGGCGAAATTCGACCCTTCGCCCGACGTTTAGGGAAGGAGGGCCGTTGAGAGCGAAGATCCAGGCTGGATTGACTGCAAATGAGCGCGACGCCTAACGGCTGAGCGCCCGACACCGACCACGCGCGGAGCGCATCCCTGCAAACAATCGCCCTGTTTCTCGCAACCGTCGTCATCTGGGGATCGACGTGGATAGCCATCGCGATGCAAGTCGGGCCGGCGCCGGTGCTCGACTCCGTGTTCTATCGTTTCGCCCTGGCGGCGGCGGTGCTGGTCGCGGCGCTTCTCGTTTCAGGTCGCCTTACGGCGCCATCGCTTCGGCATCATCCGTTTTTGCTCGCCCAAGCCCTTTGCCTGTTCAGCCTCAATTTGGTCTGCTTCTACATCGCCGAAAGGTATGTGACGTCGGGGCTGGTCTCGGTGATCTTCTCGCTCGCCTCCATCTACAATGCGGCGAACGCCCGTATTTTCTTTGGCGACCGCATCACGATGCGAACGGTCGTCGCCGCGCTGATGGGAGTGGGAGGCCTTCTTCTGCTTTTCGGCCGCGCCGTTTGGGTCGATCTTGATCCCAAAACCCTGACCGGAATCGGATATGCTGCGCTCGGCACGCTGTTATTCTCGCTCGGCAACATGGTTTCGCGGCGCAACAGCGCAGTTGGCGTCTCGCTGTTGACGGCGAACGCTTGGGGGATGTCGTACGGCGCAATCATCCTCTTCGCCCTGATCGTCGTCACCAAGACGCCTATCGTTTTGCCGTCGGGCGGCGCCTATCTCGGCGCGCTGGTCTATCTCTCGGTGGTTGGCTCGGTGATCGCCTTCACGACCTATCTGGAACTCGTCGCGCGCGTCGGTCCGTCGCGGGCCGCCTATGCCACGGTTCTGTTTCCCATCGTTGCGCTCGCCCTGTCGACCGTTTTCGAAGGATATCGTTGGAACGCCCTTGGCGGCCTGGGCTTGGCTTTTTGCCTGATGGGGAACTTCGTGATCTTCGCGCCGCTGAAAATCGGCGCGGGCCGATGGTCGCCTTATCGGGCAGCCCGCGGGGCTCCTCGCCAATTATAGCAAACGCGGAATTCGCCTTCCGATCGAACGCTTTCACCCAAATCGCGAGTTTTCGCAGACTCGACAAGATTTTTGCACCGCGAATCCGCGCGCATGATCTCAACAGGTTACGCGGCGCCGAAATCAGGCCCAAAGGCTCGCCTTCCCCCCAGATGGCCAATCGTTCCTGCGCGCCAGCGTCGGACTTCGCCCGCTAAACCCGCGTCCCCAGAAACGCCGACGCCTCATCAAGCCCCGGCGCGGTCGCCGCGCCGAGCCGAGTGACGCTGAGCGCCGCCGCCGCATTTGCAAAGCGCGCCGCGTCAAAGGTCGTGCGGCCGGCTATGCGCGCGGCGATGAAGGCCCCGATATGAGCGTCGCCCGCCCCCGTCGTATCGACCGCCTCGACCCGGAATCCCTCGATCAGCCGCACCGCGCCGCCGGCCTGCGAAATCCAGCAGCCGCGCGCGCCGTCGCGCACGATCGCCCCCTCGCGCCCCTGCGACAGCGCGCGGGCGGCGAGCGCCGGCGTCTTGCCGGTCAGCGCCTCGGCCTCGCTGCGATTGGCGCTCACCCAGTCGGCGCGCGCCAGTGCCTTCGCCGCCCGCGCGCGGCCCACGGCGAGGACGAGCGGCGTCGGGTCGAACATGAGGCGGACGCCGAGCGGCAGCGCCGCCAGCCAATCGCCGAAAATGTCGGGCTCTGCGTCCGGCGGCGCGGCGTAGCCGCCGAGCAGCACCCAGGCAAACTCGGCGGCCGGCAGCGCGGCCAGATCCTCGGCGGTCGCCGCCCGCTCCGCGCCGGCGCTGTACACATAGGCGCGCTCGCCGCCGCGCTCGACCAGCACCGTGCAGAAACCCTGGTCGATGGGCATCATGCGGCGCTGCAACGCCGGCGCGCCGATGTCTGCGAGCGCGCGGCGGGCGATGTCGGCGAACGGGCCGACGCCGAGCGCGCCGCCATAGGCCGCGTCCGCCCCGGCGCGGCGGGCCGCCGCCAGCGCATTGAAGCCGCCGCCGGCGCCGACGAGCGCCGCCTCAGCCGCAACCTCCTCGCCGGGTTGCGGCAGCCGCTCGACCTTTTGCAGGATGTCGACGACGACGCCGGTCAGTTGCAACAGTCCGCGTTTGGCGGCGGGGGCCTTGGTTTCGCGCATGGCGTGGCAAAGCTTGCGGCGCCGGGGGCGAATGTCAACGGCAGTGGCAATGCGGCGCCGGCGCCGCGGCGCTTCGCATCTGCGAAATTCGCTGTTCCCAAAGCCGAAAATGCGGTTATTCTCATCAGGCAACCGCATATTGCAACAGGCGCCCGACATGACGAACGCGGATACTCCAATCACGATCAAGAAATACGCAAATCGTCGCCTCTACAATACAGCATCAAGCGCCTACGTTACGTTAGCCGATCTCGCCAAGATGGTGAAGGCCGGCGAGGATTTCGTCGTCTTCGACGCCAAGACCAATGAAGAGATCACCCGCTCGGTGCTGACCCAAATCATCTTCGAACAGGAAGGCGTCGAGGGACAATCGTTGTTGCCGATTGCGTTCCTGCGCCAAGTCATTCGCTTCTATGGCGACAGCGTGCAGTCCTTGCTGCCAAGTTATCTTGAATATTCGATCGAACGATTCTCCGGCGAGCAGCAAAAGATGCGGGAATCGTTGTCGCGAACGCTCGATCCCAGCGGTTATTCCACCGCCTCGTTCAACGCCTTGCAAGAACTGACGCGCAAGAACCTTGCCGCCTTTAACCAGGCGCTCGGCATGTTCACGCCGTTTTCGGCCAATGCCTCCACGGCGCCGGCGAAAGGCGGCAGCGACGAGATCGGCGAGTTGCGCGACCAGCTTAGCGAGATGAAGCGGCGGATCGACGAGATCTCCGAGAAGAAGTGAGGCTCAAGCGCTCGCCAGCGCCGCCGTCGGCGGGCGTTCCTCGGCGCGGCCGATGTGGTGGCCCTGGAGATAGTCGACGCCCCATTCGCGCAGCAACCGCGCCGATTCCGCGTCCTCGACCCACTCGGCGACGGTGACGATGCCCAGATGCTTGGCGAGCGCGGCGAGCGTGCGCACGAAGAAGCGGTCGTCGGCGGAGCCGGCGAGCCCGGCCACGAAGGCGCCGTCGATCTTGACCATGTCGACGCCGAGGCCACGCAGGTTGCGAAACGAGGTGTGTCCGGCGCCGAAATCGTCCATCGCCACGCCGACGCCGAGCGCTTTGATTTTCGCCAGCGCCCGCGCCACCTCGGCGACATTCTCCACCGCCTGCGTCTCGACGATTTCGACGATCAGCCGCTCGGCCGCCCCCGGGGCGCGAGCCAGGCTGTCGCGCAGGCGCTCGAACCATTCCGGCGAGCGCAGCGCGGCGATCGAGGCGTTCATCGACAGCCGGCAGGCGGGCTCGGCGGCGAGCCGGGCGACCGCGAGTTCCATCACGCGCGCGTCGATCAGTTCGACCAGGCCGAGCTTCTCGGCCGCCGGGATCACCGCGTCGGGGCCGAGCGTCATCCCGTCCTCCAGGCGCAGCCGCATCAGCGCCTCCTCGAAAGCCGGCAGGCGCGCCTCGGTCGGCGCGATCGGCTGGTAGGCGAGGAACAGGCGGCGGTCGTTGAGCGCGGCGACGATCTCGTCGGCGACCCAGGCGTCGCGCCGCCGGCTCTCGGCCAGCGCCTCGTTGGCGGCGTAGACGGCCACCGTCGCGCCGAGTTCGCGGGCCTGCGCCAAGGCTTCGTCGGCGCGCTGCATCAACAGATGCGCGGTGCGGCCGTGGCGCGGGCTCAGCGCGACGCCGACGCGCAGCGCGGCGCGCCGCGGGCCGACGGCGGTCGGATAGAATTCGGCGTTGGCGCGCCGCGCGATGCGCTCGGCGGCGATCGCGGGCTGATCGTTGGCCGCCAGCGCCACCAGCAGCGCGAATTTGGCCCCGGAATAGCGCACCAGCTTATCGCCGCTGCGCAGGCTCGCCGCCAGCCGCCGGCCGACGCCGAGGATCAACTCATCGCCGACGTCATAACCCTCGCGCCCATTGACCTCGGCGATATTGCCGACGCCGAAGACCATCAGCGCCAGCGCCGCCTCGGGCGGGCGCGGCTCGGCGCAGCGTTCATCGACCCAGGCGTTGAAGGCGCGCCGCGTGCACAGGATCGGCTCGCCGCCGTCCTCGACAACGACGCCCGCGGGCGAGGGCGCGCCGCGTTTCAGCACCCGCAACAGCCCGTGGACGCGGCGCGGACGCCCTTCGGCGTCGGCGAACCAGCGGCCGAAATCCTCCACCGCCAGCGTCCGCCCGCCCGGCGCGCAGAGCCGATATTCGACGCGGAAGGGGCGCCCCTCGCCCTCGTCGCGGGTCAGCCCGTTGAACACCGCTTGATAGCGCGAGGCGTCGGATTCGGCGGCCACGAGGCTGGCGTAGCCGGCGCCGGTGGCCAGCGCCTCGGCCGGCAGGATGGCGAGCGTGCGCGTGACATTGGGGCCCCAGGCGATGCGGTCGGCGGCGATGTCCCAGTCGTAGAGCACGGAATCCAGCGCACTGAGAATAGCGACGGGATCGTCGGCGAGCGCCAACGGCTGCGTCATTTGCAAATCGCCCAAATCCATGTCTTTCACCGCCCTTTAACGCGGTTGCCGAACCGATGGCGCCGCCGCCGTCTTTGCCGGCCAGGCTTGGCCCGGCGCAGGCGAGCGTTGCCTCGCCATGCCGGCGGTTCCAGTTGATCGGCGACGGCTTGGCGCGGCGATGCGAAGCAGGCCGCGCGCAGCGACCAGATTGGGGGGAATGGGTTAACCCCTCCTTAACCGCGAGCGCGCCGGCGGGGCGTCAGAAACTGTCCTTGCGCCGGCGGATTTCGGCGAACACCTGCGCCGGATCGGCGCCAGCGAGGCCGACCGCCTTTTGCACCGCCGGAATCTCGGCGCGCAGGAACGGATTGGTCGCCAGTTCCAGCGCGATCGTTGTCGGCAAAGTCGGCCGCCCTTGCGCGCGCAAGGCCTTCACCGCCTCGGCGCGGGCGACCAGGTCGGCGTTGCCGGGCTCGATGGTCAGCGCGAAGCGGGCGTTGGACTCGGTGTATTCATGGCCGCAATAGACCTGCGTCTCGCCCGGCAAGGACGCCAGCTTGACGAGCGAGTTCCACATCACCGCCATCGGCGTTTCGAACACCCGGCCGCAGCCGAGCGAGAACAATGTGTCGCCGGTGAAGGCGATCTCGTCCTCGTCGAAGACATAGGAAATCTCGCCGGCGGTATGGCCGGGCGTCTCGATGACCCGCGCCGTCATCGCGCCCATGGTGACGAAATCGTCCTCGCGGACTTCCAGATCGAGGCCGCCGATGCGCGCCGCCTCGTTGGCGGGGCCGACGACGCGCAGGCCTGGAAAAGCCTGACGCACTGCCGCGATCCCCTGCGTATGGTCGGCGTGGTGATGGGTGATGAGCAGATCGGTCAGGCGCCAACCCTGGCCTTTGGCGGCCGCCGCCACCGCCTCGCCGTCCGGCGCGTCGATCGCCGCGGTGCGGCCGGAGCCGGAATCGTGGATGAGCGCGCCGTAATTGTCTTTCAGGCAGGGGAACTGAAACACATGCGTCGTCATAACCGCTCCTCTTGCGTCGCGCCGGCTTGATAGCGTGTCGGGGCGCGACAGGCTATGCTGGCGCGGCCAAATCCTGCGCCTGGGATCATGACGCTCGACGTCCACGAACTCAACACCTTCTACGCCTCGCCGCTCGGGGAGATCTCGCGCCGGCTGATCGGGCGCGTGCTGTATGCGCGTTGGGAGAGCTGCGCCGGCCTGTCGGTGATGGGTCTGGGCTATTGCGCACCCTATCTCGACCGCTTCCGCGACGAGGCGCAGCGCACGCTGGCGCTCGCGCCGGCCGAACAGGGGGCCTTGCCGTGGCCGCAAGACGGCCGCTCGGCGACGGCGCTGATCGTCGATGACATGCTGCCGCTGCCCGACGGCTGCATCGACCGCGCCCTCGTCGCCCACGCCCTGGAGACGGCGGAGCATCCGAGCGCGGTGATGGAGGAGGTGTGGCGGGTGCTGGCGCCGGAGGGGCGGGCGATCATCGTCGCGCCGTCGCGGCGCGGCGTCTGGGCGCGCGTCGACGGCACGCCGTTCGGCCACGGCCAGCCGTTCTCGCGCGGGCAATTGCGCGATCTCGTGCGCGACGCCGCGTTCTCGGCGGTGTTCTGGGGCGAGGCGCTTTATGCGCCGCCGTTCCGCCGCCGGGTGTTCATCGACTGGGGGCCGGCGATCGAGCGCGTCGGGGCGGCGATGGGCCTGCCGTTCGCCGGCGTCCACATCGTCGAGGCGATCAAGCAGGTCTATCGCCCGGTGGGCCTGCGCCGGCTCGCCCACAAGGGCCCGCTGCGCCTGGGATCGGCGCTGGCGCCGACCGGCGGGCGCTTCTGAGACGATTGGCGCCGGGCGCGATACGTGCTTTTTAGCCGCCGATTCAAAAGAGGTTGGTCTATGTCAGAACACCTGCTGGTGCTGTTGCGCCACGGCCAGAGCGAATGGAACCTGAAGAACCTGTTCACCGGCTGGAAAGATCCCGACCTCAGCGAGGCCGGCGTCGTCGAGGCCAAGGAGGCCGGCAAGCGCCTGAAAGCGCGCGGCCTGGCCTTCGACGTCTGCTTCACCTCGGCGCTGACGCGCGCCCAGCGCACGCTCGACCTGACGCTCGCCGAACTCGGCCAGAGCGGGCTGCCGACCCGCCGCGACGAGGCGCTCAACGAGCGCGATTACGGCGATCTCTCCGGCCTCAACAAGGATGACGCGAGGAAGCGCTGGGGCGAGGCGCAGGTGCAGGTGTGGCGGCGCAGCTACGACATCGCGCCGCCGGGCGGCGAGAGCCTGAAGGACACAGTGGCGCGCGCCCTGCCCTACTACTGCCAGAACATCCTGCCCGCCGTGCTGCGCGGCGAGCGCGTGCTGGTGGCCGCCCATGGCAATTCGCTGCGCGCGCTGGTGATGGTGCTCGACCGGCTGACGCCGAAGACCATTCCGGCCATGGAACTCGCCACCGGGGTGCCGCTGGTCTACCGCCTCAACGCCGATTCGACCGTCGCCGCCAAGGACGTGTTGACCGGATGAGGCGCGCCCGGTTGGCGCCGCCGCGACGATCTCAAGCCCTACCCGGCGAAATCTTGCATTGATCCGCTTTCGAAGGCGCGGCGGGCGATGGCAGTGGCGCACGCTTGGCGCCGGTCGTCGAGCGGCGCAATAACTATGCGTTGAACCCCTGAGCGAACGCGGCCGGGCCAGTCAATATGCCTCAGTGTTTAGTCAAATAACTGATACACCGAATTCTATGCACTTAAATGCAACCTAATGGTGCGCTGTGCGTGGCACGGAAATGGGTAACATTCTGACGGTAAAGCGTTTTATTGCCTTATGCGGAGCTTGTGGGGCGATGGTCAGCATGTGTCGACAGTAACACGAGCGCACCTTACAGTGTGCGGAGCAACGCGTCGGCATCGTGAGAACTGCACTTGCAAACATTGGAAACAGTGAGGCGGCTTGGCGAGATCGATCGGGAACTCATCCTTGACCTGATGAATAAATTTTTCGCACGCCAGGTCGCCGACGATATTGACGGAATGCTTGCGCTTGTGGCGCCCGAAATCGTCTGCTTCCCGAATACGACTTGGCGACACGCACGCTATCCAAGACGCATCGTCGGCAAAGAGGCGCTGCGTGAAGCGCTTCACCAGCGCCATATCAATTATGTGCTTCAGGAGACGGTGGTCCGCCGCATTCTCATCGACGGCGACCAGGCCGCGGCGCATCGCACGAAGACCCTGCGCGAGCGCGGCGGCGGCGCCGCCTACACCTTCGATTGCGTTGACTTTCTGCGCTTCCGCGACGCTCTCATCGTCGAGATCTGCGAGCTTCCGGACGGCTCCGCCTACGATGCGGTCATCCATTTCCCGCATTGAACCGCTGGCGGCGCTTGGAACCGCTGGCGGCGCTTGGAGCCGCTAGCCGCGCTTGCCGCGGAAGAACGCGCGCAGCAACTGCGCCGCCTCGGTCTCGCGCAGACCGCCGTAGACTTCCGGTCTGTGCAAGCAGGTGGGTTGCGCAAACAGCCGCGGGCCGTGCTCCACCGCGCCGCCCTTGGCGTCGCCGGCGGCATAATAGAGTCGGCGCAAGCGCGCATGGCTGATCGCCCCGGCGCACATCGCGCAGGGCTCAAGGGTGACGTAGAGGTCGCAATCGATCAGCCGTTCGTTGCCGAGCGCCCGCGCCGCGGCGCGGATCGCCAGCATCTCGGCGTGCGCGGTCGGGTCGGCGTCGTCGCGCGTGCGGTTGCCGGCGCGCGCGATGACGATCCCGGCGCGCGCTATCGCCGCCCCGATCGGCGCCTCGCCGCGAGCTTGCGCCGCGCGCGCCTCCTCGAAGGCGACGCTCATCGGGTCTTTAGCGACGCTCGTTGGGTCTGGCGCCATCTGTTTCCCATCCGCGAGCGCGACAGTCCCGCGCGAAGCTGCTAGAGCGCCGCTCATGACGATTCAAGCCGACAATGCCGAGCCGCGCGAGGGCCAGCGCATCGCCAAGGCGATGGCGCGGGCGGGCCTGTGCTCGCGCCGCGACGCCGAGCAATGGATCGCGCAGGGGCGCGTCAGCGTCAATGGCGAGGTGCTGGCGAGCCCCGCCTTCAACGTCAGCGACAAAGACGACGTGCGCGTCGACGGCGCGCCGCTGAAGTCGGCCGAACGCACGCGGCTGTTCCTGTTCCACAAGCCGCGCGGCCTCGTCACCACCGCCAAGGACCCGGAAGGGCGCTCGACGATCTTCGATGCCCTGCCGCGGGAGTTGCCGCGCGTGGTGACGATCGGCCGGCTCGACATCAACACCGAGGGCCTGCTGCTGCTGACCAACGACGGCGGCCTGGCGCGTGTGCTCGAACTGCCCGCGACCGGCTGGCTGCGCCGCTACCGCGTGCGCGCCCACGGCGAGATCACGCAGCAGGCGCTCGACGGCCTCAGAGGCGGATTGACTCTCGACGGCGTCGATTATCGCGGCATCGAGGCGCGCTTCGAGCGCCAGCAAGGCTCCAACGTCTGGCTGACGATGGGCCTGCGCGAGGGCAAGAACCGCGAGATCAAGCGCGTGCTCGAACATCTCGGCCTCAGCGTCAACCGGCTGATCCGCGTTTCCTTCGGCCCGTTCGAGCTTGGCGAACTCGCCGAGGGCGCGGTGGGCGAGATGCCGACGCGGGTGCTGCGCGACCAACTCGGGCCGAGGCTGGCCAAGCTGGCGGGGGCTGATTTCGAGGCCGCCATCGAGGCGCGGCCGGCCGAGCGCGTCGAGCCGACCGGCCCCGACCGGCCGCCGGAGCGGCAGCGCGCCGAGCCTCGCGAGGGGCCGCCGCGCAAGCGCAAGCATGTTTCGGTGCTGCGCGCCGAGGCGCGCGCCGAGGCCGAGGGGCCGCGCAAGCGCATCGCCCGCGCCACCACCGCCGACCGCAGGGGCCGCCAGGTGCAAGTCGAGCGCGTCAGCCTCGCCCATCCGCCGGCGCCCGCGCCGGTGCGAGCGCCGCGCCCGCGCAAAGACTTCGAAGCCCGCCCGCCGCGCGAAGGCGCCGAGCGCCGGCCGCGCCAGGATTTCGCCGGCCCACGGCCCCGCCGCGATGATCGCCCGCCGCGCCGCGACGGCGAAGGCGCCGCCCGCCCGCCGCGCGAGGGCGCCGAGAGGCGGCCGCGCGAGGATTTCGCCGGCCCACGGCCACCGCGCAGCGATCACCGCCCGCCGCGCCGCGACGGCGAAGGCGGCGCCCGTCCGCCGCGCGAAGGCGCCGAGCGCAAACCGCGCCAGGATTTCGCCGGCCCACGGCCACCGCGCAGCGATCACCGCCCGCCGCGCCGCGATGGCGAAGGCGCCGCCCGTCCGCCGCGCGAGGGCGCCGAGCGCCGGCCGCGCCAGGATTTCGCTGGGCCACGTCCGCCCCGCCGCGAGGATCGCCCCGCCCGCCGCGACAGCGAAGGCGCCGCCCGCCCGCCGCGCGAGGGCGCCGCGCGCAAGCCGCGCCAGGATTTCGCCGGCCCGCGTCCGCCCCGCCGCGAGGATCGCCCCGCCCGCCGCGACGGCGAAGGCGCCGCCCGCCCGCCGCGCGAGGGCGCCGAGCGCCGGCCGCGCCAGGATTTCGCCGGCCCACGTCCGCCTCGCCGCGAGGATCGCCCCGCCCGCCGCGACGGCGAAGGCGCCGCCCGCCCGCCGCGCGAGGGCGCCGCGCGCAAGCCGCGCCAGGATTTCGCCGGCCCGCGGCCTCGCCGCGACGATCGCCCGCGCGGTCCCGGCAAAGGGCCGCCGCGCGGCGGCAAGCCCGGCCCTGGCGCGCGCTAGCGTCTTGCGCGACACGGCCGCCCCGTCATTGCGCGCGCGGCGCTCCGCCGCCGGACCGCGCTAGTTGCGCGTCGTCGGCGGCAGGCTGCGCGGGCGCGCGCTCAGAGCCCCCGATTCGGGCGCCATCCGCCCGACCTCGGAGCGGCTGCGCGAGACCATCTTCGACATTCTCGCCTCCCGCCACGCCGAGCGCCTGCAAGGCGCGCGCGTCGCCGATCTGTTCGCCGGCTCCGGCGCGCTCGGCATCGAGGCGATCTCGCGCGGCGCCGCTTTCGCGTTGTTCGTCGACAGCGGCGCGCCGGCGCGGGCGCTGTTGCGCGCCAACGTCGAGGCGCTGGCGCTCGGCGGGGTGACGCGCATCTGGCGCGCCGACGCCGCCAAGCTCGGCCGCGCCCCGGTGGGGCCGCCGTTCGATCTCGCCTTTCTTGATCCCCCCTATGGCCACGGGCTGGCGGCGCCGGCGCTCGCCGGCCTAGTAAGCGGCGGTTGGCTCGGACCCTCGGCGCTCGTCGTCGTCGAGGAAAGCGCCAAGGCCGAGATAACAGCGCCGGAGGGCCTGCATCGCCTCGACGAGCGCACCTACGGCGACACGAAACTGGTTATCTTCGAGAGCGCGCGGGCTTGATCGGCGGCGCTGAATCGGGCATAGGGGCGCGCAATGCGTCGACCGCTGGGGTTCTTCCCGGAGCGTCAAATCCTCGGGTGAGCCATGAAAGTCCGCAATTCTCTGAAGTCCCTGCGCAACCGTCACCGCGACAACCGCCTCGTGCGCCGCAAGGGCCGGGTCTATATCATCAACAAGACGCAGAAGCGCTTCAAGGCGCGTCAGGGCTGATTTTGCAAGGCTGGCTTTGACCCTCGCGGCGCGGGGCGCTAGGCTGCCCCGCATGCAGCGGCTCGGTTGGCTCGGCTTGGCGTTTTTCGTCGCTTGCGCGCCGCTCGCGGATGCGCAGCCGCATCCGCCCGCCGCGGCGAAGGCGCCCGCCGCAGACAATCCCGCGCACGATCTCCCCGCGCGCGATCTCGACCGTCTCTACGACCGCCTGGCGCGCACCCGTTTTCCCGACGAGGCCGCCGGCATCATCGCCGAGATCGACCATCTGCGCCGGCAATCGGGCTCCGATGCCGCCGACCTGCTGCTCGGCCGCGCGCTCAAGGCGCGCGCCAGCGCCGACCTGCCGCTGGCGCTCAAATTGTTCGACGCTGTGATCGATTTCGACCCGGATTGGTCGCAAGCCTGGAGCGAGCGCGCCGCCGCGCGCTTCCAGACCGGCGACGCCGCCGGCGCGATGGCCGATATCGCTCAGACGCTGAAGCGCGATCCCCGCGACATCGACGCCCTGTCGGGTCTCGCCGCGATGATGCTCAATTCCGGCGACCCCGACGCCGCCCTCAAGGTCTACGATCGCGCGCTGAAACTCGCGCCCGCTTCTGCGCCGCTGAAGGAGGCCCGCGCCCGCGCCCAGACGGAGGTCTGGAGGCGCTCGCCTTGATCGTGGCGCTGTCGGCCGGCCTGGCGGCGTTGGCGCTGCTCTCGTTGGCTTTTACGCTGTGGCTGCGCCGCGACGTCGAGCGCCGTTTTCCCGTCGTCGGCCAGCGCGTCGATCTCGGCGCCGGTCGGCTGCATGTCGTCGAGACGGCGCCGCAGGCGATCGCGCGCGGCGCGATCGTGCTCATTCACGGCGCCTCGGGAAATTTCGCCGATCTGCATGTCGCGCTCGCCGGGCGCTTGGCCCGCGAAGGTTTCCGCGTCTTCGCCGTCGATCGCCCCGGCCACGGCTGGAGCGACCGGCTCGCCGGCCGCGCCGCCGCCTCGCCCGCCTTGCAAGCGGCTGCCGTCGTGCAGGCGCTGGCGACGTTCGGCGTCGACGAGGCGATCGTCGTCGTCCATTCGCTGGCCGGCGTGCTGGGCCTGGCGATGGCGCTCGAAGCGCCGGCGTTCACGCGCGCGCTGGTGCTCATCGCCCCGGTCAGCCATCCCTGGAAAGGCGGCGTCTCCTGGTATTACACAGCGGCGGCTTTGCCGGGGTTGGGGGCGCTGTTTGCCTGGCTGATCGTGCCGCTGGCGGGGCTGGCGGCGATGCGGCGCGGGTTGGCCGAGGTGTTCGCGCCCAACGCCGTGCCGGCCGATTACATCCGCCGCACGCGGCTGCCGCTGGTGCTGCGGCCGGCGAATTTCCGCGCCAACGCCGAGGATTTCGTCGCCCTGTGCGAGGCGGCGCGGGGGCTCGCGCCCCACTATGGCGAAATCGCCGCGCCGACGGCGATCGTCATGGGGGCTGAGGACAGCCTGGTCAGCGCCGATGTTCATGCGAAGCGTCTTGAGCGCGATATTCCCGGCGCGATATTGCGTATGCTGCCGGGAATCGGCCATTCTCCGCATTTCGCCGCGCCGGAGGCGGTGATCGCCGCCGTTCTGGGGGCGGAGCGGCGCGCCAGCGCGGCGGCGCGGCAGGCGGCGCTGTAGCTATTCAGGGGAGACGAGGCAATGGACGTTTCAAGCGCTTTCGCACGGGTGGTGGCGGGCATCGGGGCGGCGACCATCGTCGTCAGGCGGATGAGCGGGGTTCCCTCGCAACAGGCTTTGGGGCCGCGACCGGAGATTCCGGGCCCCCGGCCGCAGGGCAATCTGCCGACGCTGAAAATGCCGACCGCGCGCGGCTGGGACGCCGGCCGCACGCCGACGCCGGCGCCAGGGTTGAAAGTCAACGCCTTCGCTGCCGGGCTTAAGCATCCGCGCTGGCTCTACGTGCTGCCGAACGGCGACGTGCTGGCGGCCGAGGCGTTGCAGCAGGATCAGCCGGTGAAGTCGATCTTCGATTATGCGATGGTGGCGACGATGCGCCGCGCCGCCGCGCTTGGCGTCAGCCCCAACCGCATCACGCTGTTGCGCGACGCCGACGGCGACGGCGTCGCCGAGACGCGCCACGTCTATGTTGACGGCCTCAACCAGCCGTTCGGCATGGCGGTGGTTGGCGACGCCTTCTATGTCGGCAATACCGACGCGCTGGTCGCCTTCCCGTTCGAGCCCGGCGCGACGAAGCTCAAGGGCCTTGGCCGCAAGCTCGCAGCGTTCAAGCCCGGCGGGCATTGGACGCGCAGCCTGCTGGCGAGCCCGGACGCCGCTTCTATTTATGTCGGCGTCGGCTCGCAGACCAATATCGCCGACGACGGCTTCGCCGCCGAGGAGGGCCGCGCGGCGATCCATCGCTACGACATCGCCTCGGGGGCTTGCGAGATTTTCGCCAGCGGCTTGCGCAACCCGGTCGGCCTCGCCTTCGAGCCGACAGGCGGCGGCCTGTGGACCGTCGTCAACGAGCGCGACGGACTCGGCGACGAGACGCCGCCGGATTACCTGACCAGCGTCGCGGAAGGCGGCTTCTACGGCTGGCCTTATTGCTACTGGGACCGCATCGTCGACGAGCGCGTGCCGGCCAATCCGGCGATGGTCGCCAAGGCGTTGCAGCCGGATTTCGCCCTCGGCGGCCATACCGCCTCGCTCGGCCTGTGCTGGATGCCGGCGGACACGCTGCCTGGCTTCGGCGATGGCATGGTCATCGGCCAGCATGGCTCGTGGAACCGCAGCACGCTCTCCGGCTATCGCGTCGTGCACGTGCCGTTCGAGGCCGGCCGGCCGGCCGGGCCGCCGCGCGACATCCTCACCGGCTTCCTGTCGCCCGATGAGGCGTTCTCCTACGGCCGCCCGGTCGGCGTCGCCATCGGGCCGGACAAGGCGCTGCTCGTCGCCGACGACACCGGCGACGTCGTCTGGCGGGTGACGGGCGGCTAGAGCTTTCCTCACCGTCGTGGCCGGGCTTGTCCCGGCCATCCACGCCAAAGTGTAATCGACGGTCTCCGAATACTGACCTCGAAGCGCGACGAGCAGCGCTTTCCGAAAATAAGCGCTTCACGCCAAGTTAACGCACCGGCGTCAAGGCTAGCGCGCCCCTGCGCGAGCCGACCATGAGCCTCACTTCGAGCCCGACCCTGTCGCGCGCCGTCGGCGCGCCGACGGCGCTGAAGCGCATTCTGCGCGAGGCGGCATGGGCGAACCCGACGCGGCTGCGCAACTATCTCATTCTCATCGCCCTTGCCCACGGGCTCGGCCTTGTCGCGCTCGTCTATCTCGCGCGCGGCGGCGTCGATCCCCGCGGCGAGCCGCTGGGTTCGGATTTCGTCAGCTTCTGGACCGCCGGGCGCCTGGCGCTCGCCCACCAGGGGGCGAGCATCTATGCGCCGAGCGCCGATCTCGCCGCCGAACGCGCCTTCTTCGGCCATCCCATCGGCTGGTACGCGTTCTTCTATCCGCCGATGTTCCTGCTCGCCTGCTTGCCGCTTGGCTTGCTGTCCTATATGTCGGCGCTCGCGGCCTGGCTGCTGACGACTTTCGCCGTCTTCGCGGCGGCGCTGCGCGGCCTGTCGAAGCGCTTCGTCAATCCGCTGACGCTCGCCGCCTTCCCCGGCGTGTTCTCGACCATCGGCCACGGGCAGAACGCCTTTCTCACCACCGGCTTGTTCGCCGGCGGCGTCAGCCTGCTGGAAAGCCGCCCGCCGCTCGCCGGCGCGTTGTTCGGGCTGTTGTGCTTCAAGCCGCAACTGGCGCTGCTCGCGCCGCTGGCGCTGCTGCTCGCCGGGCGCTGGCGCGCGCTGACGGCGTTTGCCGCGACAGCGGCGGCGCTGGCGGCGGTTTCGGCCTTGGCGTTTGGGCTGCCGACCTGGGCTGCCTTTCTCGCCGAGACGCCGATGGCGCGGGCGACGCTGGAACGCGGCCTCGTCGATCCCGCCAAGATGCAGAGCGTGTTCGCGGCGGTCAAGGTGCTGGGCGGCGGCAACGGGCTCGCCTACGCGGTGCAGATCGCGGCGGCGCTGGCGGCGCTTACGGCGCTCGTCGTGGCGTTGCGGCGCGAGCCCAACGCGCGTCGGCAGTTCGCGCTCGTCGCCACGCTCACCTGTCTGACGACGCCGTTCCTGCTCGATTACGATCTGACGCTGCTCATCGCGCCGATCGCGATCCTGGCCGGGGAGGGCCTCGAAACCGGCTTCCGGCCTTACGAGAAGACCGTCCTCGTCGCCGCGTTTCTGCTGCCGGGCGTTGCCCGCCCGCTGGCGCAATATGCGCATCTGCCGCTAAGCCCGTTGGTCGTCGCGGCGCTGGCGGCGGTGCTGTGGCGGCGCATGGTTTGCCCTCGCGGCGCCGGCGCGCCATAACGCGCCGCCGAACCGGAGCCCCCGCATGGCGCTTTACGCCATCGCCGACAACCCGATCCCGCCCGGCGCCGTCGAGCATGAGTTGACCGCGCTCGACGGCGTGCGTCTGCGCGCGGCGCGCTGGACGCCCGAGAGGCCGCGCGCTACCGTCGTGCTGCTCGGCGGTCGCGCCGAATGCATCGAGAAATATTACGAGACGATCGGCGATCTCATCGCCCGCGGCCTCGCCGTCGCGACCTTGGACTGGCGCGGCCAGGGCGGCTCGGAGCGCCAACTGCGCGACCCCGCCAAAGGCCATGTCGACGACTTCGGCCTTTACGAGCGCGACTTCCTCAGCTTCCACCGCGATGTGCTTGCGCCGCACTGTCCGCGCCCGTGGATCGGCCTCTGCCATTCGATGGGCGGGGCGATCATGCTGCGCATCGCCCACGCCGGGCGCTGCCCGCTCGATCGCCTGGTGCTCACCTCGCCGATGATCGCCCTCTTTGGCCATGCCGAGCCGCGCTATCTGCGCTGGCTGGTCGAGGCGCTCGACGGCGTCGGCCTCGGCGGTCTCTATGCCCCCGGCGGCGGCCGCGGCCCCTATAGCCTCAGCCCCTTCGACGGCAATGTGCTGACCTCCGATCCCGCCCGCTACGCGCGCTTTGGCGCCATGCTGTCGGCCTACCCGGCGCTCGGCCTCGGCGGTCCGACGATCGGCTGGCTGCATGCGGCGCTGCGGCTGATGCGCGCCTTCGCCGAGCCCGATTATCCGCGCGCCATCGCCACGCCGACGCTGGTCATCGCCTCCGGCGCCGACCGCGTCGTCGACACGCCGAGCCTCGAACGTTTCGCCACCCGGCTGCGCGCCGGCCATCTCATCGTCATCGACGGCGCCCGTCACGAGGTCATGTTCGAGCGCGATACGTTCCGGCAACTGTTTTTCAAGGCTTTTGACGCATTCGCGCCGGGGTTGGAGACGGCGCCGCTGGCGTTTACTCCGCCTTTGCGCGCCGCAACGTAATGTCGTCGGGCGCGAAATTCCTATCCTGGTGCCTCCATGCCCGCAGCGGCGACGCCGTCCCGCCCCACGCTGTCCGTCATCGTGCCGACCTATCGCGAAGCCGCCAACGTGCCGCGGCTGTTCGAGCGGCTGGCTGTCGTCCTCGAAGGGCTGCCCTGGGAGATGGTGGTCGTCGACGACGATTCCTCCGACGGCACCTATGACGTCGCCTTCGCCATCGCGCGCCGCGACCCGCGCCTGCGCTGCTTGCGGCGCGTCAACCGGATCGGCCTGGCGGGCGCGGTGATCGAGGGCTGGCTCGCCTCCAGCGCCGATTTCGTCGCCGTCATCGACGGCGATCTCCAGCACGACGAGGCGGTGCTGCCGCAGATGTACGCGGCGCTGGAGCGCGGCGACGGCAATCTCGCCATCGGCTCGCGCATCCCCGATCCGACCAAGCCCGGCGGCTTGTCGCCGGCGCGCCAGAAGCTCAGCGACCTCGGCAAGTGGTTCTTCAGCCTGGTCTCCGGCGTCGACGTCTCCGACCCAATGAGCGGCTTCTTCATGACGCGGCGCGACATCGTCGCCAAGCTCGCGCCGCGGCTGTCGCCGGACGGTTTCAAGATCCTGGTCGATCTCATCCTGTCGTCGCGCCACACGCTGAAGGCGGTCGAAATCCCCTATGTGTTCCGGCCGCGCTCGGCTGGCGAATCGAAACTGTCGCCGCTGGTCGGGCTGGATTTCCTCGGCCTCGTCACTCATCACGCCAGCGGCGGAGCGCTGCCGGTGCGCTTTGTGCTGTTCGCGATGATCGGCGGCGTCGGCCTCGTCGTGCATCTGGCGGTGCTGTGGCTGCTGATCGGCGGCAGCGCGCCGCGCGACTTCACGCTCAGCCAGATCGGCGCCACGGTGGCGGCGATGGCGAGCAATTTCGTCCTCAACAACGAGATCACTTACCGCAACCGCCGCTACCGGGGCGTAAGCAAGATCACCGGCTTCCTCATTTTCTCGGCGCTGTGCGGCATCGGGGCGATCGCCAACGTCAATATCGCCAACTTGCTCTATCATGCCCACCGCAATTGGGGTCCGGGCGGCATGACCTGGGAGATCATCGCCGGCATGGCCGGGGCGATCATCGGCGTGGTGTGGAACTACGCCGCCAGCAACACCTTCGTCTGGCGCAACCGCCGCAAGAGCTAGCGGTTCAAACCTGACGGTTGACGCCCGGCCGCCGGTCGCTTGCAATGCCCGCCTTCGAACCGAGCGGGCCGTGTCTGCGCAATCCGCCCCCCCTCATCCTGAGGAGCCCCGAAGGGGCCTCGAAGGACATCCTGAGGAGCCCCGAAGGGGCCTCGAAGGACATCCTGAGGAGCCCCGAAGGGGCCTCGAAGGACGCTCGTTGGCCCGACCTTTTCTGCCATCAACCGCTGCCTCGCACGACCGGCGGCGCAAGCTGGAACGCCCTTCAAGGCTGCGCTTCGCTTCGCGCCTCAGGGCGAGGTCGGTTGATTGCGCGGGGAGTCCACAATCCGCTCCTCCGCAACCGGGCGCCGAGCGTCAGATTGGAACCCCTAGAGCCAGCCCTGGACATCGCGCTCCCACGCGCCCACATGGGGGCGCGATGCTTCAGGACGCCCTCGACTCCTTCAGCGACGTCTTCTCGCCGCCATTTCGCAGCGTGATGGTGAAGTCCGTCGGGCTGACCGTGGCGGTGCTGATCGGCGCCGGCTTCGTGCTCGACCGGCTGGCGCTGCATTTCGTGCATGTCTCGCACGGCTGGATGGCGACGGCGATCTCGCTCGCCATCGGGCTCGGGCTGGTCGCCGGCCTGGCGCTGCTCGCGGCGCCGACGACCTCGCTGGTGGCGAGCTTCTTCTTCGACGAGGTCGCCGCCATCGTCGAGCACGAGGTCGATCCGAACGGGCCGCCGGGGCGCACCGCGCCGCTGTGGCAAGCCTCGATCGCCTCGCTGCGCTTCGCCGCGCTGACGCTGATCGTCATGCTGGCGGCGCTGGTGTTGTTTTTCGTGCCCGGCGTCGGCTTCGCCGCCTGGTTTGGCGCCAACGCCTACTTGTTGGGACGCGAATATTTCGAGCTGGCGGCGATGCGCTTCCGCTCCATCGAGGAGGCCCGCGCCATGCGGCGCTATTTCGCGTTGCCGGTGTTCCTTGCCGGGCTGATCGTCGCCGCCTTCGTCGCCGTGCCGATCCTCAATCTCGCCACGCCGTTGTTTGCCGCCGCGCTGATGGCGCGGCTGCACAAGCGGCTGGAGCGGCGGGCGCTCGCGCCCTCGCCGCTTTAGGGCGCCAGCCGTTCGCCCATCAGCCGATGCAGCAGGTTGATCGCCTTCAGCGGCCGCACCATGACCTTGAAATCGACGATGCGGCCATCCGCGCCCCAGGCGATGATGTCGACGCCGTCGAGTTCGATGCCCTCGATCGTGGTCGTGAACTCCAGCACCGCCGAGCGCTCGGCGCGCCACTCGCCGATATAGGCGAAGTTGTCGTTGTTGAGCACATGAAACGCGGCGCTCAGGTACTTGAGCGTGATCGCATGGCCGCGCTGCGGCGTGTGGACCACTGGCGAGCGGAACACGACGTCCTCGGCGAGCAGGTGCGCGAGGCCCACGACATCCTTGGCCTCGGCGATCTGGCGCCACTTTGCGATCGTATCCATCTCGCCTCCCGATTTGACGCCCCGACCCGGCGCGGTTCATAGCTGAACCAACTTCCCCCAGGAGCCTGTTGATGTCCATGACGCGCCTAGACGCCGATGAAAAGCTCGCTGAGGCCAATGGCCTGACCCTTTGCTATCAGACTTTCGGTTCGCCGACCGACCCGGCGCTGGTGCTCATCATGGGGCTCGGCGCGCAAATGGTGTGGTGGGAGGTCGATCTCTGCCAGCGGTTGGCGGCGCGCGGCTATTGGGTGGTGCGCTTCGACAATCGCGACATCGGCAAGTCCTCCTATATCGCCGCGCCGCCGCCCGATCTGGCGCGCGTCTTCGCCGGGCTGGAGCCGCTGAAGGCGCCCTATACGCTCGACGACATGGCGCGCGATGCGATCGGACTGATGGACGCGCTTGACATCGACAAAGCCCATATCGTCGGCGCCTCGATGGGCGGCATGATCGCGCAACTGGTGGCGATCCACTACCCTGAGCGGGTGCTGACGCTGACCTCGATCATGGCGACCACCGGCGAGCCCGGCCTGCCGCCGCCGAAGCCCGAGGTCTGGGCGGCGATGATCGCCGCGCCGCCACTGACGGTCGAGGCTTACATCGAGGCCAACGTGCGGATGTCCGAACTGTTGCGCGGCTATCGCGACGCAACTGAGGAAGCGGACGCACGCGCCCGCGCGGCGCGGGCCGCGGCGCGCGGCTTGAACCCGGCGGGGGGTGTGCGCCAGATGGCCGCCGTCGGCGCCGCCGGCAGCCGCAAGGAAGCGTTGGCGCAGGTGAAAGCGCCGACGCTGGTGATCCACGGCGCCGACGATCCCCTGGTTTCGGTCGAGGGCGGCAAAGCCACCGCCCGCGCCATTCCCGGCGCCAAGCTCATGCTGCTCGACCGCATGGGCCACACGCTGCCGCGCGCGCTGTGGCCGGCGCTCGTCGAGGCGATCGCCGCGCATGCGCGCTGACAAAATTCACCCGCCCGCGCTCATCCCCCGCGATAACGCAGCGCCTCGGTCAGCAGCGCCAGCGCCGGCGATTGCTGGCGGCGGCTCGGGAAATAGAGGTGGTAGCCCTCGAACGGCTCGCACCAGTCCTCCAGCACGCGCGACAGCGCGCCCTCGGCGAGGTCGGCGGCGGCCTGATCCTCGGTCAGGAAGGCGATCCCGCGCCCCGCGCGCGCCGCCGCCAGCATCGCCCAGCCGCGGTTGAAGGTGAGTTGCCCATCCACCCGCACCCGCAGATTGCGGCCGCCCTTGCTGAACTCCCAGGCGTAGACCGCCCCGGAACCCGCGAGCCGCAAATTGACGCAGGCGTGGCGAGCGAGATCGTGCGGAGTCTCCGGCGCGCCGCGCGCGGCGAGATAGCCCAGCGAGGCGACGGCGGCCATCCTGAGCTTCGGCCCGATGCGCACCGCGATCATGTCCTTGGCCAAGCTCTCGCCAAGCCTGACGCCGGCGTCGAAACGCTCCGCCACGATGTCGGTGAAGGCCGATTCGACAGCGATCTCTATGGAAACCTCGGGATATTCGGCGACGATGCGGTTCGCCGCCGGCCATAGCAGCGTGCGCGCGGCGTGCTCGGAGGAACTGATCCTGAGCGACCCAGACGGCCGGTCGCGCGAGCGCGCCAGCGCATCGAGCCCGCCGGCGATCTCGGCGAAAGCCGGCCGGATCGTCTCGATCAAGCGCTCGCCGGCCTGCGTCAGCGCCACGCTGCGGGTCGTGCGGGCGAGTAGCCTGACGCCGGTGCGCTCTTCAAGCCGCCGGATCGCATGGCTCAGCGCCGACTGCGAAACCCCAAGCTTGCCCGCCGCGCGGGTAAAACCGCCCTCCTCGACGACGGCGATGAGGTTCATCAGGTCGCCCAATTCCTCGCGCCGCATGCTTTGCCCTCATATGAATGGGTTTCATAACCGCATGCGGAATTATCCGTCTACCCGCGCAATGGCGCGCGGCCTAAATCACCACCACACGAAGACGAAGGAGACGGACATGAAAAAGCGCGCTCTCGGCCGCAGCGGCCTCGAAGTGTCGGCGATCGGTCTTGGCTGCATGGGCCTGAGCTTCGGCTACGGCCCGGCGGCGGAGCGCGGCGAGGCGATCCGCCTCATCCGCGCGGCCTACGAGAAAGGCGTCACCTTCTTCGATACGGCCGAGGCCTATGGCCCGTTCCTCAACGAGGAGGTGGTCGGCGAGGCGGTCGCCCCGTTCCGCGACGAGGTGGTGATCGCGACCAAATTCGGCTTTAAGGAGGGCAAGCCCTTGGATGGCGTCGATAGCCGGCCCGAGCACATCCGTGCGGTGGCGGACGCCTCTGTGAAGCGGCTCAAGACCGACCGCATCGACCTGTTCTACCAGCACCGCGTCGATCCCGCCGTGCCGATGGAGGACGTCGCCGGGACGGTCAAGGAGTTGATCGCGGCTGGCAAAGTGCGTCACTTCGGCCTGTCGGAGGCGGGCGTCGGCTCGATCCGGCGCGCCCATGCGGTGCAGAAGGTGACGGCGCTGCAAAGCGAATATTCGCTGTGGTGGCGCGAGCCCGAGGAGGCGATCCTGCCCGTTCTGGAGGAACTCGGCATCGGCTTCGTGCCGTTCAGCCCGCTCGGCAAGGGCTTCCTCACCGGCGCGATCGACGCGACGACGGCTTTCGACAAGACCGACTTCCGCAACCTCGTGCCGCGCTTCTCGCAGGAGAACCGGCGCGCCAACCGCCAACTCGTCGATGTGCTCTCAGGCGTCGCTGCGCGCCTGAAGAAGTCCAACGCGCAGGTCGCCATCGCCTGGCTGCTGGCGCAAAAGCCGTGGATCGTCCCGATCCCCGGCACGACCAAGCTGCACCGCCTCGAAGAGAACCTCGGCGCGGCGAGCTTCGAGCTTGGCCCCGCCGATCTCGCCGCGATCGGCGCGGCGCTGGTCGAGGTTAAGGTGCAGGGCGAGCGCTACCCCGCCTCGTTGCAGAGCCGCGTCGATCGCTGAACGCTCAGATCACGTTGCGTTCCAGCAGCGGCCGGCCCTGCGTAATCCGGTCGAAGGCGAAATCCGACAGGTCGAGGGCGCGATAGCCGCCGTGGACGATGAGTTCCGCCAACCCGCGGCCGATCGCCGGCGATTGCTGAACGCCGTGGCCGGAAAAGCCTGCGGCGAGATAGGCGTTGTCGTAGCCGGGCAAGCGGCCAACGATGGCGTTGTGGTCGAAGGTGTTGAGGTCGTAATGCCCCGCCCAGGCGCGCACCAGCTTCAGCGTCTCGAAAGCCGGGATGCGCGACGCCAGCGCCGGCCACAGCGTCTCCTCGAACTGCGGCCAATCGACCTCGAAATCCTGGGTGTCGGGGTCCGGATCGGGCGGCGGGCCGCCGATGACGTAGTGGCGTCCCTCGGGCCGCACATAGACGCCGCTGGCATCGATCAGCAGCGGGAATTTGTCAGCGAGCTTGGCGGCGTCGAACACGAATACGCAGCGCTTGCGCGATTCCACCGGGATCGGAACGCCCATGGCGCGGGCGAGCTTGGCCGCCCCCGACGCGCCCGCCGCGTTGACGAAGGCGCCGCAGGCGATGCGCCGGCCGCTCGCCAGCTTCACAGCCGTCGCGCGCGCGCCCTCGCACTCGACCTCGACGACCTCGTCCTGGGCGTAGACCGCGCCGAGCGACGCCGCCTTGCGGCGGAACGCCTGCATCAGCGAGTAACTGTCGAACCAGCCCTCGCCCGTCTGCCCGAAGGAGGCGAGCGCCACGCCGTCCATTTCGAGGAACGGAAAGCGCGCTTTCGTCTCGTCCGGCGACAGCAGAACGATGTCGGCGCCCTCGGCGATCTGCGCGGCGTGGTTGAGGCGCAGCGTCTGCTCGCCGGCTTGGCTGGCCAGATAGAGATAGCCGTTCTCGGTGATCGGCAGATCCGGCCCCTCGCCGTCGACGGCGAGCGTCTGCTTGGCGGCCTTCAGGAACGCCACCCCGGCGAGGCCGGCGCGAATATTGATGGCGCAAGAGAACTGCTGGCGAATCGAACTTAGCGACAGCGAAGTGGCGGCGCGCGCATAGGTGAAATCCTTCTCCACCACCAGCACGCGGCCGCCAAAGCCGGGGTCGGCCGCGAGGTGATAGGCCAGCGACGACCCCATCGCCGCGCCTCCGGCGACGACGACGTCAAAACTCTCCGACATCAAGCGCTCCCCATTTTGCGAGCGCCGGTTTCGCCCAAAGGCGCCCCTCAGTGCAACTTGAGTCTCGGCCGCACCACCTGATTGGCGTGACCGACGGCGATCAGCGCCACGCCCTTCAGCCAGCCGTGGATGGCCACCAGGTGCATGTTGTAGAGCGAGAGATAGACCAGCCGCGCCAGCCGCCCCTCGATCGCCATGCGGCCGCCGACCAGATTGCCCATCAGGCTGCCGACGGTCGAAAACCGGCTCAGCGACACCAGCGAGCCACGATCTCGGTAGACGAAGGGCGCCAGCGGCTTCTGGTGGATGAGGTTGAGGATGTTGGCCAGCGCCGTCGCCGCCATCTGGTGGGCGGCCTGGGCGCGCGGCGGGACCGGCCTGTCGGCGCCCTCGGGCTTGAAATAGCAGCAGTCGCCGATGGCGAAAATGCGCGGGTCGCGCGTGGTTTGCAGGCTCGGCAACACCACGAGCTGGTTGTTGCGCGTCGCCTCCAGCCCGTCCATTCGTTGCAAAAGCTCCGGCCCGCGCACGCCCGCCGCCCACACCAGCATATCGGCGCGGATCTCCTCGCCGCCGGCCGTGTGCAGCGCGCCCTGCGTCACCTCGGTTACCGCCGTGGCTTCGAGCACGCGCACGCCGAGCGCCTCAAGCTCCTGCTTGGCCGCCTCGGCCAGTTTCTCCGGCAGGGCCGGCAGGATGCGCGGGCCGGCCTCGATCAGCGTCACTCGCAGGCGACGCTCGTCGAACACCTCCAGCCCGTAGTGCTTGAGCGCGGCGGCGGCGTTGTAAAGCTCGGCGGCGAGTTCAACCCCGGTGGCGCCGCCGCCGACGATGGCGACATCGACATAGGCGGGCGCGGCGGCATCGTCGGCAAGCGCGCGCGAGACGCGCAGGCAATGGTTGAGCAGCTTGAGCCGGAAGCGGTCGGCCTGTTCGCGGTCCTCAAGAAACAGGCAATAGCGCGAGACGCCGGGCGTGCCGAAGTCGTTCGACACCGAGCCGACGGCGATGACGAGATAATCGTAGCGGATGCGATGGCGCCCGATCAACTCGGCGCCGTCCTCGTCGAGCAGCGGCGCGACGACGACCTGCTGGGCCTGGCGGTCGATCGCCTCCAGCGCGCCGAAGAAGAAGCGGTAGCCCCAGCGGTTGGCGTGGCGGCCGTAGCCGACCTCGTCCAAATTGGCGTCGAGGGCGCCGGCGGCGACCTCGTGCAGCAGCGGCTTCCAGATATGGGTGCGGTTGCGCTCGACGAGGATGACGTCGAACGCCTGTTGGCCGAGCCGGTCGCCGAGCCGGCGCACCAACTCGAGCCCACCGGCGCCGCCGCCGACGACCACGATCTGGGTTTTCACGTCGCTCCTCACCGCCACGGGACGGTGAATGGATGCGTGCTCGACAGGCCGCCGTCAACCGCGAACGCCTGTCCGTTGACATAGGACGCCTCGTCGCTGGCCAGGAACAGCGCCATCGCGGCGATCTCCTCGGGCGCCCCGGCGCGCTTCAGCGGATTGAGTTGGCCGATCTTGGCTTGCGAACCCTTGGCGCGCGCGTGCTCGAACATCGGCCTGGTCATGCCGGTCTCGATCAGGCCGGGGCAGATCGCATTGACGCGCACGCCGGTTCCGGAGAGCGCGTTCGCCGCCGTCTGGGCGAGGCTGATGACGCCGGCCTTGCTCGCCGCATAGGGGCTGCCGCCAGCGCTGGCGCGCAGCCCGGCGACGGAGGCCGTCAGCACGATCGCGCCGCGCCCGCGCGCCGCCATCGCCGGCGCGGCGTGCTTGATCGCCAGGAACGGGCCGACGAGATTGATGCGCAGCACCTCGCTCCACAGTTCCACCGTCTGCTCCAGCAACGGCGTCATGCCGCCGCTGACGCCGGCATTGGCGTAAACGATGTCGAGGCCACCGAAGGTCTGCTGCGCGAGTTCGACATAGCGGGCGACTTCCGCCTCGATGGCGATGTCGGCGGGATGGGCGAGCGCCGTGCCGCCGAGGTCGCCGATCGCCTGCGCCGTGAGCGCAAGGCCGGCGGCGTCGCGGTCGACCGCCACCACTTTCGCGCCTTCGGCCGCGAATGCCAGCGCGCTGGCGCGCCCGATGCCGCTCGCCGCGCCCGTAATCACCGCGACCTTGCCCGTTAATCTCATGTTCGCAACTCCTTGGATTGCCCATACTGTGGCGGATAAACGGGGCGACGGCGAGGCTGTGACCTTTCGTCGCGCCGCAATGAGGCGCCAGCGGGACAGAAAATCCCCCGACTTGCGCGGGATCAAGCGCCGCCGCGCAAAACCAGCCATCCCCGCCACGGTTTCGCCGGTAAAGAGTCTGGCGACGACAAATCGTCAAGGGGCTCGCGTTGTTCGCAGCTTTGGGACTATAGGGTTCATCGGCCAAAAACGTGGGGCGCCGCTGGCGGCTCGGGGCAAGGACAGGCTGGAATGGATTATCAGTCGCGATTCGAGGCGGCGATCGCCGAGCTGAAGCGTGAGGACCGCTACCGCATTTTCGCCAATATCGAGCGCGACGCCACCCGTTTTCCGGTCGCCCTCTGGCGTCCGGCCGGACAAGAGCACGCCCCCCTCGACGTGACGATCTGGTGCTCCAACGACTATCTCGGCATGGGCGGCCACCCGGCGGTGATCGAGGCCAGCGTGCGCGCCGCGCGCGCTCACGGCGCCGGCGCCGGCGGCACCCGCAACATCTCCGGCACCCACCGCCCGATCGTCGAGCTGGAGCGCGAGCTGGCCGACCTGCACGGCAAACAGGCGGCGCTAGTCTTCACCTCCGGCTGGATCTCCAATCTCGCCGGCATCTCGACCATCGCCAGCCTGCTGCCGAATTGCCTCATCCTGTCGGACGCGCTTAACCACAATTCGATGATCGAGGGCGTCAGGCGCGCCGGCTGCGAGCGCAAGGTGTTCCGCCACAACGACGTCGCCCATCTCGAAGAGTTGCTCGCCGCCGAGCCCCGCGAGCGCGCCAAGCTGGTCGTGTTCGAGAGCCTGTATTCGATGGACGGCGACATCGCTCCGATCGCCGGGATCATCGCGCTCGCCAAGCGTTACGGCGCCATGACCTATATCGACGAGGTTCACGCCGTCGGCATGTACGGCGCGCGCGGCGGCGGCGTCGCCGAGCGCGAGGGGCTGATGGGCGAGATCGACGTCATCGAGGGCACCCTGGCGAAGGGTTTCGGCTCGATGGGCGGCTATATCGCGGCGAGCGCGGCGCTGATCGACGCGCTGCGCTCCTACGCGCCGCAATTCATCTTCACCACCACCTTGCCGCCGAGCGTCGCGGCGAGCGCGACGGCGGCGGTGCGCCACCTGAAGACGTCGGGCGTCGAGCGCCAGCGCCATCAGGCCAACGCCCAACTCGTCAAGCACGCCTTGCAGGCGGCCGGCCTGCCGGTGCTGGAGAACCCCTCGCATATCGTGCCGGTGATGGTGCGCGACGCCGCCAAGTGCCGGCGCGCCAGCGAGTTGCTGCTTGAACGCCACGCCATCTACATCCAGCCGATCAATTATCCGACGGTGGCGCGCGGGACCGAGCGGCTGCGCATCACCCCGACGCCGCGCCACAGCGAGCGCCAGGTGGCGGAGTTGGTCGAAGCGCTGGTCGATGTCTGGGCGACGCTGGGTCTGCCGTTCGAGGCGCCGAAGGTCGTGCCGCTGCGGCGCCCCTCGGTCGAGGCCTATTGCGCTTATCCCGAGATGAAGAAGGCGGCGGAGTAAGCCGCCGGCGCTGTCGAGGCCGGGCGGGTTTGCGCGAATGAGGGCCGCCAATGGCGCCGCTAATCGCAACGCTGATCGCCTGGGCGGCCTGGGTGCTATCGTGGATCGTTGCGGCGTTGTGGGCCGATCGCGCCGAGCGCCGGCCGGCGCGCAGCGAGGAATGGGTCTATCGAATCATAACCTTCGCCGGCGCGCTGCTGCTTGTGTTTGGTCGGCAGCGGCGGCATGGCGCGCCCGACCGGCTGTGGTCAGTCGGGCCAACAGGCGGCTGGGCGCTGTTTGCCATCATCCTCGTCGGCTTCGCCTTCGCATGGTGGGCGCGGATTTACCTTGGCCGCCTGTGGTCAAGCTCGGTGACGCGCAAGGCCGGGCATCGCGTCGTCGATAGCGGCCCCTACGCCATTGTGCGCCATCCCATCTACACCGGGCTCATCCTCTCCATCGCCGCCACCGCCGCCGAACAAGGCACGGCCCGCGCGGTCGCCGGCTTGCTGGCGTTCATCGTCGGCTTCTGGATCAAGGCGCGCCTGGAGGAACGCTTCCTCAGCGCCGAACTCGGCTCCGGCGACTATGAAGCTTATCGGCGCCGCGTGCCGATGCTGATTCCTTTCGGACCGCGCCGCTGAGGCGGGCTTGAAACCCCGTATTATTGCCGCTAAATCCTGCGATTGAGACCAAATTCATCTCGCTCGAGAACCCCCCGGTGGACGATCCCGATTTTCTGCGGCTGGGGCGGGGCATTTCGCACCTTTCTTTTGACGACATCGTGCGCAATCCGCGCATGGCGGAAGCGCGGAAGTTTTACCTGTCGCGATTCCTTGCGCTCTACGACCGGGACCCGTTCATGGCCCGGCTTCTCATCGAGGCCAGACGCTTCCTCGTCTATCACACCGCAGTCATTCTCGGCCTGGCGCAGAACCCGGATCGCCGCGAAACCTGGCTAACGGTCGGCCGACTCAAAAAGGCCGTGGGGCTGTTCTGGGACGCGAGCGACCGCCATCTCGACGAACTCATCGCCCGTCTCTGCGCCGTCGAATTCCTGCGATCGGAGGAGGCCGCGCAAGACCGCCGGGTGCGCATTCTGCGGCCGACTGAGAAGATGCTGGCGCATGACCGCGCGTGGCTGGCGGCGCATTACGCGCCGCTGACGGTGGTAAGCCGCTTCGACGACTATCACCCCGTGATGCGCCAGGACGCCGCTTACCAATCGACGAACCGCAGGATCGCGGTCGACTTCATGCCGTTCTCGGGCAAGCTGCTGGCGGTGGCGCCGGAATTGCTGCTTTTTTTCAAGCACGCCGGCGGCCATGTGGTCTCGGCCGCGCTGCTGCACAGCGCGATGACGGAGCCCAACGAAGGCGCGCCGATTCTCTATGCGGAAGTCAGCGAGCGCTTCGGCGTCTCGCGCACGCACGTGCGCTCCCTCCTGGACGCGGCGCAGGCCGCGGGGCTCGTGCGCCTGGAGGGGCGCGGCGGCAATCGGGTGCAAATCCTGCCGCGGCTGTGGGAGAGCTACGATCGCGGCCTGGCGGCGGGCATGTTCAGCCACGAGATGGTCCATGCGCTGGCCGTCGGTCGTCCGTCCGCCGCGACGGCTAGAGAGGCCGGCGCTCGCGCGTGATTTGCGAGGCGGTTTGGCTTCCAAAGAGACAATTTTTTTAAATACGCCTCTTTGCGCAACATTGTGCAAAACATCGGGAAACTTCAAGACTAGAGCAGTATTCGAACAGATTGAATCAGAGGGCTCAACTCGATCGGCAACCGCTCTAGAACCATCAGACATACATTCATTAAAGCGCTCTTGCGTGAATCTCGATCACTTCACCTGCAAAAGCAGACATCGTCCCCTGACACCTTCATCCACCGTCCATGATAATGAGATCCTATCGACATACAAACCTGCGGGCACAGGTCGGCGGCAACGCCTTCGTCGAGATGCGCGTGCGCGTATGCCACACGTTCACGCGGCTGAAGTTTTCCAGTCCCAGGGTCTACTTCCTCAGCGTGCAGGGCGAGCGAACCAACGACGAGGGCCGCGAGAGCCAATGCATTCAATCCTAACATGTCTCACTCTCCCGATGCCGCCAATTGGCCAGACACGCTAGGGTTCAGAATCATAAACAGTCGCACACGACCGCGGCGATGCAGAGAAATGGCGCTGGAGTCCTAGCCCTTGTCGGCGTGGAGAATGTCGCAGTCGGGGAGTTGTCGAGCAACTGAGCGCCCGCTTTGCAACATGCCAACCCTTTTATGGGTCTGGACCCTACATTCGTCGGTTGCACAACACGGTGCATACGGTTCCGCGATATCCGTTACAATCATCCACCGTGACCCCGTAGCACTTTCGAAACCCGGGCGTCCCCGGCGGACAGGTTTGATGCTTTTGGCGAACGCAGGCTTGCGCGCTCGCGGCGCAGGCGGAGATGCATTTCGCATCAGAGGCCGCCGCCGCGTTTGCGGTTGCGAACAAGCAGGCCAAGACGGATGCGAAAACAACCGCATAATATCTCATGATCGTCTTTCGTGAGCCGCACGGTCCCCGAGATCATCTGGTTGAAGGCGCCGCGGCGCTAGCCGCCGCGGCGGCGCCTGCGCATCGCGTAAAACCCGGCGCCGAACAGCAAGCCGAGGACAACAGCCACGCCGACGCTTTTGGCGCCAACTCCGAACAACAAGCCTATGGCGATGCCGACGCCAATGGATTGTTTGGTCAAAGCATCCATTTTGGCTTTTCCCCATTTGCGGAGCGACGCATCAACCCGCCGTCAACGGCAGGTCATTCGCACTTCTTTCATGCCGAGGATGCAATCGGCGGCGGCGGCGTCGCCTTCGTCGAACGGCTGCCGGCTGAAGCAATAAATTGCGCCTCTATGCAGGCCGTAAACCGTCCTCGACGCCCCAGCGGGAACGACGAGGTCTCTGGCGCCGCCGCCTCGATGATCGGAAATCCTGTAGTAGCAGCGCGGACTCTCGCCGAATTTGCACGTGAATCTGGCGGAACAGGCACGCCCGCCGCCGTCATTCCGGCCGGCTCCGTACCCGTCGCTCTGCCCATGGGAGCCGCCGCAGAAGCGAAAACCGCAATCCTTGAAATCGCGTCCGCGCGCGTTGAGATCCGGCTCCTGCGCCGGTACGTGGCAGTAAGAACAGGTCTGCCCCGTCATTCGCGCCATCGCTGGGTTGGCGTCGACCTGCTGCGGCATCAGGAAAACGCCGGCGAGCGCCAACGTCGCCCACAGCTCGTCAGGCGTTTTGATTGCGATCCTACGGAGCCGCCGGCCGGCCATATTCCCCCCTTTAATTGTTGATGGCGCTTGGCTTCGAATCCACACGAGGCGAAATCGGACGCCCAAAGCCCGAGCCTGCGAAGTCTTCATTCCGCAAAGATTCAGGTGATGTTTATTCGCCCAGGCAGTGTTCGAGCGCTTCGCCGCATTTCGTCACGCAGCGGTCCCAACCGCGCTGGCCTTCGGCCGGGCATCTGGCGCGGCACGCCGCCAGGGTCGCACGGCACTGATCGTTGCGCGCGTCCGCCACTCTGATTGACGCCGGCGGCGCACAGGTTTTGACGCACGCTGGTCTCTCGCCTGCGTAAGCGCCGGCCGTCAGCAGGCCTAGCCCCGGGACTACAAACGCCGCCGCGATCGCCAGCAGAAAAATAGCTTTCATCTTGCCTCCCCAATGGCAAAGCGAAGAAGAATTATCGGTTCTTCAGTGCAAACATTATTGGCCAACCCCAGATGACACGGCCGCTCCATGATATCCCAGCGCTTGGCGAAGTTAATGCAAAAGTTTGCGTATATTTTTGCTTGAAAGGCGATTCGGCGAACAGACGGGAACGTAACCGACAATCCGGCCTCTTGGACTTCAGGCGGAGAGACGCAGGCGCAAGCGATGTCTGCTTGGAATCGAACTCGGATATGCCGTCGATCCCGCTGGCGCCGGCGACGCCCGCCATCGGCCGCCGCCCCCAGGGACAGAAAACAACGCCCAACCCGCTGAAACCGCCGGACCCCGGCCTGTCCTGCCGCCAGCCGCGCGGCTCGCCGATCCCTGCCCCTTGCGCCGTCCTCCGTTTCACGAAAAACAGGCGGGCGAACCCAGGACCGCCCAGCATGACCAAGCCTTTCCTTGCCGCGCTCGCCGGCGAGCGCCAGCAGCGGCCGCCGACCTGGCTGATGCGGCAGGCCGGGCGCTATCTGCCGGAATACCGGGAGCTGCGCGCGCGCGCCGCCACCTTCCTCGATTTCTGCTACACGCCGAAACTCGCCGTCGAGGCGACCTTGCAGCCGATCCGGCGCTTCGGCTTCGACGCGGCGATCCTGTTTTGCGACATCCTCGTGCTGCCCGACGCGCTCGGCCAGAGCGTCAGCTTCGAGACTGGCGAGGGACCGCGGCTCGATCCGATCGGCGGCCGCGAGGATTTCGACAAGCTGCGCGAGACGCCGGATTGGCGCCGCCTCGCGCCGGTGTTCGAGGCGATGGCGGGCGTCAAGGCGGCGCTGCCGGCCGAGACCGCGCTCATCGGCTTCTGCGGCGCGCCGTGGACAGTGGCGAGCTACATGATCGCCGGGCGCGGCACGCCGGAGCAGGCGCCGGCGCGGCTGCTGGCCTATCGCCAGCCGGAACTGTTCGCGGCGCTGATCGACCGTCTCGCCGACGCCTCCGCCGATTATCTTAGCCTTCAGGTCGAGGCCGGGGCGGAGGCGGTGCAGGTGTTCGATTCGTGGTCGGGCGTGCTGCCGGGGCCTGAGTTCGAGCGCTGGTGCGTGGCGCCGCTGAAGCGCCTCGTCGCCCGGCTGAAGGCGCGCCATGCTCACATTCCCGTCATCGCCTTCCCGCGCGGCGCGGCCACTCATCTCGGCCGCTTCGCCGAGGTCGAAGGGCTGGCGGCGCTCGGGCTCGACACGGCGACCGACCCCAAAGTCGCAGCGACGCTGCTGCCGCCGCGCCTCGCCTTGCAAGGCAATCTCGACCCGCTGGCGCTCATCGTCGGCGGCGGCGCGCTCGATGCGGCCGTCGACGCGACGCTCGCCGCCTTCGCCCCGCGCGCCCACATCTTCAACCTCGGCCACGGCATCCTGCCGGAAACGCCGATCGCCCATGTCGAGCGCATGCTGGCGCGGCTTCGCGGCGGCCCCTAGCCGTGGGCGCGGCGGCCTCTTATGTCGTGCCCGACATGAGAAGGAGGCGACAATGGTCGGCGTGCAAAAATCCGGCGTGTTCGAGATCGGCGGGACGTTGCCCGTGCATCGCCTCGGCTTCGGGGCGATGCGCATCACCGGGCGCGGCATCTGGGGCGAACCCGCCGATCGCGCCGAGGCGCTGCGGGTGCTGCGCCGGTTGCCGGAAATCGGCGTCGATTTCATCGACACCGCCGATTCCTATGGACCCAATGTCTCGGAGAGGCTGATCCGCGAGGCGCTTGCGCCGTATCCGGGCCTCGTCGTCGCCACCAAGGCCGGCCTCACCCGCTCCGGCCCCGACAAATGGACGCCGCGCGGCGATCCCGAATATCTCATCAAGCAGGCGCATGCGAGCCGCGAGCGGCTCGGCGTCGAGATCATCGACCTCTGGCAGTTGCACCGCATCGATAGCCGCACGCCGCGCGACGAGCAGTTCGCCGCCATCAAATCGCTGCTCGACGCCAAGGTTATCCGCCATGCCGGCTTGAGCGAAGTCTCGGTGGCGGAGATCGAGGCCGCCGCGAAAGTGTTCCCCGTCGCCACCGTGCAGAACAGGTACAACCTCGGCGACCGCGCCAGCGAAGCCGCGCTCGATTATTGCGAGCGCAACGGCATCGGCTTCATCCCATTGTACCCGCTGGCGGCGGGGGATCTGGCCCGTCCCGGCGGCGCGCTCGACCGCGTCGCGCGCACCCACAAGGCGACGCCGGGCCAGATCGCGCTCGCCTGGTTGCTCAAGCGCAGCCCGGTGATGCTGCCGATTCCGGGCACCTCGAAGGTCGCGCATCTGGAGGAGAACGCCAAGGCGGCTGAGATCACGCTGAGCGAGGCGGAGTTTGCGGCGCTGGCCAGCCCCGGCGCCTAGAAAGAAAAAGCCCCGCTCGGGGGCGCCGGCGGGGCGGAATGGGCGCTACACCGACGCGTCAGGCGGCGCGCTCGTCTCCCGGCGGCGGTTCGCGCAACACATAGCCGCGCCCCCATACGGTCTCGATATAGTTGCGACCGTGGCTGGCGGAGGCGAGCTTCTTGCGCAGCTTGCAGATGAACACGTCGATGATCTTCAGCTCCGGCTCATCCATGCCGCCATAGAGATGGTTGAGGAACATCTCCTTGGTCAGCGTCGTGCCCTTTCGCAACGAGAGCAGCTCCAGCATCTGATATTCCTTGCCGGTCAGATGCACGCGCGCGGCGTCGACTTCGACGGTCTTCTGGTCGAGATTGACGACGAGGTCGCCGGTGACGATGACCGATTGCGCGTGGCCTTTGGAGCGGCGCACAATCGCATGGATGCGCGCCACCAGTTCGTCCTTGTGGAAGGGCTTGGTGAGATAATCGTCGGCGCCGTGGCCGAGGCCCTTCACCTTGTCCTCGATGCCGGCCATGCCGGAGAGAATAAGAATCGGCGTCTTGATCTTGGTGACGCGCAAGGCTCGCAACACCTCGTAGCCCGACATATCGGGCAGGTTGAGGTCGAGCAGAATGATGTCGTAGTCGTAGAGCTTGCCGAGGTCGATGCCCTCTTCGCCGAGGTCAGTGACGTAGACGTTGAAATTTTCCGACTTCAGCATCAGTTCGATGCTTTGCGCCGTAGCGCTGTCGTCTTCGATAAGAAGCACCCGCATGATCTAGATCCCCGCCATGGATCGCCGTCGCGCGACTGCGACGCCTACCGCCGATTTCGCACTTCCCACGCGCTCGCCAACGCTGGAGCCGACTGCCCACCCGAATCGACGCAACGTTTGCGCCACATTTGTTAACAAACCTTGAATCACGCCTGCAAGCCCTTTGTTTCACGCACCGAGCGATTTTCGCAAGATTATGTAACTATTGAATTTTCTGCCCGTCAATCCAGTTAACGTAATTCCTTAGCTTCGCCTCGTAATCGACTCAACGGACTCACGCTTTGCCGACTCGCAAAGCACTTTCA
>Ga0134126_10000900_pt1 | contig 37603 bp, 41 predicted proteins | sample KB31752_FD_96881 | JGI IMG/M metagenome (GOLD analysis project Ga0134126, IMG submission 96881) | Terrestrial soil microbial communities with excess Nitrogen fertilizer from Kellogg Biological Station, Michigan, USA - KB3-175-2 | ecosystem: Environmental > Terrestrial > Soil > Unclassified ...
CCGAACCTGCTATACCTCGCGCCGGTGCCGATCCTTACAGTAGTGCTCGCGGTGTCGTGTTGGCGCGGCATCTGCGGCAAACACCCCTCGGTTGCGTTTTATAGTGCCGTAGGGTTGTTTGTGGTGGCCTATATCGGCCTGATCGTCTCCAACGTGCCCTATCTGGTCCCGCCCGCCATCACCCTCTGGCAGGCTGCCGCCGCGCCCAAGTCGCAGAGCTTCATTTTGGCGGGCATGTCCTTCATGGTTCCGGTGATTCTCGGGTACACGGTCTTTGTGTATCACACCTTCCGCGGCAAGATCCGTCCCGGCGAGGGCTATCACTAGGCAGTCGCGACGATCGTCCCCTGATGAAAGACGATCTTCCATCCATCGCTCGCGCGCCGCCAGATTGTCGAGCGGCGCGTGACACGCTCACCTTGTCGCAACGTGTAGGTCAGAAGGTAAACCTCAGGGGCCAGCTCCTGGCAGCGAAATTCGCTGGTCTCCCAACCCTCGTCGGTCTGGTGCGTGTGCCGCTCCTCGAGCACATCCAACACATGCTTGCGGCTGTAGCGCTGCCCTGAAGCGCCGACTTCCCAAAAATCGACACAGGTCATGTTTTCGAAGTCGATGCGCGTGGTGCCGAGCTGCGGCCGATGAAAAATCGGCTCCCGCTGCCGCAGCTGGCCCAGCACGTCGAGGAGTTTCGGATCCGTGGTCGAGGCGAGCTCCATGTCGGTACTCTTTGGCGGGTGAGTGCCCAGGAGTCGCCATTATGCGCGTGCGGCAGCCGTGCCGGGCCCTGCCCGGCACGGGGGCGCAGGTCAGCCGACCTCCAGTACCACCTTTCCATGCGGGTGCTGGCGCTCGAGGCGTTGCTGCGCCTCTGCAGCATGATCGAGAGGATAGGTTGCCAACACGTGCGGCTTTACCTTGCCCTCATCGATGAGACGGCCAATCTCCGCCAGCTCGCCGCCGTCCGGATGAGCGACGTAGTTCGTTGCTCTGACGTGGTGTTCACGGGCCTTGGCCTGCGACGGTTTGGCGAGCGTTGAGACCATGGTGCCGCCGTCCTTGAGAATCGACCAGGAGCGTTCCTGGGTGTCGCCCGCAACCAGATCGAACACGAGATCAACGTCGTGCACCTTGTCCTCGAAGCGCTCACTCTTATAGTCAACCACTTCGTCGGCCCCCAGCGAGCGGGCGAACTCCATATCCTCGGATGAGACTGTTGTGGCGACAGTGGCTCCTTTCGCCTTGGCAAACTGAATTGCGAGGTGACCGACTCCGCCTGCGCCTCCATGAATCAACACGCGTTGCCCGGCGTGCAGATTCCCTTCGTCGAAGAGCCCCTGCCACGCCGTGAGACCGGCGAGCGGTATCGCCGCGGCAGCGGAATAGTCGAGGCGGGCGGGCTTCGCGGAGCACGATTTCGCTTTCACGGCGACGTATTCAGCGTAGCCGCCGCTGTCCCCGTCCAGCATGGCGTACACCGCATCACCTTTGTGGAAATCACGCACCGCGCGGCCGCAGCGCTCGATCGTGCCGCAGACGTCGCGGCCGAGCACTTTCGGTAACTGCGGTTGCTTGACCGGCGGATACTGACCGGCGCGGATCTTGTAGTCGACCGGGTTGACGCTGGCGGCGCGAACCTTGATCAGCACCTCGTCCTCTTTAGGCTGCGGGATGTCGACTGTCTCGAGCTTGAGAACCTCCGGACCACCGAACGAGTGAATGCAAACGGCTTTCATTTTGGCCATGGTGTAGCTCCGGTTCGACGTGCCTGCTGATCTCAAACCAACAATCGGGCCGCGACGCAGTTCCAATATCTGGCGATTCACCCGCCTTATTCCCCCTGGCCCCCTTCAGCTCGTGCCGGCAAACTGGCAGCAGTCAACGGAAGGCCGTCCAACGGTGGAACATCGCGATGAATGCACAGGAAGTCACTACTGCAACGCCAGTCAGCGCCAATCGAAGAGTGCCCATTCGGGAGTGGCCGGAAACTGAGCGGCCCCGGGAAAAGCTACTGAAGTTGGGCGCACACACTTTGTCCGATGCCGAATTGCTCGCGGTGCTGCTGCGGTCAGGAACGCGAGGACGAAACGCTATTGAGCTCGCGCAGGCGCACATTGTGGCGTTTGGGTCGTTGCGCGAGCTCCTTGCGGCGAAATGGAGTGAGTGGGCGGGCAGGGAGGGGGTTGGAGTTGCGCGCTATACCGCGCTTCAGGCCGCGCTGGAGCTTGCCCGGCGCCACCTCCGGGAGTCTTTGAAAGTCGGCAGCGCGCTGACCGCACCGGAAGCCACGCGGCGATTCCTTCTAGCGCAGCTGCGCGACCGCCCATACGAGGTGTTCTGCTGCCTTTACCTCGACTGCCATCACCGGCTCATCGCTTTCGAAGAGCTCTTCAGAGGCACCACCGACAGTGCCCATGTGCATACAAAAGAGGTCATGCGGCAAGCGCTGGCGCACAACGCCAGCTCGATCATCTTCGCCCACAACCACCCCTCGGGGGTGACGGAGCCCAGTGCCGCGGACGAGCTCATTACCCGAAGGCTGCGGGATGCGTTGGGCCTGATGGACGTGCGCGTCCTGGACCACATCATCGTCGGGGACGGTCGGTGCTACTCATTCTCTGAGCATGGCCTGATTTAGGCCCTTGAGATCGGCCGGCGGCGCTGGTATAAAGTTCGGCCCCGGCGAGGGACCTAAGCCCTTGCCCCCCAAGTTACTGAATTCTCAAGGTTGTTCGTATGTCCCGCGTTTGCGAAATCACCGGCAAGAAACCAGGCGTTGGTAACCGCGTCTCGCACGCCAACAACAAGAAGCGCCGCCGCTTCCTGCCGAACCTGCACACGCAGCGGTTCTGGGTGGAAACCGAGAAGCGCTGGGTGTCCCTGCGTATCTCCGCGAACGGCCTGCGTACCATCGAAAAGAAGGGCATCGACAAGGTCGTTGCCGAGCTGCGCACGCAGGGCGTGAAGATTTAAGCCCGCGGCGCCTGAAGAGGAATTCCCATGCGCGAAAAGATCAAGCTGCTGTCTTCGGCCGGAACCGGGCATTTCTACGTCACCACGAAGAACAAGCGCCTGCATCCCGATAAGCTGGAAGTGAAGAAATACGACCCGTTCGTGCGCAAGCACGTCGGCTACAAAGAGACCAAGATCAAGTAAGGCACGTGAGGCCCTGAGGCCTCTCCGTAGTGGCGGCGCGCGTCCAGCACGCCGGTCGAACGGACTGCCAGAATCGCAAGGCCCCGGCACCCCCGGGGCCTTTTGCGTTGAGGTCCACCTCAGCTGCGCCGCCTCTGTAGCTTCCGCTCGCGACCCTGTAGCCTTTCCCCAATGCCTGAGCTTCCCGAAGTCGAAACCACGCGCCGAGGGATTGAGCCGCACGCAGTGGGGCGCCGGATTGTCGAGCTTGCCGTGCATGAGCCGCGGCTGCGATGGCCCGTGCAAAGCGGCCTGGCTGCGATAGTGGCAGGGCAGCGCATCCTGCATGCGAAGCGTCGAGCAAAGTACCTTTTGTTGGAGCTCGAGTCCGGCACGCTGCTGCTGCATCTGGGTATGTCGGGAAGCTTGCGCGTGTTGCCTGCCGATACGCCGCGCTTGACGCACGATCACGTCGATCTCGTCCTCGACTCCGGCAGCACGCTACGTTTCAACGACCCGAGGCGCTTCGGCAGCCTGCACTACACCACCGGCGATCCCAATGAGCACCCGCTGCTCGCCGACCTCGCCCCGGAGCCACTCGATGCGGCCTTCAGCACCGACTATCTGTGGCAGACCACACGAGGCCGGCGGGTCACCATCAAACAGTTACTCATGAACAGCAAGCTGGTCGTTGGTGTTGGCAACATCTACGCGAGTGAAGCGCTGTTCCGGGCGAAGGTGCGCCCGCGGCGGCAGGCGCGCAGTCTCTCGCGAGCCGAAGTCGCAAGGCTGGCACGCGCGGTGCGTACCGTCCTGACTATGGCCATCCGCGTTGGGGGCACCACTCTTCGAGATTATGTCGGCGCCGACGGGCTCCCCGGATATTTCAGGCAAAAGCTTTTTGTTTACGAGCGTGCCAGACAACCCTGCCGCAAATGCGGCACGCTGGTGCGTCAGCTGACGCAAGGACAGCGCTCAACCTACTATTGCCCGACGTGCCAGAAGTGAAGCGCTCTTGAGCGAGCACATTCTCAACCACCTCTCCAGCATGGATCGCAACATGGGCGGCCTGATCCGCGCCGTGGGTCCATACGGCCTCGTTCTTGAGAACGAAGCTCACCCATTCCAAGCGCTTGCGCACGCGATCGCGCACCAACAGCTCCACGCAGCCGCAGCTCGAACCATTCTGGCGCGCTTCATCAGTAACGTGGGTAACGGTGTTTTTCCAACACCGGAAGCGGTCATTGCGGCGCCGGAAGCGGCGTTGCGCGCCGTGGGCTTTTCATTCTCGAAGATTGCCGCCCTGAGGGACCTTGCAACCAAGACGCTCGAGGGAGTTGTGCCCGAGCGGCGAACTTTGGAGCGCCTGGAGGACGCGGAAATCATCACGCGCCTCACGGAAGTCCGCGGTATCGGTCGATGGACGGTGGAGATGTTGCTGATGTTTCATCTCGGCCGTCCGGATGTGCTGCCGGTCGACGATTTTGGCGTACGCGCCGGGTTCCAGTTCACCTACGGCTTGCGCAAAATGCCCGCGCCGAAAGCTCTGGCGCTTTATGGAGAGCGTTGGGGACCGCATCGCTCGGCGGCTGCCTGGTATTTGTGGCGTGCCTGCGAGTTGAAGCGCGCCGGCAAGTTGCCTCAGCCGCTGGAGCAGGTGCGGATGCCGCGCGTGTTGAAACTCCGCCGGCGGCCAGCGAAGTCCGCCAGCTCCGTCAAGAAGGCGGCCGCCCGCAAAGTCACTAAGAAAGCAAAGTCAAAGCGCGGGTATAAGTGATACTCAACAGGAGCTGGTCCTCGCGCGGCTCCATGTCACTCGGCCGCGCCTTGCCATCCAGGTCGTAACACACGGTGAGCCGGTCGGCATCGAGCTCGTAAATCGCCAGCATGGTGCGGCCCGCGTTCGGCCCCTCGCGCCCGACAATATCCATGGTCTGCGGCGATGCGCCATCATCGACGAGGTACTCGCCCCGGTCGACGATGTGATTGGTGCGGTCGACAATGCTGTAGCCACCACTGTCGAGCACGAGGTACTTCACTCGTAACTCATTCACCAGAAGACTCTGGCCGGCTACGTTAGCGGCCACCGGTACCCAGGCGCCCTCGAGTCCCCGCTGTAGTTCGGCTGGAATGGCTCGCCCCTACGAATTTCAGGTGCGTCGGTGTTTCTTCAGCTCGGTTTCGACGATGGGATCGACGAACTCGTGCACGTCGCCGCCCAGTATGGCGATCTCGCGCACCAGCGAGGATGAAATAAACGTGAATTGCTCCTGCGGTGTGAGGAACACGGTCTCGATCTCCCGCGCCACGTGGCGATTCATGTTCGCAAGCTGAAACTCGAACTCGAAGTCGGAAACGGCACGCAAACCGCGGATGACGACCCCGGAATTGTGCTGGCGGGCAAAGTCGACGGTGAGGCCCGAGTATCCCAGTACTTCGACATTGCATAAGTCACTGAGCACGCGCCGTGCCAGATCGACCCGCTCCTCGAGCGAGAACATGGGCGCCTTGTTGGGGTTGGCAGCAATGGCCACGATGACGTGATCAAAGAGACTGGCCGCCCGCCGTACCAGGTCTTGATGACCATTCGTGATTGGATCGAAAGTGCCTGGATACAGCGCACGACGCTTCATTCGCCCTCGTCCCCGTCGCCTCTAAGCTCGCGTGAGCAGATAATACCCGACCTCGCCGGCCTGCTTGGCCTTCGTGGTCATCCAGTCTGGCGGCAGAGGCGGCAGGCCGCTGCGGGCGGCACATTCCAGGTAGATCAGAGCCCCTCGGTTGAGCCATTGGCCCTGCTCGAGCAGTCCAGCCACCGTGGCCAGCAGATCGGAGTCGAACGGGGGATCGAGGAATACGACATCGAAAGGACCGCCGCCGGCCCCGCGCTTAAGAAAGCGCAACGCGTCCTCCTGCTCCACCTGCGCCCCGCTTGCCCCCCATTCGGAAAGCCGAGCTCTGAGCTCCCGCACGGCTGCGGCGTCCCGCTCGACGAACGTAACGTGAGCCGCACCTCGCGACAGCGACTCCAGCCCGAGGGCGCCACTACCCGCAAACAGATCGAGGCAACGCGCGCCGGTCATTCGTGGGGCAAGCCAGTTGAAGAGCGTCTCGCGCACGCGATCCGGCGTGGGACGGATCTCGGGCGACGGTGGGAAGCGCAACTTCCGCCCGCGCCAGCTGCCACCAATGATTCTCAGCACCCGCTCCTTTCCGGCGCGGCGAAGGGGTTTCTTTTTAGGAGGATGGTCCAATGAGACAGATCTGCTGGTCGCGTTCTTGCTGTAGGGTACCGCAGCCGGCCGCTACAATATGCGCCCAGCGGAATACCTATGTTTTTCAAACGCGCCCCCAAAGACACCACCCCCCAGCAGCCACCGCAGTCCCAGCAACCCCAAGAGCGCCAAGGCTTCTTCAAACGCCTGCGCGCGCGATTGAATCGCGGGAACTCCTGGCTGACCTACGATCTCGCCGACCTGTTTCGGGGACGCAAGATCGATGCGCAGGCGCTGGAGGAGCTCGAGACTCGCCTCCTGAGCGCGGATGTGGGGGTGGAAGCGACCGAGCACATTCTGTCCGGCTTGCAGAAGCGGGTGGCGCGCAACGAATTGGCCGACGTCGAGGCGCTCATCATCGCCTTACAGACGGCCATTGCCGAAATTCTGCAACCCTGTGCTCGTGCGTTGGAGATCGATGCCCAGCGTAAGCCATTCGTGATTCTGGTCGTGGGTGTGAACGGCTCCGGCAAGACCACGACCATCGGCAAATTGGCGCGCCGGCTCACGGAGGACGGCCGGGAGGTCACGCTCGCCGCCGGAGATACCTTCCGGGCAGCTGCCATTGAGCAGCTCAACGTTTGGGCCGAGCGCTCCGGGTCGAGCTTCGTTGCCCAGCAAGCTGGCGCGGATCCCGGGGCGGTGATTTTCGATGCGCTGCAATCCGCACGCTCGCGCAATGCCGACGTTCTGCTGGCCGACACAGCCGGGCGACTGCACAGCCAGTCGCACTTGATGGAAGAGCTGAAAAAAGTGAAGCGTGTGATCCAGCGAGTGGACCCAACCGCGCCCCACGAAGTGCTCCTCGTGCTGGATGCCAACCAGGGACAGAACGCGCTTTCCCAGGCCGTGCAGTTCCACGAAGCCGTGGGTGTGACGGGGCTGGTGTTGACCAAACTCGACGGCACCGCGAAGGGCGGCATCGTGGTGGCGATCGCGCGCAAGCTCGGGATCCCCATCCGCTTCATTGGCATTGGAGAGCAGCCGGAAGACTTCGGCGAATTTGACGCGCAGGCCTTCGCTACCGCGCTGGTTCAGGGGCCTGCTCGAGCAGGCGCCGGCGAACCGGCTGGCGGATAATGGCGCAATGATCTCGTTCGACCGCGTCAGTAAGCGCTATCCCAACGGCCGAGAGGCGCTCTCCAACGTAACCTTCAACATCCACACTGGCGAGATGGTGTTTCTCACCGGCCGCTCCGGTGCGGGCAAGAGTACCGTGCTGAAGCACATCGCATTGCTGGAGCGGCCGACGCGCGGCACCGTGATGGTCAATGGGAAGAACACCAGCACTTTGCGGGCGCGCCATATTCCAGCATTCCGCCGCGCTGTTGGCGTCGTGTTCCAGGACCACAAGCTACTGGCTGATCGCCCTGTATATGACAACGTTGCGTTACCCCTGATCGTGGCCGCAACACCGCTGAAGGAAATCGACAAACGCGTCCGGGCCGCACTCGACCAGGTCGGGTTACTGGGCAAGGAGCGTTCGCTTCCCTACGAGCTGTCCGTCGGAGAGCAACAGCGGGTGGGTATCGCGCGCGCCGTCATCAGCAAGCCGCCGCTCCTGATTGCCGACGAGCCGACGGGTAACCTCGATCCGGATCTGGCATTGGAGGTCATGCGCTTGTTCCGCCGCTTCCAGGACGTTGGCGTCACGGTGGTTGTGGCCACCCACGACCTGCATATCGTGCGCGAATTTGGCCAGCGCGAGATCGTGCTCGACAACGGCCAGGTCCACGGTGACGTGGATGATTCCCTCCCGAGTGTGGTGGCTACCCGATGAGCCTCAGTGTTGCCAGCGCCCGGCACACTCAGGCGCTCCTCGGCTCGATCGGACGCCTGGTGCGTAATCCGTTTGCCACCGTGCTCACGCTGTTGGTCATCGGGCTGGCGCTGGCGTTGCCCATGGCTTTGAGCTTGTTTGTCACCAACGCGCAGGCGGCGACCGGTGGATTCACCAACGCCGTCGATATGTCCGTGTACTTCAAAACCGACGTGCCGCTCGCCAAGGTGCAGCAACTGGCCGCGGATGCGCGGCAGCGCACAGGGGTGGTGGAGGTGACGGTCATCCCCGCCGACAAGGCTCTGGAGGAATTCCGCACTTATTCGGGTTTCGGTACGGCGCTCGAGGCCTTGAAGGAAAATCCGCTGCCTCACGTGCTGCACGTACGGCCGAGTGCGGAGGCTGCTTCTGCCGCGGCATTGGAATCCCTGCGGCACTATTTCTCAGCATGGCCCGAGGTCGACATCGTGCAGATCGACTCGGAGTGGGTCATGCGCTTCAACGCCATCCTCGAGGTCCTGCGCAGTCTGCTCGTGATTGCCGCAATATTGCTCGGCGCCGGCGTGCTCGCCGTCATTGGCAACACCATCCGTCTCGAGATCCTCAATCGCCGCGCCGAGATCGAGGTGATCAAGCTCGTGGGAGGCACCAATCGCTTCGTGCGGCGGCCGTTTCTCTATACCGGCATGCTCTACGGTCTGGGTGGGGCGGTGCTCGCGTGGCTCATTGTAGAGGCGGCGGTCGCCATACTCGGCCAGCCTGTGGCGATTCTCGCGCGGCTCTACGGTAGCCGCTACGCGCTACAGGGTCCGACCGGAGACGACATCGGCATAGTGCTCGGCGCGGGTGTTGTACTCGGTTGGCTCGGTGCCTGGATCTCGGCCGCTCGCCACCTGCGCAGTATCGAGCCCCGCGCCTGAAGATGGACCAGCCGGTTGTCATTCCTTACACGGAGCTCTCGGACGAAGCGCTGCGCGGAGTGCTCGAGGCGTTCGTGTTGCGCGAGGGTACTGAATACGGCGAGCGTGATGTCCCGCTGGACCAGAAAGTGGCGCAGGTGACCGGGCAGTTACGCCGCGGCGAGGCGCAGATCGTGTTCGATCCGGCCTCGGAGTCGGTCGATATTGTGGTGGTCCGACCCTGATCCGACCCTGAAGTTCAGGTCTTGTTGGCTGCCGTGGCGCCGCTCGCCAGCAGCTTTGCTTCCATCCATCGACGGATGCGCGTGGCATCGGCTACGCGGGTCTGCTTGCCGAACGAGTTCAGCAGCACGATCACGATGGTGCGGCCGTCAATAATGGTCTGCATCACCAGGCAGCGGCCGGCTTCTTCGATGTAGCCGGTCTTCTGCACGACAATATCCCAGGTCGGGTTCGAGACCAGGGAGTTGGTATTGTGGAAACCGACCATGCGCCGTCCGACGCGGACCTCGTAGCCCGGATCGGTGGAGTACTCGCGGATGATGGGGTTCTTCGAAGCGGCCATCACCAGCTTCGAGAGGTCCTCGGGACTGGCGACGTTGTCGCTCGAGAGGCCGGTTGGCTCAACGAAGTGCGCGCTCGTCATGCCAAGCGCCTTCGCCTTCGCGTTCATGGCGGGCATGAAGGCCGCGATGCCGCCCGGGTAATTGCGCGCCAGCGCGTGAGCGGCACGATTCTCGGACGCCATGAGAGCCAGGTGGAACAGATCGCCACGGGTGAGTCGCGTGCCTACCGTCAAGCGCGAGAAGGCACCACGGCCGATGGCACGATCGTCTTCGGTGATCTCGATCACCTCATCCATCGGCTGCTTCGCGTCGGCCACCGTCAGCGCGGTGACGAGCTTCGAAATCGACGCAATGGGCATCGCGACGTCCGCATTGCGAGAGTAGAGAACGGAAGAATGCGTCTCGTCGAACACGAGAGCGGCGCTCGAGCGCAGGCCCGGTCCGTCCAGCGAGAGAGAGGTGTGACGGGTATGCGCGTGAGCGTGAGAGTGATGACGGTGGTGAACCGAAGTGGACGTCGTGCCCGTTGACGTTGCGGCTTGAGCAACTATGCTGGTGAAGAGCAGGCAGCTCGCTGCCAGCAGTGACGTTTTACCCCGATTCATGAATCCCCGCGCCTTCCCGAACTAACTACCGGTGACAAAGTTGTGAGACGGAGTGTAGCAAAGCACGCCATGTCGCGGAATGTTGTGACGAAATCCTCAGCCGATTGAAATCTGTCAAAGCTTCTCAAAGCTTGGGATGCATGTCCGTTGTGGCAGCGCGCCGCCGCGCGATTCGGTCACAATCGGGTTATGCCCGTCACGCTTGGACATAAAGCCGAGGCCGCTCCCTTTGGGTTGTGCGTGCTGGCTATCCCCTTATTCCTATCTATGGTTTGCGTGTCCTGGGAGCGCGGCACAATAATTACGTCATCGTGGAACGAGAGCCTCCATGCAAGGTAAACGTATCCTGCTCGGCGTGACCGGTGGCATCGCCGCCTACAAGAGCCCGGACCTGGTCCGGCGGCTGCGGGAGCGCGGAGCAGAAGTACAGGTCGTGATGACCGAGGCGGCACGAGAATTCGTGACCGCCACGACTTTCCAGGCCGTTTCCGGCCGTCCCGTGCGCACCGACCTCTGGGATGCCGCCGCCGAAGCCGCAATGGGACATATTGAGCTGGCACGCTGGGCGGAAGTGGTCCTGATCGCCCCGGCCACCGCCGATTTTCTGGCCCGGCTGGCCACAGGGCAGGCGAATGACCTCCTCACGACCCTGTGCCTGGCCACCCAGGCCCAGGTAGCGGTCGCACCGGCCATGAATCACGTCATGTGGTCGAACGCGGCGACCCAGGCGAATATGGCTACGCTGCGCCAGCGCGGTATTCACGTCTTTGGGCCCGGCTCCGGGGATCAGGCATGTGGCGAGATTGGTGAGGGCCGCATGCTCGAGCCACTCGAGCTCGTCGATCGCCTCGGCGCAGTGCATGTCAGCGACGGCCCCCTGCGTGGCCGCAAAGTAGTGATTTCGGCGGGCCCCACGCGGGAGCGGATCGACCCGGTACGGTTCATCAGCAACCGTAGCTCTGGAAAGATGGGCTTCGCTGTCGCCCAAGCCGTCCGTGAGGCGGGGGCCGAAGTCGTCCTGGTCAGTGGCCCGGTGAACCTGCCGACCCCGCCCGGAATAAGGCGAGTCGACGTCGAAAGCGCTGCCGAGATGCTCGCGGCCGTGCTGCGCGAGGTCGAGGGCACGGACATTTTCATTTCCACGGCCGCGGTCGCCGACTACCGGCCGGCGCGACCCGCGGAACAGAAAATCAAGAAAACGACCGATACGCTCGATCTGTGTATGGAGCGGACGTCCGATGTGCTGGCCACCGTGGCCGCGCGTCCCGATCGTCCGTTCGTGGTTGGCTTTGCCGCCGAGACCGAGTCGGTAGAGCAAAATGCCAGGCTCAAACTCTTGAAGAAGAACCTCGATATGATTGCGGCCAACGAGGTCGGCCATGACAAGGCCTTCGACTGCGAGGATAACCAGCTGATCGTGCTGTGGCGCAATGGACGGCACGAGCTCGGCAAAGCCTCGAAGCTGAAGCTGGCGCGCGAGCTGGTCGCCCTCATCGCCGAGTCTTTCGCGGCCTCCCGATCTGGCGCCGCGCCGCAGCGCGGCTCCGCCTTAGCCTAAGTTTTCAGCGGGTGTAGTTTCATGGATCAATCGGCTCGCCGCCCGCTCAAGGTGCGGATTCTCGACGCGCGCATCGGCAAAGAATTTCCCCTCCCGGCCTACGCGACCGGGGGATCAGCGGGGCTGGATCTGCGCGCCTGCCTCGATGCGCCGCTGGTGCTCGATGCCGGCAAAGCGGAGCTCGTTCCAACCGGGCTGGCGATCCACGTCGAGGATCCCGGTCTGGCGGCCGTCATCCTGCCCCGTTCGGGCCTCGGGCATAAACACGGAATCGTATTGGGCAACCTGGTGGGATTGATCGACTCCGACTACCAGGGGCAGCTGATGGTCTCCGTTTGGAACCGTGGCAGCGAGCCCTTTACCGTGCAACCGGGAGAGCGCATCGCGCAACTGGTGGTAGTGCCGGTCGTGCAGGTGGAGCTTCAGGTGGTCGAGGATTTTGCTACCAGCGCACGTGGCGCCGGCGGCTTCGGGCATTCGGGTCGACACTAACCCGCGCGCTCAGCGCTTCAGATGGCTCTCTCGCAGCACGCGATAGCGCTCGATGTCGGTCTGAAACTGCGCTTTCAGCGCCGCCACTTCATCGTTTTTGGCGAGTAAGGCGGTGCTCTGGATCCGCAGCTCGTTGACCGTACGCACCAGATCTTCCGCCAGATCATCGGGCAGCCGATGGGCGTCCGCGCGGCTGTCGTACGGCCGGAAGTGCCGGGCACGCTCTTGCAGCGCCAGCAGGCGTGACTGCAAGTTGTCGACGTATTGTTCGGCGGCGACGCGCTGTCCCTGCAGCTGATCCAGCCGCACGTCGCGCAGCGCTTCGATGTCCTTCACGGACGTATAAGTGGTGACCAGGAAGGTGTCGTGCTGCTGTTGCTTGAGCGCCTGCTCCTGCTGGCGCGCTTCGATGGCCTGTTCCTCGGGTGTTTTCTGCGCATCCGCATGGCCGATCGCGACACCCTGTTTGTTCAGCACCTCGTGTGCTTTTTCGGCGTACTGCGGTGGGATGCTGTCGCCGTAGTGGACCATGCCCTGGTCATCGACCCAGCGATACGAGGTGGTGGACTTTGCGTCGCCGGCGTTCGCGCACGGCGGTAGCAGACCCGCCAACACGAACAGCAGGCCTAAGGCTATGCGCGGCCCAGGCGTCGACATGTGACCCGCTATCTTTCTCATTAATACACTATTCTGACCTACCTGCTGTGCGAGGCAAGCGTCAGCCGCCACCATATCGCTCTCTGTAGGCGCGCAGCGATGTGAGCTGCTCTGCAGAAATGCGCACTCGACCGTCCGCCGGACGTGCGAGTCCCTCGATGAGATCGTCAAGTGTGACGATGCTCACACACTTCAACCCGTGCTCCTTCTCAACTTCCTGCACTGCAGTGAGAGCGCCTTGGCCGCGCTCCTGCCGATCCAGAGCGAGGGCAACGCCAACCGCCTGCGCGCCTGCGGCGCGAATGATGTCGAGTGATTCGCGGATGGCGGTACCGGCCGTGATCACGTCATCGATGATGAGGACGCGCCCGTGCAGTGCAGTGCCGACGACCTTTCCGCCCTCGCCGTGGTCCTTCGATTCCTTGCGGTTGTAGGCGTAGGGCACATTACGGTCGTGATGCTCCGACAAGGCGATCGTGGTCGCAGTCGCCAGCGGAATGCCTTTGTAAGCCGGACCGAACACCATGTCGAAGCCGATGCCGGAATGAGCGATCGCCGCCGCGTAGCACTGCCCGAGCACCGCCATCGATTTGCCGTCGCTGAAAGAGCCGGCGTTGAAAAAGTACGGACTCTCCCGGCCGGACTTGAGCTTGAAGTGACCGAAGCGCAGGGCATCCCGGGCCAGAGCGAGATCCACGAACGTGAGCTGATATTGCTGCATGTCATATGATTGCCAGATGCGCCTCCTCAACGTCAATGGTGAACACGCCCCGCCTCCTCGAAACAGCTGGCTCGCCGCGCTGGGTGCCTACCTGCAGCCACGCGTGGCGGCGATGCTGTTTCTGGGATTCTCCTCGGGCTTGCCCTTCTTCCTGGTGTTCTCCACGTTGTCTGCCTGGCTGCGACAGGTGGGGGTGGTGCGCTCGACCATCGGCATGTTGTCCTGGGTCGGCATTCTCTACTCGATCAAGTTCCTGTGGGCTCCGGTGGTGGATCGGATGCCGTTGCCCATCCTCCATCGCATCCTGGGTCGCAGGCGCGCCTGGATGCTGTTCGCGCAGTTCGGGCTCGCTGCGAGTTTGTTAAAGCTCAGTCTGGGCGACCCGGCGCAGGCGGTGTTGCCTGTCGCGTTGGGAGCGTTGAGCGCGGCTTTCTTCGCCGCGACCCAGGATATCGCCTTGGACGCATGGCGCATCGAGTCCGTCCCGCCCCAGCACCAGGGGGCGATGCTGGCGGTCTACCAGGTTGGCTATCGGCTCGCGTTGATTACTGGCAGTGCCGGGGCGTTCGCCATCGCCGCACGCCACGGTTGGCACGCCAGTTATACGACGATGGCTGCACTGACGGGTGTCGGGATTGTCACGACGCTGCTGGTGCCCGAGCCGCAACCTGCGGCCGCCAAGGAGTCGCTCGAGCGCGAGGCTCGTGTGGTTGCCTGGGTCGAAGGCCGGGCGCACTGGCCGCGGCCGCTGTTGAATGCAGGTGAATGGTTCATTGCCGCGGTGGTCTGTCCACTGTTGGATTTCTTCGCGCGCCTGGGTCCGGGGGTGGCGGGACTGACGCTGGTGTTCATCGCCAGCTATCGGCTCACTGAGTTCACCATGGGCTCGATGGTGAATCCGCTCTACATCGATCTTGGTTATACGTTGGACCAGATCGCAGCGGTGGTGAAGATCTACGGGCTGGTGGCGTCGATCTTCGGGGTGTTCATCGCCGGCTTGCTGATCGCGAGAATCGGGCTGGTTCGCTGCCTCGTGCTGGGTAATGTCATGCTGCTGATGTCGAATCTGGGGTTCGCGCTCCTGGCGACGCAGCACGCGCCTTCGCTCGTGGCGCTGGGGCTGGTCAATGGCTTCGACAATCTGGCGATCGCGATGCAGGGCACCTCGTTGCTCACGTTTCTATCCGGGCTCACGAGCCCGAAATACACAGCAACCCAGTATGCGCTGTTCAGCTCCATCTACGCGCTGCCAGGAAAGATCCTGGAGGGCATGTCGGGTTTTATTGTCGAGCACATCGGCTATCCGGCATTTTTTGTCTACACCGCCTCGTTGAGTCTGCCAGGATTGTTGCTGTTGTATTTTCTGACGCGCCGCGGCTTGCCTGGCGCCCCCGCCTATGCCTCCCGCGCATGATCTGGATGTTGAGAGAGTGGTGTGCCGCTTGTCGGACATCGATGAGCACGGCGCCCGGGCATTTACCATGGGCACGGGCGACTGGCCGTTACGTGGCTTCGTGGTTCGCGTCGGCGCCGAGGTGCGCGGTTACGTCAATCACTGTCCGCATGCGGGCCATCCGCTCAATCTGTGGCCACACAAGTTCCTGACACCCGACGGCTCGCTGATTCTGTGCTCATCGCACGGCGCGGTGTTTGAAAAGCAAACTGGCTACTGTGTGGCAGGGCCTTGCGCCGGCCGCTCGCTACGTCCGGTACCGCTCACGGTGGAGGCAGGATTCGTGCTGCTCGCCGACGGTGTCGACGCCAACTCGCTGAGCGCCGATTGACTCGAGCCTTACTCGAACAGATCGATTCCGTCGAGCGAGCTGGCGCGCAGATCACGGTCCTCACCGAAAGGCTCCGAGCCGCGACCCTCCACGTCGCCGCGTTCGATGTCGACCGAGCCACTCCAGTCTTCCGGCGCTTCAGCGACCTCCAACGCGCCGTCGGACCATTGTGATTCCCAGTCCTCGAGGTCCATCTCCTCGAGCGTGCCGTCGAAGTATTGGATGTCTATGGTGCCGTCGTCTTCGTCGACAGCGACGATCTCGAACGATTCGCCGCCGTTCAAACGGTACCAGTCGCCGATACTCGGATGAGGAGTCGTCATCTTGCAAGCCTCCTTCAAGCGCGGTCGAAGATCGATGTTGCTCCTCGAAGGTGAGGCTTTCAAGCCTTTCTTGAGTTTCTGCGGGGCATCAAAACTTCATGTGCGGCGAAACGCGAGGTCCCAAACGTCATGGCCGAGACGCTCGCCTCTTTTCTCGAAACGAGTCGGGATGCGCTCCGCCGGCCGGGGAATGTAGGTTCCATCGGCAGCCAGGTTCCGCAATCGCGGATTACCTTGCGCGGCGGCGAGCATTTCCTCCGCATAGGGCCGCCAGTCGGTCGCCATGCGCAGTACCCCATCGGGATGCAGGCGCCCGGCGACCAACTCGAGGAAGGCAGCCTGGATGAGGCGGCGCTTGTGATGGCGTTTTTTAGGCCACGGATCGGGGAAAAGGATCACCACCTCGTCGAGGCTGTCCGGCGGAATCTGCTGAGCCAACACTTCAACGGCATCGTGGCAGATCACACGCACGTTGGTGAGCCCCTGCGTTTCGAGCGCCAACAGCACGCGACCGACGCCGGGACGGTGCACTTCGATCCCAAGATAGTCGCGCTCAGGGTGAGCGGCGGCCATTTTCACCAGATTGTCACCGTTGCCGAAGCCAATCTCGACGGTGCGCGGCGCATGACGCCCGAAGAGCGAGTCGAAATCCGCCGGGGACGTTGCGTTTGGCTCTATGCCGTACTTTGGCCACAACAATTCCAGAGCGCGTTCTTGCGCCTCGGTGATACGCCCCGTGCGGGTGACGAAGGAGCGGATAGCGCGCGGATGTTCTGGATGAGTCATGAACTTCGGCAGTTGAAGGGGGAGCGCATCCTACGCGATGAGAGAGTGACACTGAAGTAAGCCGGAACTATGGCTTTACTTTTTTGCCGTGAAACTGTAGCCGGACTGCGAGGACGTGGATGCGGCCCTGAGAATCGGCCGGGTGGCGGGACAAATAATGGCGCGCTGTCTCTTCCAGAAAGATGTCCCGCAACTCGAGTGGCACTCCCGCGGTGTAGGGATGCCACGCGGTGCGCAGCCACCCGATAAAGCTGCCTGTGTCCTGGTGAACCATGTCCTTGGGAATGAGGCGACACTCCTGGATCTCCAGGCCCGCCTCGGTGAGCCAACTCTCATAGGCCGTCGCGGGATGGAATCGATACGGCAATTCCCCGGGCGCCACCAATGACCGCCACCGCGGGCCGCCGGTGACATGCTCGAATGCAGCAATGACTTCGGCGACGTTACCTTGGCCGCCGCATTGCGCGACAACTCTGCCGTTCGGCCGGAGTGCTTGCGCGATGCCATGAACGGCGGCGCGCTGGTCCGGAATCCAATGAAGGGTCGCGTTTGAAAAGATGGCGGAGAATTCTGACTTGAACGGCAACGCGGCGGCGTCGGCCTGTGCAAAGCGCAGATTGTTGATGGGTGCCCGGCAATGCTCAGCAGCAGCGTGACCGACCATCTCTGCGGAGAGGTCTACACCAACAACGTGACCCTCAGGAACGCGCTTCGCGATTGCGAGCGTCGTGCGGCCATCACCACAACCGATGTCGAGTACGACGTCCCCGGGTTGTAAGTCGAGAAGATCGAGCAGCTCGTGCGCCCAGGCTTCCTGGGAACGGGAGTGTTGGGCGTAGTCTTGAGGGTTCCAGGTATACATTGTCTAGTGGCCTCCGAGCTGCTTTGAGGGCGTTAGCATGGCCGCTGGCGATGCTCGCGAGGCTGCCGGTTGGCGATGGGGCCATCGCCAGAGGTGATGGCTGGCGCGGCTACGGCTGGGTCAGCAAGTGGTCCAACAGGCGTTGTGCTGCCGCGGGGAGCGGTTGATGGGCGCGGGTGCAGATGTGGAGTTCTCGTCTGGCCCAGGAGTCGCTCAAAGGCAGAGCGGTCAGGCGAAGCTGGAAGGAGTAGGCCGCGGCGGCTGCTTTGGGGATCACTCCGATGCCGAGGCCCGCCGCCACCATGGCGCATACGGCATCGAAGCTCGTTACACGGATGCGAAAGTTCAAGGACTTGCGCTCATCAGCGGCGGCGCGCATCAGAAGGTGATGCAGCGAGCTGTTTGCGTGAAGGCCAACCAGCGGAAGTTGGACTACGTCGCTGAAAGCGAGCACGCCTCGTTGCGCGAGCGGGTGGTCGGGTTTTAGGACGACGACGAGCTCGTCAGTGCGAAAAGGCGTCATGGTCAAGCCGTTGATCGCCGCCAGAGTGCCGAGGATTCCGAAGTCGGCGAGGTTGTCGGCAACGCCCGCAGCCACGGTGGTGCTTATATGCTCCTCGAGGTGAATGTGGATGTCAGGATTGCTCGCGAGAAAGGAGGCCAGAGCGGCCGGCAGGAACTCGACGATTGCGGAGATGTTGGCGAATACTCTGACGTGGCCCTGTTCGCCGGATGCGTGCCTGCGCAGCTCCTCGTCGAGTTGTTCCGCCTGGTGCAAAAGCCCGCGCGCACGCCCCAGAAAAGCGTGCCCGGCTGGCGTGAGCTCGACTCCCTTGGCGCCGCGTGCCAGGAGAGATGTCCCGAAGGACTCTTCCAGGTCCGAAAGGCGCTTGCTTACTGCCGATGCGACGGTATGGCATCGCTCGGCGGCCCGAGCGATGCTGCCAGTCTCGGCGACCGCCACGAAATGCTCGAGATCGCGGAAGTCAAAATGCAAGGGCCGACCGTGCCGGGCTAAATGGGACGCCCGGTTCGCGGATCGATCCGCACCACGGGAAGCCCCTCCGCCTTCCACTCCGAAATTCCGCCGGCCAGATGTGCGGCAGGCTGACCGAGTGCAAGGCGCTGTCGGGCGGCCGTAAGCGATCGTCCTCCCGCCGCACACGAGAATACGACCTGGCGGGGGCCGTCAGGCGGCAGCTGTGAGGCATCGAAGGTCGAGAGGGGGTAGAGCAGCGCTCCCGGAATGCGCTCGGCGGCGTATTCCATGGGTTCCCGCACATCCACCAGGAGGATCTTTCCTTCGGCCAGGAGCGCCCGCACTTCCTCGGGCTCGTATTCGGTCACATTGTCGGGGGTGGTATGGCTCATGAGTTTTCCTCCAGGGGAGCCGCGATTCTACCGCGTCTTGTCGGACCTCGGCAGGCAAGGGTAGATTGCGCACCACTCATGAGCGCCCAGGACATTATCTGCGCCGTTACGGTGTTGTTCATCATCGGCATGGTATGGCTGCGAACGCGTATGCAATACGCTCGCCGCGGCTCGCCGGGAACCTTGCAGCTGCAACCGGCCGGCCGGATCTATTTCGCCGCGCTGGCGGCCGTGTTGGTGTTAGGTTGGCTCGCGGCGCCGCCGCTCGGCCGCCTGTTGTGGACCGATGCGAGCGTGACTCCCGGGTTGCTGCGGGGGATCTGGTTCATCAGCACGTACTACCTATTTATCCTCGTCCATCGCATCATCAAGACGCGAGGTATCGAGGTGTACCGGCTCACCGCCTAGCTAGATCGCCACGATCCACCCGCGCCGTTCGGCCGCATCCAGAAAGGCCCGGACGTCGCTGGCGAGAGTGTCATTCCGGCTGAGCAGAATCCGGGCAACGATCTCCTCACCCGTAAACTTGCCGTTACACAACTCCAGAATCATGGCCGCGCTCTCATTCAACTGAATCGAGCCTTTTGGGGAGATCAGGATATGGCCGCTCCCTGAGGGGTCCCTCTGCAACTGATATCCCGCCGCCAACTGGAAGGTGCGCCGGAAGGGCGCTGTCTTACCCATCATGCCCTGGCTCCGGCGCGCCGCCGTGGCGGGTGCGCTCGGTGGATTGCCCGCGTACGTCACGAGCAGCAATGTGCAAGCGGCGGGCCAGCACCCGCCGCTCAGCCTGGCTCCTACTGGCTTCTAGGCAGCGCTATGTGCTAGCGGAATCCCGTGGCGCTTGATGCGGCGATATAGCGTATTGCGACTCATGCCGAGCTGCATCGCCACGCGGGTCATGTTGCCGTGGCAATCCTCAATGACACTCAGCAAGGCGGCGCGCTCCGCCACCTGCAAGGGATTGGCGGGTCCTTTGCTCAGAAGGCTGTGTGCGTCCGCAGGAGGGGCCAGGGTTTGGAGAGCCTCGGCCTCGCGGATTTCTCTCGGCAGGTCGATGCGGCGGATCACTCCGCCGTCACAGATCGCAAGCGCGGTCCGTATGACATTGCGCAACTCCCGGATGTTACCGGGCCACGGATAAGCCAACAGTCGTTGCAGGGCATCGCGCTCGATGGCTGCGGGCCTGCCGTTGCCAGTCTCTGCAGCAAGAGCATGATGAATCACACGCTCCTTGTCCGCGCGCTCACGCAGAGCAGGTAATTCCAGCGTGATGCCATTCAGACGGTAGTACAAGTCATCGCGGAAGGTGCCGCGGCCAATCATTTCGCGCAGGTTGCGGTGGGACGCCGCCAGAACGTGCAAGTCCACCTTGATCGGTATCTCGCTCCCCAGTGGCACGATCTGCTGCTCTTCGAGTACTCGCAGCAGGCGGGTTTGTAGCATCAACGGCATATCACCGATTTCATCGAGGAACAGCGTCCCGCCCGATGATTGCAGGATCTTGCCGCGCATTCCGTCCTTGCGCGCGCCCGTGAATGCCCCGGCCTTATAACCGAAGAGCTCGCTCTCAATGAGCGTCTCCGGAATGGCCGCGCAATTTACAGCGACGAACGCTCGGCTCGCGCGAGCGCTCGCGAGGTGCATGGCGTGGGCAAAGGCTTCTTTGCCGGAGCCCGTCGGACCTTGAATGAGCACGGCGACGTTGGAATCGGCGATGCGGTAAGCGCTGCGCACGTTGCGCGCCATCTGCGGGTCCTGGCCTGCGAGCTCCTCCAATGTCAGAGCCTCGTGTGGATCCCTGGCAGGAGTCGGTGCCACGATGACTGCGGCGTTGGTGTTGTCAGTTGGTAACGAGATGTCTGCCGCGCGCGCGTGCCGGGCGTCGTTCAGCAGCGGCTCGTTGCGCGAGTACACCACCATGCCGCTCGCGTCGATCAACGTCAACGCGTACCCGTAGCCTTGCATTCTTTCGTACACCCGATCCAGCTCCGGACCCAGGAGCGCGATGAGTGTCGCGTGCCGCTCGGCATCAGGTGTCCCTTCCACCGCATCCTGCGATGGCTCTTCGTGCACCGCACGAGTTGCCCCCGAAGGCTGGTCCGCCGAGCGCTGGAATGTCGTTGCGTTTGCCATACGATTCCCCCCTCGTAGGATCACTGTCTGCACCAGGAGTGCCACGGCGACGCGTGACAGTGTCCCTGTAGGGAAACACGTCGGCCCGAGGACTGCAAGCCCTGCGCCTGCGATTTTCTCCTATCCGGAAGCCTGCGAAATGTTGGGTCAGAGCGCGCTTGCAGCATCGCGCGTTCCATTCGCGTGACAACTCTGTATCAAACATTGATGCAAATGGAACAGCGCGGGGGATCCGCATCGTCCTTGTGGTGTGTGCGCTACAGACGTTGATGCCGCGCCCCGATGTTGGCATGGCCGTTGCACCCCCGAACACGCCGTCGTCGCGCAGAGAAACAGCGCGTAACGCGACGCGGATCTCGGTGAGCGCGCACCGCGGACTACTCGAAGGAACGCTCCCATGAAACATCAACGTCTTCATTTCCTGGCTATTCCTGCCGCGCTTGCGGCTTTCGCGCCAGCCGCCCACGCTATCGATGTCACCGCGGGGGACTGGACACTTTCAATCACCGGCAACGTCAACGCTCATTACATCTACTCCAGATGCGATACCAACCCAAACGTCATCGCGGGCGGCCTGGCGTGCATCGATACCGACTCGTCCTCATCGTCCGTCAGCAATGGCCTGCTGCCGGCGGCGCTTGCGATAAGCGGTGCGACCACGCAGGGCGGGTATGACATCGGGTTTACCTTCGGTCTGTATCCCGGCATCAGCACCAACGACGGCGGGAGTCCGAATCTTCAGGCGGGCGGCAGCCCCATACATACCGCCCTCGGTACCGCCGGTCTCGACATCCGCCAGGTCTTCCTGACGTTCGGCAACAAGGACATGGGTACCGTGATGGCGGGCCGGAATATCGGCCTGTTCGGCGGCGACGCCATCCTCAATGACATGACGTTGCTGGGTGTCGGTGCCGGCAACGGCTCGTACGCCGCCCCCGCCAACACTTCGCTGGGCTCGATCGGCTTGGGCTATATCTATACCGATTGGCTCTCGCAGATCGATTACACGACCCCGGACCTGAGCGGCCTCAAGGCCACCGTCGGCATCTTCGATCCTCTGAACACCTTGAGTCAGATCCCGACCTCGAAGAAGGCGCCCGGCCTTCATGCCAAGGTCGCGTATACGATGGGTCCGTTGTATCTGTCCTCGAGCGGACTGTTCCAGCAGCAGCGCAGGACTTCGAGCATCGCCGGCGCCAATGGTGACTACAACAGCTGGGCGGTCGATTTCGGCGGTAAGTACGACTTCATGGGCTTTGAGGTCGCTGGGTGGTACTACGTCGGCAAGGGCGTCGGAACCACCGGCTTGTTCGTCAACTCCGACGACGGGGCCGGCGACCCGCGTAACTCGGACGGATTCCTCGCACAGCTCACCTACAAATTCGTGGATACCAAGTTCGGTATCAACTATGGCCGGAGCGTTTTGAAAGCGGCCAGCGGCGACACGGGCATTGTGCGCGCCGACCTCGTCGAGAAGAACGACAAGGTGACCTTCGGGGTGTACCACAACCTGACGGCCAATCTCCTGCTGCTGATGGAGTTCAGCCGCCTTGAGTCGCAGAATCAGGCGGGCCAGAAGAATACCAGTCGCAATGTCAACATCGGAGCGTTCTTGAAGTTCTGACGAGGCATGGGAGCGCGTCGGAAGCGTTCGCGGGCGCGAGGCGGTGTGTCGGTCACCGCTCTCGCGCTCCTTGCGAACCTGACTTTGTTTGAAACCAATAATGCATAGTCCGACATAGCGGAACACCGCGTGTTGGTCACCGCGACTTAAGGAATGCACGGTGGTGACCGTTCTCTTGTAGCATCGCCCCGCCCCCGTTTGATTTACCCCTTCGTAAGCCATTTGTCAGGGAGGACTTGGCGTGACCACGAGACTACGATTTGCGACTGTTCTTGCGGGAATCTTTCTGCTCGCCGCGTCTGATGGAGAAGCCTATCCCGGTGGTGGCGCTGTTGATCCGGGTGTGCGCGCGACCACGGGAACAGAAGGCGGCCCGATTGCCAATCTAACCGGTGGACAGGGCGCGCTGTTCAACAGGTCCAAGGAGATCTTTTCCGAGGTGGAGCGGCTGGCCGATGGTCTCGGCCCCCGTTTCAATCTCGACAGCTGCGCCGGCTGTCACTCGCAGCCGGCGATCGGTGGCACCTCGCCTGCGACTAATCCGCAGGTCGCGATCGCCACCGCGTTCGGCGCGACCAACAAGCTGCCGTCCTTCATCACTGCCAATGGCCCCATCCGCGAAGCGCGCTTCAAGCTGAACGGCGCCGGGGCTCCCGACGGCAGCGTGCACTCGCTGTTCGTCATTACGGGCCGTAATGACGGCTCCCTGCCGGCCGGGAAAGCCAACAATTGCAACATCGCGCAGGAAAACTTCTCGCAGCAGACCTACAATAGCAGTGGCAACATCGCGTTGCGTATTCCGACCCCGGTGTTCGGGATGGGCTTGATCGAAGAGATCCCGGAGGCCACTTTGATGGCGAATCTGGCCGCCAATGCCTCCACCAAGCGCTCACTGGGGATCTCCGGCTTCTTCAACCATAATCCCAACGATGGGCGAATCACCCGCTTCGGCTGGAAGGCGCAGAACATGTCCGGACTGTTGTTTGCGGGCGAGGCCTACAACGTCGAGATGGGCATCACCAGCGAGTTGTTCCCCGTCGAGCGCGACGAAACGGCAGGCTGCCAGTTCAGCACTACTCCTAACAGTGTGACCGATACCGCGCAGGCCGCTCCCAATGACGCGCTGAGCGACATCGAGCGGTTCAGCGCCTTCATGCGCTTCCTGGCCCCGCCAGCCCCGTCGACCACGGTACCGGGCGGTGCCACCTCGATCACGCATGGCAAGTCGCTCTTCGCCTCAGTCGGCTGCTCGCAGTGTCACACCCCGCAACTGACCACTGGCGGTGCGACTGTCGCGGCACTCAGCAACCAGCAGGTAAATCTCTACTCCGATATCGCGCTCCATCACATGGGACCGGGGCTGGGTGAGGCGATTACGCAGGGAGCCGCAGGAGGCGAAGACTTCCGGACCGCCCCGTTATGGGGCTTGGGGCAACGGATCTTTCTGCTCCATGACGGCCGCACCTCGGACCTGGTCGTTGCGATTCAGGCGCACTCCAGCTCCAACCCATCGGGAGACTGCTCGGAAGCAGACGCAGTCATTAACAACTACTCGAGATTGTCTGCGAGCGATCAGCAGGATCTGCTGAATTTCCTGCGCTCACTGTAGGACTTCCGGCAACGCCCGGATGCTCAGGCGCCGCGAGCTCCACCGCTCGCGGCGCGGCAACCACCGTGTTTCGTTCTACGCATGCGAGCACGCGTGAGCTGCTCGTACATGTCGTCGGCCCAGCGGATGAGGCCGGCGACGATTCGCTCGACCGCGCTGATGCTTTCCTCGCGCTCCATCGTGGTCAGGGCCAGCTGGCGTAGCTGTTCCGCATGGTCGCCTTCGAACATGTTGTGTCCTTGCTCCACGTTCCAGTGCGATCGCGAGAAGTATTCGAGCCCGTCGCTCACGCCGACGCGCTCGAAGAAACCGGTCACTGCCTCGAAAAACACGTCTCCCGTCGATTCGAGGGCGAGCGGGATCGCGAGCCGCGTTGCATCGCTCGAAGCGCGATACACCTCGGACACCAGCTCGAACGCCGTATCTCGCGTAACCCGGTAGCGCTTGCCAAACATTGACGCAATGCTCTGTTGCACGCCGAGCTTGCCCATGTCTGTGTACAGCCAGACCTCGTGCCCAGCGTCTTCTTGACGGTGCCGCGTCACTATTTCGCGGAATTTCTCCGATGTCACGCGCTGCTCCAGCAGTCGAAACAGCGGCCTGCCCGCATATTGTTTGGCTTCTGAGTCGATAGCAGCCAGCACGTCCTGCATTCGACAAACCCTCCGAGGCTGGCGGCGCAAGAGCGCCGTGGTCCTTTCCAGTGTGTGGCATATACCCACATCACCGTGAATATATGCCACAAGTGAAACGTGCGAAAGATTAGGATTACCGATTCCAAAAGGGGGAGGGAAATCTGATGCGCAGTCTCATCCTGGGATGCATCGTTCTGGTCGCGGCTTTTCGTGCGGTCGCTGCGGCACCGGAGGCAGCTCCGTCGCACGTATTCGAAGGTCGCGACATCTTCGGTCTGCAGTGGGCTGAGGATCCTCAGATCCGTCCGGACGGGCGCGCGGTCGCCTACGTCCGCATGTCTTACGACATCATGTCCGATCGACCAAAGTCGACGCTATGGCTCATGGATGTCGACACCGGAGTGCAGGCGCCCATAGCGAGCGGCCCCGGTTCCCATGTCTCACCGCGCTGGTCGCCCGACGGCAAGCGTCTCGCGTACGTCTCGACGGCCGAAGGCGGCCATCCGCAACTTTTTGTCCGCTGGATGCAGACTGGTGAGGTCGCACGGATCACGGATTTGACCGAGGCGCCGAGTGGTCTCGCCTGGTCCCCGGACGGCCGCTCGATCGCGTTTGTCATGCTCATCCAGGCTGAAAAGCCGACGTTCGGCGCCGCACCTGAGAAGCCGGAGGGTGCGACCTGGGCCGAGCCACTCACTGTCATTACCGATGTGACCTACAGAGCGGACGGCGAAGGCTACCTGACACCGGGCTATTCTCACGCCTTCGTCGTGTCCGCCGACGGTGGCTCACCCAGGCAACTTACGTTTGGTGCATATAACGAGGCCGGTCCGATCTCCTGGACGCCTGACAGCCATTTTCTGCTGTTGAGCGGCAATCACAATGAGAACTGGCGCCTCGACTCGGTCAGCTCGCAGATTTATCGGGTGTCGGTTGCTGATGCGGCTCTCACTGCGCTGACGAGCCGCACCGGCCCGTTCCAACATCCGAAGGTTGCCCCTGACGGCTCCAGGATCGCCTATCTGGGTTTCGACGACCGCCAGCTCGGCTACCAGAACGTGCATGTGTACGTGATGGACCGGGACGGCCGCAATTCCCGCTCGCTCACCGACGATCTGGATCGCACGGTCGAGGACCTCCAGTGGTCCGCGGACAGTCGCAGCCTCTACATCCGTTATGTTGATCGGGCTGTCGTGAAGGTCGCGCGCCTGTCACTGAACGGGCACCTCGAGCCAATTGTCGCCGGGCTGACAGGCGGCGAGCTCGATCGGCCTTACACCGACGGCGCGCAATTCAGCGTCGCCGGCAATGGCGCGGTCGCATTCACCAGCGGCGATCCGACACATCCCTCCGATCTTGCAGTGGTGCGCGGCGGTAAGGTTACCCGGCTCACGCATTTAAACGACGAGCTGCTCACGAACAAGAAGCTGGGCGAAGTCAAACCGCTGGCGGTCACGTCCTCTTTCGACAAGCGGTCCATCGAGGCCTGGCTGGTGACGCCGCCGGATTTTGCGGCCGGCAAGCAATATCCTTTGATCCTGGAAATCCACGGTGGCCCCTTCGCAAGCTACGGGTCAGTGTTTTCCACCGACGACCAGCTATATGCCGCGGCGGGATATGCGGTCGTATATGCAAACCCCCGCGGCTCGACATCCTACGGCGAGGAGTTCGCCAACCTCATCCACCACGCCTATCCCAGTCATGACTATGACGACCTCATGAGCGTGGTGGATGCGGCGATCGCCACCGGGTCGGTAAATCCCGACGAGCTGTTTGTGACGGGTGGCTCCGGCGGCGGAGTGTTGACCGCATGGATTGTCGGAAAGACGCACCGGTTCCGCGCGGCGGTAGCCCAGAAGCCGGTGATCAACTGGGCGAGCTTCGCGCTGACGACCGATGTCGCCACCATGGTGCCGAAATATTGGTTCGGCAAACTCCCCTGGGAGGATCCGCAGGGGTACTGGCAGCGCTCGCCGCTGTCACTGGTCGGCAATGTATCGACACCCACGATGGTCGTTGTTGGCGACCAGGATTTCCGTACGCCGGTGAGCGATTCGGAGCAGTACTACGAAGCGCTGAAGTTGCGAGGCGTGCCTACGGCTCTGGTGAAAGTGCCTGGCGCTTCGCATGGAGGATTGACTGCGCGACCGTCGCAATCGGCGGCGAAGGCGAGCGCTATTCTCGCTTGGTACCAACGCTATCGATCGACGGCGTCTGTTACGCACACTGCGGACAAGCACTGACGGGCGCTACTCCCCCAAAGGGGAGATAGCGTAGTCTAGCGCTGACCGAGAACAATGACGGGGAGCCACTCGCCGCGGCTCCCCGCCTTTTATAGCTTGCTTTCCTGAGTGGAGGCGCTTCAATGCCCGTCAAGTTGACTGTCAACAATCAGAGCCATGAGCTCGACGTCGATCCGAACATGCCCCTGTTGTGGGCAATCCGGGATCATCTGCAGCTCACCGGCACCAAGTTCGGCTGTGGCATGGCGCTGTGTGGGGCCTGCACCGTGCACATCGACGGCCAGGCAGTGCGATCCTGCGTGACCCCGGTATCGGCGGTGGAAGGCAAGAGCGTCACGACCATCGAAGGTTTGAGTACCCCCGCCGGCAAAGCCGTACAGGATGCGTGGGTGAGCCTCGACGTTCCCCAATGCGGCTACTGCCAGAGCGGCCAAATCATGTCAGCGGCGGCGCTCCTTGCGGGGAATGCGAAGCCCAACGATGCGGACATCGATACCGCGATGGCGGGCAACATCTGTCGTTGCGCAACCTACGTGCGCATCCGCAATGCCATTCACCAGGCGGCGAGCGCTCTGCCTGCCGAAGCGAAGAGCTGAGTCTTCGACTGACGAAGGACCCATCATGTATTTTCGCCATCTCAAAGATCCTGGATCGCTGTGGTCGGACGCATCTGCGGCTGAGCTGACACGGCGAGGCTTCCTCAAGTTCACGGCGATCGCGGGAACCGGCCTTACGCTTGGTGCGCTGTTGCCCGCTCGAGGCGAGGCCGCTGCGGCTGGCGCCGCGGCGGGTGCGCCCTTCGCCATGCCGTTCGTACATATCGATCCGGACAACACGGTGACGGTGCTCGCAAAGCACGTCGAGGCGGGGCAGGGTGTATGGACGGGTCTGCCTACGATCGTTGCCGAGGAGTTGGATGCCTCTTGGGACCAAATGCGCGTGGAAGGCGCGCCCGCCAAAGTGCCGTTGTACGGCAACCTCGCGTTCGATCCGAAGGGCAGCGTGCAGGGCACTGGAGGCTCGACCGCGATAGCTAACTCGTGGATGCAGCTCCGTCAGGCCGGCGCCACCGCGCGTGCGATGTTGGTGCAAGCGGCGGCGACGCAGTGGAAAGTGCCCGCAGCCGAGATAAGCGTCAGTGATGGTGTGGTCGCACACGCCAGGTCGGGCAGGAAAGCCAGGTTTGGCGAGTTGGCCGCTCGCGCGGCGAAGGTGCCTGTTCCAACCGATGTGAAGCTCAAGGACCCGAGTCAGTTCAAATTCATTGGCCGCGACAAGTTGCCGCGTCTGGATACCCGGGCGAAGTCCTCGGGCCGGCAGCAATTTGCGATTGATGTCATGTTGCCGGGAATGATGACGGCGGTCGTGATGCGGCCGCCGCGTTTCGGCGGAAAGGTGGCGTCGTTCGATGCTACGCAGGCGAAAGCCGTGCCGGGCGTGGTGGATGTCGTGCAGATTCCGCGCGGCGTGGCCGTCATCGGCCGCGACATGTGGTCGGCGAAACAAGGCCGTGAAGTCCTGCAGGTCACCTGGGATGAGTCGGGCGCGGAAAAGCGCAGCACCCAGGCCATCATGGCGGAATACAAACAGCTGAGTCAGGGCGCGGATGCCGTTGATGCGGTGAAGAAAGGGGATGTGGAGGCGGGTTTGAAGGGCGCCGTCCACACCATCGATGCGGAATTCGAGTTTCCGTATCTCGCCCATGCGCCGATGGAGCCATTGACCGCGGTGGCGCGGCTCAGCCCGGACAAGTGCGAGATCTGGGCAGGTTGCCAATTCCAGACCATCGACCAGGTGAATGCCGCGCAGGCGACCGGACTGAAGCCGGATCAGGTGTTCATCACCACGCTTGCCGCGGGTGGCACCTTTGGACGACGTGCGAACGCGGAGTCGGATTACATCGCGGAAGCGGCCTCGATCGCGAAGGCCGTGGATGGAAAGTACCCGGTGCGTCTCATTTGGACGCGCGAGGATGATGTCACCGGTGGCCGCTACCGTCCCATGAACTATCACCGGATTACCGCCGGCGTGAGTCAGGACGGCAAGGTCGTTGGTTTCAGGCAGCGCTTTGTTGGGCAATCGATCATGGCCGGAACTCCTTTCGCGGCCATGATGAAAGGCGGTCTCGATCCCACTGCGGTGGAAGGCAACGCTGCCGAGCAGTATGACTTTGAGAATGCGCATGTGACCTGGAGCCAGGCCAAGAGCCCGGTACCGGTGTTGTGGTGGCGGTCCGTTGGTCATACCCACACGGCGGCCTCGAAAGAGATCATCATGGACGAGCTTGCGGAGGCCGCGGGCAAAGACCCAGTGGCATTCCGGCTCGCGCACCTCGAGAAACATCCGAAGCACGCCGCCGTGTTGCGGCTCGCCGCGCAGAAGGCCGGTTGGGATAAGCCCTTCTCGAAGGACAAGGGGCGTGGCCGTGGCATCGCTCTGCAGGAGTCCTTCGACTCCATCGTGGCACAGGTGGCGGAAGTCACGGTCCGCGGCGACACGATCACAGTCGATCGGGTGGTGTGCGTGGTGGACTGCGGGATTGCTGTGAACCCGGATGTCATTCGAGCACAGATGCAGAGCGGCATCGGCTTCGGACTGGGGGCGGCGTTACGTGGCAAGATCACCTTGACCGACGGACACGTCGATCAGACTAACTTCCATCAGTACACCGTGCTGCGGATCAACGAGATGCCGCGTCAGATCGAGGTATACATCATGCCCTCGACCAACCTGCCCACCGGGGTTGGCGAGCCAGGGACGCCGCCGATCGCCCCGGCCGTGGCCAATGCGGTGAGGGCGGCAACTGGCATCAAACTCCGCAAGCTGCCGTTTGATCTGGCCGAGGCGCGCGCGGCAACGGCGAAGGCCTAAATTAGTATCGCGCGGCTCGCCACGGTCGAGCCGCGCGCTTACCCCCGGAAGAATCGCGATCGCGCGCGGGTCTGCCACTTCGGCACGAGGGTCTCGACCACCATCCGAAGTAACTCTTCCGTCTCACGATATACGGCTCCCGCCTCCGCCGGCGCGATGCGGATATCCGCGAACGGCATCGAGATTTCGAAAACGCGCTCTTTGAATGCGAAGCTGCCGGGTCGGGTCGACCAGACGGAGGTGCGTGCGACGTCGAACTGGACGTGAGGAAGCCGGGCCAAGGCTGTGCAAATCGCGCCTAGTGTGGTGAAGTGGCCACTGACCTCGAAAGCTCCCAAAGCCCCGCTCGCGTCCCTGAATTCGCTCAACATGCTGGTGCGCATGGTGAGGCGAAACCGGCTATCCGCGCCAGTAACGCGATCCTGTGGGCCGACTTGTCGCGACTGCGACGACACCGTGAGCTCTCTGCGCCTGAAGCACCTGCTTTCCCCGTCGCCGATCTAAGCAAAACCAGAGAGGCGCGTGCGGGCGATTTCACGTAAGTCGGCTCGCCTTCATTAACCCGTGAACCAGTCACGGAGCACCCGTGCGCCGGTCGCACCTCTGGCGCGACCGGCGTCTTAAGCGCTAGTGTCGATGTGCGACCTAACTCCCCGCCTTTAACTGCGCCGCGAGTTTATTTGCCTGCTCGCTGAATCGCTTGTAGGCCGGTCTTTGCGTCAGGTGTGCGTCGTAGCTTTTGAATATCGGGCGGGCCTCGAGCGACTGGGTCATCATCCCAAAGCCGACCTGTGAGCCGACGACGATGTCCGCGGCACTGAAGCGATCACCCAGAATGTAAGGTCCCGGAGTGAGTGCCTTTTCCAGCGTGCTCAACGTATCCGCGTACGTTCCATAGCCCAGTGCGCTGGTATTTTCCGCCTGCGGCCTTCCCAACATGCGATCGATTATTGCGGGCTCCAGGCAGCCCTGGCCGAAGAAAATCCAGCGTAAGTATGTGCCTCGCGCCGGTTCCTCGTTTCCCGGGGCGAGACGTGCGGCAGGAAACGCGTCCGCGAGATACGTGCAAATCGCCGCACATTCTGTGATGACTGTGTTGCGGTGGACGATCGCGGGTAGCTTGCCCATCGGATTCACAGCCAGGTATGCGGGCTTTTTATGTTCGCGTTTCTCGAGGTTCAACAATTCCAACCGATAGGGCGCACCAACCTCCTCCAGCATCCAGTGGACGATTCTCGCGCGCGACATCGGGTTGTAATAGAGAACGATTTCTTCGCTCATGGCAGCTCTCCCGGGCAACTTTTCGGGGCGGGAGCGCCAGGATACAGCCGGCTGGTTCGCCCAGCACGAGCGGAGAGATCAGCGAGGCAAGGATCTCGCAGGAGCGCCAGAGCTCGCGGCAGCCTTCTCCTGCTGGGGCTTGCCCGCGCGGAGCACATACATGACCGCGCGTCCCACGATCCGCAGGAAGAGGAGTAAGCCTGGCATGGGGTCGCGCCAGGTTACGTAGGCAAAGCTCCGGCAACTTGCCACTGACATCAGCCACTGCATCGTGCCCAAGCGTCGACCTGTCGTGCGAAGCATCCGGAATGTGTCGAGGTCCTTGCGCAGGTAGACCCATCGCAAGCGCTTCACTGCAGGCCGGGGGTTAACACTGCCGAGCGACTCGCCGAGGAGGTCGCGGTACGCCAGCAGCGGCAAGTTCACTCCGCAATCGCGCAGGTGACCGACTGTCAGGAAAGGACGGGCGTTGAAGTCAATCAGATAGAACGCGCCGGTCTTCTCATCGCGGAGCCACTCGATGCCGAAGATTCCGTGGAAGCGGACTCGATTGAACAACCGCTCGGTGGCTGCAAAGAGGAACTGCTCGTCCCGGTTGGGCAGCGGAGCGGGAATCTCGCCCATGGAGGTTGCACCAAAATCGGGCGGATACTGCCGGATTCGATGATGGGACGTGAGGGACACGACCCGGCCGTTGCGATCGCAGAGCCCGTAGCAGTCGAAGATATTGCCGTCGCCGCCGCGGATCATCCGTTGGATGACGAGCGACTCGGCACCATGACTTTTGACATAACTCAGCAGCTGTTCGCGTCCCTCCAATACGAGGTTCTTCGCCCGCAGCTTGCACGTGCCGACGCCTTCGTAGCTCGGCTTGAGAATGTAAGGGCCGGGGTGCTGCAGGCTCCACTCGGAGACTTCATCCAGAGTAGGTGCCGACAGGCTCGGAATGGTAGGCACATCAGCCGTGCGTGCGGCCTCGTACAGCATCGTCTTGTTCACGACGCGCGCAAGATCGCCGTACGGCAACTGCCAGATCCGGCAAACGGGGTCCAACTCCGCTGCGTACTTCGATAGCAGCAGGGCGTGCGCGTCACCCGTTGGTATCAAGACAGGTCGGTTACCGAGCTTCTGGGCGTACTGAGTCAGAAACCGGACCAGACCGACTTCATCATTTTGCAGGTGAAAACACGGGACTTTGATCGCGTGCCGCGAGGCGCTGAGCGGATCGTCCTCACGAAATACGCACGCGTGGACTGCCACGCCGCTCTCTGCGAGCGCTCTTACCGTGGCGATGCCAGTGACGGTGTTGCAAAGAACGATCGCCGGCACCGAGGCCTGAGAAGCGCCAGTATCTCTGGGCATTGCGGGGGACGTGGGAGAAATCGCGGCGTGCTCAGTGTCGTCTTTATGTTGGCACGGTAGCAGAACGTAGCCAACATACATAGAGAATGATCACAACTGCGCGTCGAATAAAACGCCGTGGTGATATGTTGTTAGTGGTAGCTTTCAGCCAGCTTTCAAACGGCCTTCCATGCCCCTTTTTCGGGCATGTTTGTATTTAGTTAGAGACACCTCATTGGGCGTCGGTCCGGCACCGCCTCGATGCTGACCGGTTCCCGCCGCGAGTTCTGTGACCAGGTGTGCAACCGGGAAAATCCAGGGGGTGGCTTACCATATTGTCGGGTGATGGCAGTTGGCGCGCCTTTTGCGGTTTTGGCGAATGCGACCCTGGTGTAGGCTGTCGGCACTTCGGTCGGCGCCGGCGCCCCGGGGCGCTGCTGGCGCCGGGAATACCGTTTGCTGCCTCCGAACGAATGCCAGTGCGCGAACAAAATGCCCGTTACCGCGAGATTCCCGCCCCCGCCGACATCTCCATCCGCTCCGTGCTGCGTAACGAAGTCAAATATGCCCTGCGGTTCCTGGTACGCGATACCCTGCAAAGCGAACGCCGGATCCAGACCCTATTGGCTCATGAGCGCTTGCCGAGGGAGCGGCTGGACGCGGTTACCAACCAGCTGCTAGCGGACACGGTGCGTGCGGCGGTCCGACGAATCCCGCGCTATTCCGCGACCAAAACTGGGTTTGACGCCACCAAGGTCCGTGAGGTGCTGGCGGAGCACTTCCCCGTCATCGGCAAGCACGATCTGACCGACCGCCCCGAGGAGTATTACCCCCATGGGAGTACCCCGCGCCCGTGGACGATTGTGGGACGAACGAGCGGCACCTCGGGTACCCCGCTGCACGTCTTTCGCAGTCTCGAATCCGTTCTATGGGAGAACGCCATTGTCGAGCGGCACTTCCGCTGGAGCGGCTACCGGCCAGGAATGCGGCGGGCTTACCTACGAGGGGATCTCATAGTCCCCATAGAGCGCACGACCCCGCCTTACTGGTTCCTGAATCGATATAACAACCAGCTCATCGTCTCTTCCCGCCACCTGCGCACTGACTGCGTCGACGACATCATCGAGAAGCTGGAGAAGTTCGCGCCGTTCATGATGGAGGCGTATCCCTCCACGGCTTACGAGCTGGCCTTGTTGTTGGAGAAACGCAATACCACGCTGCGGATCCCCTATGTCTTTACCGGTTCCGAGCCGCTCTATCCGCATCAGCGCGAGCTGATCAAAGCACGACTGGCGACCTCAGTGATGGATCACTATGGAATGGCCGAACGCATCGCCTATGCCACTGAATGCGAGCACGGCAGCCTGCATGTCAACAGCGACTACTCGTATGTTGAGATCGTGGACGCGGCGGGGAATCCGACCGACGACGAGGGGTATGTGGTCGGAACTACCTTTCACAACAGTCTGATGCCACTGGTGCGCTACCGGATGTCCGACCGTACCCGCTGGCGCCGGACCGATTGTCCATGCGGCCGCACGTATCCGGTGATCGAGCCTGTGGTGGGTAAATACGAGGACACCCTCTTCGGATCGCAAGGCCAACGGATCAGCCCCTCGGTCGTGACTTTCGCGTTCAAGTCGCTGCGCGGCATCAAATACTCGCAGGTCGCGCAAACAGGCGAGGGCACGTGGGAAATCCGCGTGGTGCCAGAGCCCTCCTTCAGCGATGCCGAGCGCAATCGCCTCATCCAGAACGTGAAACAACTCGTCGATCCCGGCATCCATGTCGTCGTGCGCGAGGTTGCCGAGATAGCTCGCACGTCGGCACACAAATACCGCTGGATCGTCAACGAGTCGAAAAAGGTTGCGGTGCCTCCGGAATGATTCTCCCGGGGCCGTCGAGTCAGTCCGCGAGCCGCGTGCTCACTCGACGACACCGACGCTTCTGAGGGCGCGCAGGTACTCGACCACCAACTCCGTCGGCACTGGCCCATATTCGGCCGACAGTTCGGCGGCAATCTGCCGTGCAGAGTGCCTGCCATCGGCGAAATTCAAAGCCTCGTACGCGTACGCTTCTGACTCGCCCCATTCGCCCTGGTAACTCAGTAACTTCGGCGTTGCCACGCCGGCAGCCTTGGCGTGTGCCTCGAAATAGTCATAGCCAAAGACCGCCAGCGGCCCGCGCGGCGCGGCGCGGCGGCGCAAGACGGGCGTGTTGTCACCAGCGATTTTCTGGCCCGCGCCGGTTTGGCGCCACGGTGACGAGGAGTTGAAAGCATTGATGGACTCGAGCACCCGTCGCTCATACTCGTCGGCGCGCGCTGTGAAATCCTTCTCGGTCGCGGGCGTGCTTCTTTCGAGAACCATCACCGTTCGCGAGAGCTTGCCAACCTGCACGGCGCGACTGGTGGCCGCGACATCCTGCAATGAAAAATTAGCCAGGTAGTAGCCGCTGGCCGCGCCGATGAATGCGGCGCGCTTGAGTTTGGTTGGATCGATATTGGCCGCGGTATCGAAGTTGGTATGAATATACCGGTCCGGCGAGTCATTGAGGTAGATGGCGGGGATCCCGAACGAGGAATCCTGGTACACCTGGTGATCGCTACCCATTTCAAACGGGGAGTATTCCGCGCGCAGCGGCTCCTTGCCGCCCTCGGGAGCGATCATCGGATAGCCGGCTGCGCCGGTTGAGGCGAACTGATAGGACTCTTGATTGAGCCAGCTGGCGAATGCCCACGCCACATCATGTACGAATGACGGCAAGCTCCGCGGGCCGCGGGTGACATGAAACACCGCCTTGGTCTGCGGGCCGCCGCCCACCATGTCCATGTGGATCACGGCCCGGATCCGCTGCGCGAATTCAGGCTTTGCATTGAGCAACGTGACGGTGCCCTCGATCTCCGGCGGCCAGATGAACCGGATGGTGCGCGAAGGCCTGGCGATGGCCTTGTCGGCGACTAACTTCTGCAGTGTCCGCGCTGCCTCGAGAATGGCGACGCAGCCGCTGGCATTGTCGTTTGCACCGGGGCGCTGGTGATCCAGATGGCAGGAGAAGGCGATCTCGCTGTCGCGAAGCCTCGGGTCCGCGCCCGGGATCGTCGCAGTCACCACTTCGTAAAAGCCGGGGTGCTGCCCCGCCTTGACGCGCGCGTGGAGCCTGATTTCCTCGCCGGTGCGCAACCGGTCCTGCATGGCGCGTGCGGTCCGCAGAGATACCATGAAGGCGAACGTCTTGTTGGGTGAGAACGATTCCAGGTGTCCCCAGCGGATCAGGTTATCGTTGTCACCCGACCAGGCTGTCGTCTGGTTTTGTGCATAGCTGATGATTCCCGCGGCGCGAAATTTTCCGATCCCTATGTCCTGAACTGCATCCGCAGGCGAGGACACCAGTAGCAGCTTCCCGCTAACGTCTTTGCCGGCGTAGTCGCCGTCTGTCGTTCCTGCGCCCACATCGACCAGATTGGCTGTTACTTCGCCCGACTCGCTGTCTTCTGCGAGGACTATCGGCTCTGCCGCGTAGCTCGCGATTTTGATTTCCTTCCCGTCGGCAACCTCAGAAAGTTCCCCCTCGTCCGCATCCCATGCCTCGCGCGCCATCTGTGTTCCGTACAGGCTCTTGCCGTCGGTCGGAAAGCGCATGATTTCAACACTGCTCAGGCCGTAGGCGCGGGCACGCTCGGCAATCAACTCCGCGGCGGCGTGGAAACCTTGTGAGCCTCGCTGCCGGTGCAAGCGGGCAACTCCCTCGAGGTTCCGTTTGGCGGTCTCGCCGCTGAGCTCGTTGGCTAGCGCGGCGACGTCTTTTTCGGGAAGCAGCGGCGGGGTGTGGGCGGCGGCCGCGCTGACATGGGCCATCACCAGAAGGGGCGCGGCCAGGTGGAAGGGCAATAATGTGGGGCGCACGATAATATGGTTGGGTTGCCAGGGGCCTTGAGGCGAAAGCTGCAGTGACGCTTCCCATTATCTCGATTCTGGTTGTGGTGGCCATCGTTTTCTGGTGGTTGAGATGGCGCCGCAGTAGCTATGTCATCTTTTTCGTGGCGTTGGCTGTGTTCCTGGCGGTGGGGTGCGGTCCGCTCGCGGCGCTTCTGGCCAGAGGCTTGCAAGCAGACTATGTCGCGGATGTCACAGCAGAGCCCGGGTCAGGGGGAATGGTGATCGTCCTGTTGGGCAATGGCACCGAGCGCCTTGCAGGGTCTCAGAGTAACGCGGTCGAGCCCGCGCCGCTCGCATACGGAAGACTCTTCAAGGCGTTAGAGTTGTATCAGACATGCAAGCGACACAGTGCCACCAGCCCCTGCATCCTTCTGGTGACCGGTGGCGATCCGCAACGTCACGGAGCGTCGGAGGCTGCCGTCTATGGGGCGCGGCTGCGAGGCCTCGGGGTTGACCCGAGCGACCTCATCCTGGAGGAACGCAGTCTCAATACTTTCCAGAATGCGCAGTACAGCGCTCCCTTGCTGAGCGCACATTTGCCGCTGCACATAGTGCTGGTCACCTCAGGCCTTCACCTGCGCCGCAGCCTGCTGTACTTCGCGCACTTCGGCATCAAAGCGCAGCCGGTCCGTGCTGACTACGTGAGCGCGATGCCGAGTCTCCTGCCTTTGTCCTATAACTTCCTGGTCGCGGACCTCGCGCTGCACGAGTACGAAGGCTTGTTACGTTACTCCGTCTACCAGCTCATGGGTTGGAATGTGCAAGCCAGGAAGGCCGGGTCGGTTTGACCTCACGCGGCCGCCTGATGTTCGAAGATGTGCAGTGCTGCATATTGCAGCAACATGATTGTCTTGCCATCCTTGATCTCTCCCGAGGCGACCTTGCGCTAACGACATGCTAGCCGGCCAGCGCAAGGAACCGATCTGTATCTGATGGGGGTGACCGGCATTCACCCCGAGATCGGCTTGACGACGGGGTCGCGGCGGCGGCAATCGAGCCTTATGAGCGAATGGGCCTGTCGGTGGTCAGGGCATGAGCTTGCGTGGTTACGGCCAAGGTTTCGCCGCTCATCCGTTATTGCCGTCGGGTGGTC
>Ga0134126_10000901_pt1 | contig 37598 bp, 32 predicted proteins | sample KB31752_FD_96881 | JGI IMG/M metagenome (GOLD analysis project Ga0134126, IMG submission 96881) | Terrestrial soil microbial communities with excess Nitrogen fertilizer from Kellogg Biological Station, Michigan, USA - KB3-175-2 | ecosystem: Environmental > Terrestrial > Soil > Unclassified ...
CACCGGCGCCGATGCGGATCATTTCGGTATTTCGGTGCAGCCAGGCTCCGGCGCGGCGCGCCTGCTCGTGGCGCTGCTGCGCGGCGCGGACAATACGCGGCCGACGCCCCTGTGGATGCGCGAACGCCTGCGGCGCGTGGGCCTGCGCTCCATCAGCGCCGTGGTCGACGTGACCAACTACGTCATGCTCGAGCTTGGCCAGCCGCTGCATGCCTACGATCGCTCCCAGGTGCGCGGCGGGCTCGAAGCGCGTCGCGCGCTTGCCGGTGAGCGCCTCACGCTGCTGGATGGTCGTGAGATCGAGCTGACCCCGGATGTGCTGCTGATCGCCGATGAACAGCGACCGCTCGGCCTGGCGGGCGTGATGGGCGGGCAGGGCAGTGCCATCAGCCCTGAGACGCGCGATGTCGTCCTCGAGGTGGCCTGGTTCGCTCCTGCCGCGATTGCGGGACGGGCACGACGCTTTGGTCTGGTGACCGATGCCAGCCAGCGCTTCGAGCGCGGCGTGGACTGGCGCGGGCAGGAGCGCGCGCTCGAGCGCGCCGTCTCCCTGCTGGCCGAGATCACCGGCGCCGTGGCGAGTGCGTCGCGCCTGGTCGAGCTGCCTGCGGAGCTGCCCGCCGTACCGACCGTGACGCTGCGCGCGAAGCGACTGCAGCGTCTGCTCGGGGTGAACGTGGAGGCCAGCGAGATCGAGCGGCGCCTGGGGTCACTTGCAATGCAGGTCTCGCGGGCGCCTACGCCCGCCGCGGCTGCCGATGCAGTCTCACCGGTGGCGGGCACGGGCTCGGCCGTCTGGCATGTGCAGCCGCCTTCCTGGCGATTCGATATCGCCATCGAGGCCGATCTGATTGAAGAGATCGCGCGTCTGCGCGGTCTGGATGTCATCGCCGAGGCCGACGCGCCGCTGCTGGTGCGCCCGCGTGCACCGCTGGCGGGCCGGGTCGATGCGCGCGTCGTGATGCGCACGCTCGCGGCTCGTGGCTATCAGGAGGTCATCACCTACGCCTTCGTCGACCCGGCGCTGCAGCGGACACTGCTCGGCGAAGTCCCGACGATCGAGCTGGCCAATCCGATCGCCTCGGACCTGTCGGTCATGCGTGCCTCGCTCTGGCCGGGACTCGTGCAGGCCGCGCGCGAGAACCTTCGGCGCCAGCAGCCGCGTGTACGCCTGTTCGAGCTCGCCACGCAGTTCGAGCGCAGTGAGCCGGCCACGACGGCGACCCCGACGACGATGAGGGGGGGTGCGGCGGCCTCCCCGTATCGCGAGCGCAGAATGCTGGCGGGCCTCGTGCTGGGGGCGCGCCTACCCGAGCAGTGGGGCAGTGCGGCTGCGCCCGTGGACTTCTTCGATGTGAAGGGGGACCTGCAAGCTCTGTTGGCCCTGTCGAGTTCCCCCGAGGAGCTGAGCTTCGAGCCGGCCGCGGACATCCTCTGTTTGCATCCGGGGCGCAGTGCACACATCCTGCGCGCCGGCCGGCGGGTGGGCAGGATGGGGGAGCTGCATCCGGGCCTGCTGCGCGCTTTGGACCTCGGCCAAGCGCCGCTGCTCTTCGAACTGGACTACGAGCAGACCTTCGCGGCACAGGTCGTGCAGTTTCGCGAAGTCTCGCGCTTTCCTCGGATTCGCCGCGATATTTCTGTGACGATTCCCGAGCAAACCGCCTTCGCGGCCGTGCGTGAACGTGTTACTGTTGCAGCGGCCAGGCTATTGAAAGAACTACTGGTTTTCGACATATACCATGGCGATGGTGTAGAATCAGGTCGAAAAAGTCTCGCTTTAGGTTTGATTTTACAGGATTTAGACCGTACCCTCACGGATGAGGATGCGGACCGGACGGTGCGTGCAGTGCTCGACGACCTGCAGGCGCACTTGGGCGCCAGGATAAGAGAACAACGGCAACCATAGTGGAAGCGATGGCGATGGCTCTGACGAAGGCTGAGATGGCCGAGGCGCTGTTCAACCAGCTTGGGCTGAACAAGCGCGAGGCGCGCGAACTGGTGGATCTGTTTTTCGAGGAGGTGCGCGGCGCCTTGTCGCAAGGGGAGCAGGTGAAGTTGTCGGGCTTCGGCAATTTTGACCTGCGCGATAAGAATCGGCGGCCGGGCCGCAATCCGAAGACGGGGCAGGAGATTCCCATCAGTGCCCGCCGCGTCGTGACGTTCCGCCCGGGTCAGAAACTCAAGGCGCGGGTGGAAGCCTATGCTGGAAGCAAGGAACAATAACGAGCTGCCCGCCATTCCGGGCAAGCGCTACTTCACCATCGGCGAGGTGAGTGAGCTGTGCGGCGTCAAGCCGCACGTGCTGCGCTACTGGGAGCAGGAATTCCCGCAACTCAAGCCGGTCAAGCGGCGCGGCAACCGTCGCTACTATCAGCGTCAGGACGTCATCATCATCCGGCAGATCCGCTCATTGCTCTACGAGCAGGGTTTCACCATCGGCGGGGCGCGCAACAAGCTCACCGGCGATGAGGCGCGCAGCGACACCTCCCAGAGCCAGCAGATCGTGCGCCAGGTGCGCAGCGAGCTCGAAGAAGTCCTGAAGATCCTGCGTCGCTAGCGTGCGCCGCTAACGCGCATCCCCCGCGGCACGCAGCCGCTCGCGTCCATGTGGCGCATCCAAATCGATCAGCGGCCCGACCGGAACGATGCGCGTCGGGTCGAGAAACTCATGGCTTTCGTAGTAATGATGCTTGATGTGCATGAGGTTCACCGTCTCGCGCACACCGGGCATTTGATACAGCTCGCGTGCATACGCCCACAGATTCGGATAGTCGACCAGCCGGCGCCAGTTGCACTTGAAGTGGCCGACGTAGACGGAATCAAAGCGCATCAAGGTCGTGAACAGCCGCCAGTCGGCTTCCGTGAGGTGCTCGCCGCACAGATAACGTTGCTGTGAGAGCCGCTGCTCGAGGGCATCGAGGGTCTCGAACAGCGGTCGCACGGCCGCCTCGTAGGCGGCCTGTGTCTTGGCAAACCCCGCCTTGTAGACGCCATTGTTGACCCGGTCGTAAATCGTCGCATTGAGAGCGTCGACCTGTGCCCGCAGCTCCAGGGGATAGAAATCTCCGCTTCTGGCACCGACGGCATCGAAGGCGCTGTTGAACATGCGGATGATCTCCGCAGACTCGTTCGAAACGATGCTGCCGGAGGCCTTGTCCCAGAGCACCGGGATGCTGACGCGGCCCGAATAGTCGCTGACCGCCACGGTATAGACCTGGTAGAGATAGCGCGCGTGATTGATCGTATCGGGTACGACGCCTTCGGCGGGCTCGAACGTCCAGCCCTGCGGACCCATGTACCAATGCGTCACCGACAGGCTGATCATGTCGGTGAGTCCCTTGAGCACGCGAAAGATCAGCGTGCGATGCGCCCACGGACAGGCGAGTGACACATACAGGTGATACCGGCCGGGCTCGGCCTGGAAGCCCCCCCGTCCGCTCGGTCCGGCCTTCCCGTCGGGCGTGACCCAATTGCGAAACTGGCTCTCCGAACGCAGGAAGGCCCCCTGGGGACTGTTGTCGACGACTCGTCCTTCCTGCCATTGACCCTCGATGAGTAGACCCATGACTCCTCCGGCGGAATGACAAGCACTTTAATGGTGGGCAGCAGCGCCCGGGCATAGAATCGGCCACAAACCGAAAACCGTCGATCGGGTCAATTTTAACAAGATACGACGAGTACAACCCGGGCCACCGGGACAGGGAGGCGGGCATGCGAAGCGGTAAGTTCAGGCGGGTGCGCCTGTGTGGGATCGCGGGAGCGTTGCTGAGCACGAGCGCGTTGCTGATCGCGGGAGCGTTGCTGCAGAGTCCCGCGCGCGCTGCGTCGTTGAGCTCCTCCGCCGAGCGCGCGGTGCGCGCCGGCACCTTCGAGGTGGTGCAGCTAAAGCCGCCGGAAACGGGCGTGCAGTATGACCGGCCGCTGCCGCTGGAGCTGATTCCCTTCCAGCAGCGTGTCGACAAATATCGTGCCGTCGGTACGGCCTTCGCCATCGGCCACAATCGTTATGTGACCGCGGGTCACGTCCTGATCGTGGGCCTGGACAGCCAGTTCGGACCGCCTGCACTGCGCGATGGCGCCGGCAATGTCTACGCGATCGATAAGGTCCTGAAATATTCCGATAGTCGCGACTTCGCGGAATTCTCGCTGGTGCACGAGCCACCCGGCGTCAAGCCCCTGCCGGTCGGTCCGGTACCGACACTGAACGATGCGGTGTTCGCCGTCGGCAATGCACTCGGCGAGGGCATCGTCGTGCGCGATGGGCTGTACACTTCCGAGACACCCGAAGAGGTCAATGGAGACTGGAAATGGCTGCGCTTCTCCGCGGCGGCGTCTCCCGGTAACAGCGGCGGTCCGCTCGTCGATCAGCGCGGCCGGGTGGTGGGTGTCATCCTGCGCAAGACCGAGGCCGAAAACCTCAACTACGCGCTGCCTATGCAGCAGGTCGTGATGGCGCCCGAGGGAATCGGAAAGCTCGAGGGTCGCGCGGCCATCCGTCTGCCAATCGTGCTGGACGCCTCGGAAACCTCCGATGAGCACGACCAGTTCAATTTGCCACTGGCGCTGCCGGATTTTTTTCGTACGTTCCGCCAGCTGCGCGATCAGCATCTGCAGCAGGCGCAGGCGAAGCTGATTGCTGACAATTCCGCCCACCTGTTTCCCAATGGAAAGGGCTCCGAACTGCTGCTGCACCGCGAAGCCATGTCGCCACTTCCGCGCTTCATCCGCGAGAATCAAGACGGTATCTGGAACGTCATTGACATGAAGCCGCAGAGCTTTCAGCTCGATGCCAATGGGTTTGTGCGAATCGGCGGCCCAAGCATCCGTCTGCGCGCGCCGGACGACGTGCCACTGGCGAAGCTGGATGGCGACTCCAAGCTCATGATGGATCTACTGCTCAAGGGTTATACGGTCCGACGCCAGGTGGGCAGCGACTCGGTGCGCGTCACCTCACTGGGTGCCGCCCAGGAGCAGGGCAGCTTCACGGATCAATACGGTCGCACCTGGCTGATCCGCAGCTGGCCGGTGCCCTATGACGATTCGGTCATCTCGGCGCTCTGCCTGGCGACACCCGAAGGGTACGACTTGCTGCTCGTGCACGTCTCGAGCGGCGCACGCACGGTCGTGCTGCATCAGTTGGAGCTTCTGAGCAATTATCTGTACCTGAGCTTCACCGGGACATTGTCCCGCTGGCAGGAATATCTGGCACAACCGATCACCCGGCCGGCAGTCTTCAACGGGCTGCAGATCGATGTGCAGCCCGACCAGCAGGTACACGTCCGGTCGCGTGGATTTGACTTCACCGCGACGAAGGACCTCGTGCCACTCAGCCGCGACAGCGTGCTCGCTCTGGCGATGACCTATTTCCGCAAGAATTCAAAGGTCGTCTGGGATGTCAGCGGCGTCACGGTCACGCAGAGCGCGCAGCAGCCCAACGGCGTGCAGGTCGTACGCGTCGCCGCGCCGGTGGCGTCAATGCCCGAGAACACCCAGGTGCTCTGGCACAAGATGCAGGACGGGGAGTACCCCTTCGATGCAAAAGTGTCCACTAACAATGGTAAGACGACGATCCAGGCCGTGGTCGGCGTTTCCGGGTCCCATGAAGCTGCCGACAGCGCCGCACCGCAGGTCGAGTACGTGCTCACCGTGGCCGGCGAGGGGGATCAGGCACAGCAGCCCATGGCCGCCAAGCTTGCGATGGCGCAGCACGCCTTTCAGCAACTCGAGCACTGAGCGCGCGCGGTCAGAAAAAGAGGTATCATGTCAGCGCGCTGCAGTCCTCACCCCGCGGCGTGCAAGCCGGCCAGCAGCGCCGGCTGAAGCAGAAAATTCGTGTCGGAGCGTGGCGCAGTCTGGTAGCGCACTTGCATGGGGTGCAAGGGGTCCCGAGTTCAAATCTCGGCGCTCCGACCAGTTTTCCGCGCGACCTCACCAATCAATTGGGCGCACCTTTGGGTACACCCTGTTATGAAGCCAAGGCGGTGTATCTGCTCAAGACGGATGCCTCCGACGATCCGATACCGACCCCGCGCGCGAGAATTACGGCAAAACGTCCCAATTAAAAGATGCGATCTTTCCGGTGGAATCGAGAGGTCCAATACTGAATAGAGCTTGCCCGTGGTCGAAAATGCCCAGGTAAACATCCATACCTACCGGATTGACGCGCAAGAATTTGAGAGATTTCAGCGACCCGAGTTGCGCGAAGAGATCGGCTGTCAGGGGAGCTTGTTGCCGAGCGGTCTCTGCTGCTGTTGGCTCCAAATCTGCGTAATTCGGACGCGCTTGATTTTCCCACGATTGAATCCAACCAAGCAAAAATGCATCGGTGCCTGCACTAGGCTTGTTTTCTTCGACCCGCCGTTGCAACTCAGCGGCCGCGGCGTCATAAGTGGATCTGGAAATTCGAAACCACGGTTTCAATTGGCCGTTCTGACGAAGGAACATTCCGGAAACCTGCCCATCCCGAGCGGTCACAAATTGGATATCAGTCCCTATCGTGGGTGCGAAAAAGATGTTAGGGCCCTCTGGATAGAACTCCGCTGGCTGCTTACCGGACGATTGCGAATAGTAATGGTCTGCGTTGCGGTAGACCCGCGCATATAGGACGGAAGTCTCATCCCTGTAGTAGCCCGCAAATCTGTCAAAATCCCTGGGTTTGAATAGTCCCTCGCTCTGGTCTTGTTGCTGGGCGGCGAGAAGCGTGTCGCGTTGCGTCGGCGCAGAACCTGTGAAATTTGCTGCTTGAGCCTGGGCGTTCGGGGTGGACAATTCACCGAGCAGCGCCATTGCAAACAGAGGTACAGCCATAGCACCTGTTACGAAGAAGGTCTTGGTATGCCCAGGAGGTAAAGCGCGGTGACTGTTCATAATGGCCTCCACCCGATTACTGAGGGGACCGCCGCACACGCCTGCGGCGCAGGCTAGGGAAGATTGCTTGGAGAATCTGCAGACCTTCAAAATCGTCCCGGCGTAGACTTCCGGGTCGTTGCCGGCAGCAAGCACGGATTCGTCACAGGCTCGCTCGCGCTCGGCAATCAGTCGAGCGCCCAGCCACCAGATCGGCGGGAAGAACCAGAAGAGCGCCTCGGCCAGCATATGCACTGCGGCAGTAAGGTTGTCTTGGCGTCGGTAATGGCAGAGCTCATGCGCAAGAATGCCACGCATCTCAGCGGGCGTGAGGCGCGCTGCAAGGCCACCCGGAAGAAGAACCACAGGCCTCAAGATACCCACGAGGCCCGGCTCCTTCACGGCAAGCGACTCACGCACAGGGATCGGTGCCTCAATCGATAATGGCCGAGCTGAGGACAGCGCGCGTCGGATTCGCTGCCAGCGGAGGACCCATGAGGTCACCACGGCTGCGCAGCCCACGCTCCAGATGACCATTAGGATCATGGAGAGGTGTGTTACTGGTGCTGCCGGGGGCGCGCTGGAGATCAGCAGCGCTTGAGCGAACGGCTTCGCCAGCCGATGGGTCAGTGCTGAGGTTCCCGCTGGTAACATCCGCGGCGCGTACACTGGAAGTAACCGGCCGCTTAGACCAGCCAGCAGCGACAATGGAACGAGAAACTTTGCTGATGTGGCAAACCAAAGCCAGTAGCGTGCACCCGCACTGTTTTTATTCAACAGTAGCGTCAAAATACCCGCCAGACAGAGCATGGCCGTCGACTGCCAGAGATGATCGACGAGCTGGGTGATCATAGATCCTCCTGCTTTTTCTTCGCCAACCTTCGCAGCGTCTTCTCTGCCTCCTGAATGTCTTCGAGTGATAGCTTTCCAGCTTCAATGAGACCAGCCATCAATGGCTGAGCACGCCCTCCAAACAGCCCAAGGACATCATCGATGAGGCGGCGCCGTGCGTTCTCGCGGGAAATTAGCGGGCCGAAAATATGCGCGTTGCTAATTTTCTTGATCCGCGCAACTGCTCCCTTCGCCTCCAACCGATAGACCATCGTCTGCACGGTGGTGTAAGCAGGGCGCGCCTTGGCAGGGAAAGACTGCTGGATCTCCCGAATTGATAAGGCCCTGGCAGTCCAGAGGGCTTCCATTATCTTCAGATCAAAGCGGCTCAATCTTGTAAGGGCCACTGCGCTGCGCTCCTAACAATGTAGGTGATGCTACGCTAGCTTAGTTATAGTGGCAAGTATCAATCAGTGGCAAAGGGGCAGTGGACGATTCGATTCCCCGATGCTATCCGAAGAATGGTGCGTCGCGAACACGCTTTGGGAGCGATTGGTTAAAGGCCACTAAGACCGGAGGCTATTTCAGTCCAGGCGATGATCCGCCACCGGCGACGGTCGCTGCAGGACAGCGATTTGAGTGGTGTCGACCTGTGCGCTGCGAGGGAGGGGTTTTCGACCTGGTCTTAACCTCGCTTGCTCGACGCAGCGCGGCGTGCCGCTGCCGAACTGCTGGGCGGCTCTGCTATGGCGGCGGCTCATGGGGTCGGACCGTTCGGAATCCAGGGCCGCTGCGCCCGCCCTTTGTCTCTCTGCGCTCAGTTGTCTGCGCGGACACTCAAACGGGGTCGCCACAATGGGGCGCGCGACACCATGTGCTCATAGAGCGGAAGCGTTGGCTGCATTCTCCTCACCCGCCGCCACAGCAAACGCCGAGGCAGCTCCCAGAAATAACTACAGGGACGTTTCGGGCTTTGACGGATGTGCATTGTATGAAACGACAGCGGGGCTCTAGTGCTGGTCTGCGGAGGTTGCAGGACAAGACAAGGCCTCCCGGAAAATGGTCTAACTGGCTATTGACGCCTACTCAATCCTGCGCGACTCTCGAAACCAAGTCGCTGCAGGAGAGAGCCATGGAAGTCGCATCGATAGGCTCCGCCATCCGCACGGTATATCTGCAGCCCGCCGTTGCACCGACCCTCGAAACTATCGCAACCATTGAGCGCTATCAGCATGGCCAGTCCATCTATCATAGTGCCGATCCCAGGCAGTTCTGGTACCGCATCCTCGCCGGGGCGGCTCGCAAGTGCGCCATCACTTCTGGAGGCACGCGTTGCGTTGTGGATTTCTTGTTTCCACAGGATCTATTCGGCATCGGCGCGGACGGGTGCCACCGTTTTGCAGCAGAGGCTCTATCCAACGACACGGCGGTCGCCCGATACCCTCGCCGACTGGTCGAACGGATCGCGGATTCGGATCCGTTAGTCGCCCGAGAGATTCGCGAGGCCGCATTCCAGTCACTGCGACATTTGGAGGCGCGCGTAACGATGCTGCGCCTCGGCCGCGCACGCGAGCGCGTGAGTGCATTTCTACTCGAGCTCGCCGAGCGACTAAGTGGCGAACAGCGGGACCTAGACATAGTGATACCGATGTCCAGGTACGACATCGCGGACTATCTCGCGATGACCGTTGAGACCGTGTGTCGTGTCCTGACGCAACTGCGTCTGCAAGGCATCATAAGCTTCAGTAGCGTGCGCAGCGTGCGGATCCGTGACTGGAGCAGGCTGGAGGGTATTTGCGGCGCTGGGTCTATTGGCTCGGCATTTGGGCACACGCGAATCGCCCTTGGGCCGTATGCAGGTGAAAGATAGTGCGATACGCGAGAGCGGCGGGAGTTTGCTTTGGCTTGGTACCACTCAAAGATCACACGCTCCCTCGCGCTCCTCGAGAGGCTTACGCAACCGCGCCGATATCAACGCTGATCGTGCCGCGCTTATGGCTTAAGAGGGATTAGCGTTCCGCTGCTGAAATCGAACCGCCCCACTTGACCGTTATCTTTGCGAACCGCAAATGTGCCGCCGCAGAAGCCCCTGCATCTGCGGTTCGATCGCAGATTGATAACCCACAATGCCGGGTCGCTGATGCCAAACTGAAAATCGCAGTGCCAGGTGCGCGTGGCGCTTTGCGGTAAGTGGTATGCCTCCGTGACTGCTTGCTTCAGGCTCGCGCAGGCAGTGGCGGCGGACAATGGGGCTCGGGCATGCACACCTGCGCTGGTCAACAGCGCGCCACATGCGAGCAGAAAGGTAATGATCACTATCGCTGGCTGAGGAGCTCTCACTGCCAGTGAATTATATCACCAGCGCCGTCGTTAGTCTGAATGGAGGTTGGAAGCGATGCATTCCCCGGCCGTAGCTATGGCGCGGGAGGATCGCTCCTCATGTTGTCGTAGAGCACTTGCTGGGGTATGGCGCCGATCACTCGATAATATTCACGTAGCAGCGCTTGCTATTACCGCCGCGCGACACAGCCTGCGTCGCGGCGGCAGATACACGGCAGCGCAGGGATATGGTCGGTCGTGCGTGTTATCTGGGCTCCGCACTTCCGTTGGGTTTTCTGGCCACTGCTGTTTCCGGGGAGCTTTGCTTTGCATAATCGAGCGCGGTGAGCGTCATGCGTGCCCAATTGCTCAGCGATTCGCGTGCGTCGGTCAGATTCGTCAACGGAGTTGCCAGAACAAGCCTTCCGTCGCGCCTGCCATGCTGTGTGTCGACTACTCGGCCAAGCAATTGCCCAGATACGGAGTCGCGAAGCTCCAGCACGAGTGTCATGCGGCCGGTGTCGGCTACGTAGCGGCGACTGCGGCCGGACGTCTGTGTCTTCGGCGCAGTGATGTGCAGATTCACGATTGCCGGCGAGATGCTCAATACTTCATCACCACCCTGCGGAGACAGCGTGTACCCACCCTTCGTCAGCTCGCTCTCGAATATCGTATGAAATTCCCGCGCCAGGCCCGAGCGGATCTGGTCCATATCTGCCGAGCTAACAAACCGCTCCGGATTGCGGGTCTGGCTGTTTGACTTCCAGTCGGGATCGAACGTGACTTGGACGGGACTGACAAGTACCTTCGTGTAGATACCCAGGTCTGCGCCCCTTAGTAGATAGAGGTGATCAGCGCCTTTGTCCGGCACACGCAATAGGCCGTCCCACTCGGGGGGAGGCTCTGCGGCCACGGCGGGGGATGGTGCGGCCGTCAAAAGATTGAAGGCGAGAGCCACGAAAGCTGACAGCAAACAGGTCTCCATGGATCGAATTGCGCTACGCATGAGACTTTCTCCGGTGTTGGATTCGTACCAAAGATGTTTGCACTATTACCACCACGAGAACCGCGCATCCCAGCCCCAGGGTCCCCAGCGCCAGCGGCTCCAATCCCAACGACTCTGGTACATCTGCGCGGTCAGCTGTTGCTGATCGGCGATGTGTCGCTCGAACTCAAACCGCTTGTATGTGTTGTAGGCCATCTGGTCGCCGACATACAGGCAGTCACATACGACTGGATCGGCGTAGAGGTATACCACGTGGTCCCCTTTTGCCCGCATTACAAACCTATTTGGCGGCAGCGAACTCAGCTCGTTCTGGCGCTCTGGGCTGTCAGCGGGTTTCACATCGAAGCCGGAGGCTGCGAGGAGGCTGGTCTGACGGCTGATGCTGCCGCGTGTGGACTCGCACGCGGACAGGGGCGCACAAGCCGCTGCGCACAGCAGAATGAACGTGGGGGATTGACGGGGCAGGCGGGCTGCCTCCAGAACAGCACGCCTGCCGGGCATTTGTCTATGGATCGCACGGGCACGCAAACTCATCTATCCAACCTGTTCTGCGCAGTCGCTATAGCCTTCTGAACCTGCGCGGACGCTCCGCGGACCGCCTCATCAGTGCATTCACGCAATTTTGGGCGCTCGATTGGATACAGCTCGTCGAGCTGCTTGCAGGCATCCTCCGCGGCGGCCCGGATACGTTCGTTCAGCGTTACGACGTTGCTATGCTTGACCAGGTCAAGATCCACGTAATTGACGTGGTAATCCACGGTGATCTGCTCTACGGGAGCACCGCTTCCGAATGCGCGCCCGACGATGGTCTTGTTGACCGGTCCGGCTTCGACGGTAATCTCGGGTAGCTGTTCGGCGGCTAAGGCGTCTATCGTCATGCCAAGGCTGACGCCAAGAACGATACATGTTCCGCCTAATCGGACCAGTGTGTTCATTGAAGAGCCCTCCAGGGCTGGTTGTCGTTTATCGCACATGCTGTGCGAGCGGTCATTGACCTTCGTCAATTCAACGCGCGTCCGTGCCAGGAAAACCGCAACCTCATTTTTAATCCCGGTTCAGGGTCGCGGCGGCGCCAGTGCGGCTGAAGCCGTCATTGATATCACCACCCACTGAGCGCGCCACGACGCAGGGGTTGCCGATATTGGGCGAGAAGCCGATCAGCTGCAGAGAAGCAGGATGGAGTGTTCCGACTTCTCCATGATGTGAGTGGCTATCTTGCCGAAGTACATTGCTTTGCCAGCAGGCCGACCTACGCCCATGACGATCAATGTATATCGCCCCAGGCGGGCCTGGCGCAGGATGGCATCCTCGGGCAGGGGGGCCACGCGCAACAGCGTCCGGACCGGTTGCGCGTCGTCGTGCGCGAGCTCGGCAATGTCGCTGAGGACCGCCTCTCCCACACGGCGGGCAAGGGCGGCGCGCTCACGCTGAGGGCTATGCATACGCGGTGGATGCGCGATCATGGCGTAGAAGGCCGTCATGGGAGGGTCGCCCGGGCGTATCAGTGCGAATGCCACCTCGGCGGCGTGGCGCGACACGCTGTTGCCCCGCACTGGGACGAGGATGCGAAATGTGCTCCTTGGAGTGTCCCCAGGCTTCCCCCGCGCAAACACCAGCGCCAGCGGCCCGGCATAGGCTGTCGCGATGCGCGACATTTTCTCGTGAAATACCCCCGGGGTCGCCTCGCTGTTTTCGATCCCCACCATGAGCATGCCATAACCCTTCTGCACCTCCTGGCTCACGGCGACCTCTGCCGCCCGAGCATCGGTTCGCAGCGTCAGATAAGCCCTGTTGCCGGCTTCTGCAGAAGTGCTGGCGAATCCATCCCGGATGGCTACCTCGGACATTCGAGCCGCCAGCCGCAATACCGTGATCGTAGTCCGTCGCGATTCCGCGATCCGTCCGGCCAGCTGCAGTGCAAGCCTGCCATTTGCACTGTGGTCCACCACCACCAACAGGCGCTGGACCCTGGTGAGAAACTCCCGGCCCTCGGCCGCTTCCCGCGCGAGTTGCGATTTCTCATCCTCCCGCATCGGAACCCGCCGCAGTGCCCACCGTAGCGTCGGCGGCATCGCCAGAGTCGTCGCGATTGCCATCGTCACGATCATCGTGAACAAGTTGCTACCGATTAGACCTAGCGACAGACCGAATGATGCGATCACGATTTCCGTAGAGCCGCGCGCATTCATGCCGCAGGCAAGTACCAGCGATTCGCGTCTGGAGAACCCCGCCAACGCCCCTCCCAGAAATGCTCCGCTGCCCTTCCCGACACTCGCGATGACGATCAAGGCCAGCGCGGCGCCCAGGAGGTGCCAGTTTTCAAATACCTCAGGAGTCGCATTGAAGCCGGCCGAAGCAAAGAACACCGGCATGAACAGCGCAACGACCAGGCTGCGGATGTGCTCTTTGACGTGGCGCGTGAGGATCGGCGAATCGCCCACCAGAATCCCTGCGACGAAGGCACCGAGCGCCGTGTGAATCCCGATCAAATGCGTCACCAGCGCCATGGTGCCGGTAACGATGATGATGGCGGTGACCAGCGCCGCCTCGCTGACGAGCGTGTCGTTCGTCCAGCGCATCAACGCGAACACGACAGACCTGCCGAACGTAAAGCTCAGCACCAGAAACGCTGCCGTCCCGAGCGTGCTTCTCAGCACGGTCGGGAGGTCGACAATGCCCCTGGATGCCAGGCCGGAGACGATCGCCACCATAGTCCAGGCCGCCACATCATCGATGATTGCAGAGACGATCAGGATGGCGCCGAGGCGGTGTCTGATGAAATTCATGTCGCGTAAAACCGTGGCGACGATCTTTACGGAGGCCACGGAGAGCGCGGTCCCGAGAAACAGGGATGTCACCAGCCGATCTGTGGAATGCGGGAGCAGGTGAGCAGGCAGGACGTACCCTAACGCGATGCCAAGCCCGAACGGGACGGCGAATCCGAGAGCCGAGACGCTGAGGGCGGGGCGCAGCAGCTTGCGCACCAGCGTGAGTTCTGCATCCATCCCGGCCAGTAACAGCACCATCAGGATGCCCAGATCTGCCACGGCGGCGAGCATCGCCTTCTGCTCCGCCCCTCCTGGAAATATCGTCTGTTGCACGTGCGGCCACAGGGCACCGAAAACCGAGGGACCGAGAAGCACCCCCGCGAGCAGTTGTCCAATCACCGCGGGCTGGCCGAACCGCTGCAGAACCTCGCCGAGCACTCGCCCGACTATCAGCAGCACCACGATCTGCGCTATGAAAAGCGTCTCCGACGACGTCGTCGAAGCGGTGCTCGCGGCATACGCCGTTGAGCTCGCCAGCAAAGCTACCGTGCCCAGGGGGCTCACATACGAGGCCGCAATCCGGCGCGTCGCATCAGCGATCTTGGGCAGGCTGCACATGCAGCTTGGCGACAACGTCTCGTTCTCGCGAATTCCTCGGCATCCAATTATTCTGCCATTGAACGTCCAAGCGGCCACCATGAGATGCTGTAGGGGCCCGCTGATGAGCGCGTCGGCTCACTGAGTGACCTCCCGTGTCCGATGTTTGGTGGGCTACGGGCGGCCGCCACGGACATATGTGCGAACCGGCGAGTCGCTCACGCAAGATGGACGGCGGCCTGCCATCATCGCTGCCAGAGTACGTACGGAGCTTCGAGTGGAACCTGAACGCCGGGATAGACGGGCATGACGCGCGGTGTGTAGTCCGCCGACGGCCGACGTGCACAGACGCTGCCGACGTAGAGCTCCGCGTCAGTGGCCGGTGGGCCGTCGGTGCGCCTCATGGGTGCACGACAGCCCGGCTCCGCGCCCCTCGGGTCGGCATAGAGCTCCACGCGCACCGACTCCGGACGTAGCGCACCGAGACTCAGCTGTACACAGAAGTGGTGACGATCGTCGCGGGTCTGCACCCGCAGCTCGCCGAAGCGCACGGTGCGCCAGTTAAAGTCGAGGGTCGCGAGCCAGCTGGCAATCTGTGTTCCGATCTCACCGCGATTGCGCGCGCGCGCCCGGTAGTTCTCGGCGGCGGGCAGGTAGCATTGTTGCAGATACTGACGGACGCTTCGATTCGCAGAATATACCGGCGTTAGACGCGCCATGCTCTCGCGCACGCGTGCCACCCAATCGCGGGGGATCCCCTGCGGGTCGCGCCTGTAGTAAGACAGTACGACGCACGTTTCGAGTAGCTCGAGAAGCTGTCCGGCCTCGACTGCATCCCAAGCGGTGTCCGAGTCGTGCCCGCGGCCATCGCCGAGGGCCCAACCCACCTGGGGGTCGTAAGCCTCGTCCCACCAACCATCCAGCTCCGAGAGATTGAGTCCGCCGTTGACGAGTACCTTCATGCCGCTGGTACCGCAGGCCTCCCAGGGCCTGCGCGGCGTATTGATCCACACGTCCACGCCCTGCACGAGCTGCTCGGTCAGCAGCATATCGTAATCGTCCAAAAATATGGCATGGGCGCGCACGTCGGGACGGCGAACGAAACGGACCCACTCGCGCATCAGTGTCTGGCCCGGCTCATCATCCGGATGCGCCTTGCCGGCGATGATCAGCTGCACAGGGCGTTGCGGATTGGTCAGCAGGCGTACCAGTCGCTCAGGGTCGTGCAGCAGCAGATTCGGTCGCTTGTAAGTGGCGAAGCGGCGCGCGAAGCCGAGCGTCAGGACATCGGGCCGAAATAAACGATGCGCGACCTCGATCTCCTCGGGCGTGCCCCCCGAGGTCGCCAGCTGCAGCGCTAGGCGTTCGCGTGCGTATTCCACGAGCGCGGTACGCCCTTTCGCACGACACTCCCACACGCGCTCGTCAGATAGCTCGCGCATATGCTCGCCGATGCGCTCCAGGTCGCCGGTCCATCGCCCCTTGCCGCAGGCGTCAGTCCACAGCTCGTCGGCCGCGCTGGAGTCCCAGCTGGGCGTGTGGATGCCATTCGTCACATAGCTGACGGGTACGTCCGCCACCGGCCAGCGCGCGAACAGGGGCTGAAAAATCCTCCGACTGACCTCGCCATGCAGGCGGCTGACCCCATTGATTGCAGCACTGCCGCGCACCGCCAGATACGCCATGTTGAATGGCTCGGCGGAGCTTCGTGGGTCCTGGCGTCCGAGCGCGAGCAGCTGCGGCAGCGATATATGTAGTTGCTCGGTGGCATAGCGGCCCAAGTATTGCTCGATCAACTGAGCTGAAAACGCATCGAAGCCGGCTGGCACGGCCGTATGCGTCGTGAAGAGATTTCCAGCGCGGGTTGCGGCAAGGGCGACGTCGAATGGCTGTCCGCTCTGCTGCATGAAGGATCGCGCCCGATCGAGTGTCACAAAGGCCGCATGGCCCTCGTTCAGGTGACAAACGTCGGGGGTTAGATTCAGCATCTCGAGTAGTCGCCAGCCTCCGATACCTAGCAGCAGCTCCTGCTGCAGTCGCAGCTCGACTCCTCCGCCATACAGCTCGCTGGTGATGCCGCGGTGCGTGGGGTGATTGGCAATGTCGTTGCTGTCGAGCAGATAAAGCTGCAGGCGGCCCACCGTGACCTGCCAGGCCCGCAGCCACAAAGCCTGGCCGGGCAGCTGCAGCTTCAACCGCAACCATTCGCCCTCTGAGGTACGCAGAGGTCTGACCGGCAGCTGTCCCGGATCGTTATAGGGGAAAAAGGCCTGCTGGCTGCCATCACGCCTGATCACCTGCCGGAAATAGCCCTGTTGGTAGAGGAGGCCTATTCCAATGATTGGAATGCCCAGATCACTGGCCGCCTTCATATGATCGCCGGCCACGTTTCCGAGGCCGCCCGCGTAGATCGGCAGCGCTTCGCTGAGCATGAATTCCATACTGAAATAGGCGACGCGCGTCAGCGCGGAGGGGGGATAGGTGCGTTGGAACCAGGCCGTGCTCTGCGTCGCCTCCTCGGAGGCCGCTGCCAGACGCTCGATCTGCGCACGAAATGAGGTATCAGCGAGCAACTGCGTGAGACGTCGCGATGACACAGCCCGCAGCACCAGCCAGGGATTGTGGGTGCGATACCACAGATCCGGCTCCAGACGGCTCCACAAGGCATCGGTGGCGTGATTCCAGGACGAGCGCAGGTCGAGAGCGAGCCGGCGTAACAGTTCGAGCGCGGGCCCATCGGCAGGGCTAGGGTCATTCATGCGCGCGTAAGCGTGCACCCCGTGCCGCCGGGAAGTCCATAAGCAAAAGCCCCTACAGGCATCTACGGATTACGGCGGCCGTCCTGTGCCGCTTTAATAGGTATATGTGGCAAGTCGCGCGCGGTATGTTTCGGCCCGAACATCGAGCGCTGCGCCGTTCGATCGGCGGTATGTACCTCTTGTTGCTACTCATCAACCTGACGGTCTGGGCCTGGGCCGCGTTCGTCTTTCGCTGGCAGCCAATTCTCCTGGGGACGGCATTGCTTGCTTACGGGTTTGGTCTGCGCCATGCGGTAGACGCGGATCACATCGCGGCGATCGACAATGTCACGCGCAAGCTCATGCAGGAGGGCAAGCGCCCCGTTACGGTCGGCTTCTTCTTCGCGATGGGCCACTCCACCGTGGTGATCCTGGCCGCCGTGCTGGTCGCCGCGATGACCTCGCTCTTCAAAAGCCATTTCCAGGTCGCCCACAACATAGGCGGGCTGATCAGCACCTCCGTTTCCGCGCTGTTCCTGCTGAGTATCGCGGCGATGAACCTGTTCATTTTCCGTTCGGTGTGGCTCACGTTCCGGCACGTGCGCCGCGGCGGCGCCTACGTCGAAGAGGACTTCGATCTGTTATTGACTCAGCGGGGCTTCGCTGCGCGCCTGTTTCGCCCGCTGTTTCGGCTGATCCGGCGCAGCTGGCATATGTTTCCGCTCGGGTTCTTGTTCGGCCTGGGGTTCGATACCGCGACGGAGGTTGCACTGCTGGGCATCTCGGCCACACAGGCCGCGAGGGGGACCTCCGTTTGGCAGCTGATGGTGTTCCCAGCACTTTTCGCGGCCGGAATGTCGCTCGTGGATACGAGCGACGGCATCTTGATGTTGGGCGCCTACGACTGGGCGTTTGTCAAGCCCATCCGCAAGCTGTTCTACAACATGATCATCACGCTCGTATCGGTGATCGTTGCGGTACTGATCGGTGGAATCGAGGCGCTGGGCCTCTTGCAGGACAACCTGCATTTATCCGGTCGTTTCTGGCTGGCCGTGACGAAGCTGAACGACAACTTCAACGGGCTCGGTTTCCTTATCATCGGGGTCTTTATCTTCGCCTGGGTTGCCTCGGTGCTGATCTACCGCTACGGGGGTTACGAGCAGGTCGAGGTCAAGGTGAAGGCGCATGGACCAGGGCAATCATTCGCAGCAGCTGCCTTAGCTAGGCGCCCTGCCTCTCCATCACACGGGCGCGATGCATCTCGATGGTCCGCTAGCTGACTCCCGCTCGCGGGAAGTGAGCAGAGCCACCGCTTCTATAGAGGGAGGTATGGCGCCAGTTCACGGTCGACTTCGGCTTCGGCGGCAAGCCAGTCCTCCAGCTCATGGCCGGGCGCGAAGGCGCGGTGCTTGGCGCGAAAGTAGGCGGTCTGCGCGATGATCTCGTGGCGATGTTCGCTGCTGTCACAGAACAGCTCCGCCAGCGGCGTGTCGCGGCGGGAGCCACGGTCCGGGATCGGGCCGTAGGGGGAGGGTATCGCCTGCACATCACGTTGCTCGCTCTTCCAAAGGTGTTTCGGCAACGGTACAGAAGGCACATTCATAGTAGTTTCTCCTTTTCTTGATGTCTCAGGGAGTGACCGACAGGGCCGTTACGAATCGCACGCCGGTGGGTCGGCGCGGCACGCGCGCCTTGAAGTGGGGTGGTTTGACCACCAGCAGGTCGCTCTGCAGAGCGTCGAGCAGCTCCTCGGCGGTGTTGCCAATCAGCAGCCGCTGCCAGCCGCTGCGCGAGAGCGCGCCGAGCGCCACTATATCGGCGTGCGTTGTGGCGGCCACCGCCTGGATAGCATCACTGGGCGTAAGATTCAGCAGGTGTCGGTGCGCCTTGGAAATCCGATAGCCGTTGAGTAAGCGCTCGTAGCGATGCCGGGCGGCAGGTTGCATCCGGCGGTTGAGGGCGGCGGGGGTTTGGTGATCCAGCACGAAATAAGGCAGCTTCCTGGCGGCCAGCGGCACACAAGCATGCACGCTGTGCAGTCGGCCACGCAGGGCCGTGGCGATGACTCCGCCAATGTCCAGTATGATCCCGTCGAGCTGCGCCGGCTTATCCCTGCTGTGCGTGGGATCCACTGCAGCGAGCACCACAGGGCGTTCGTAGTGTCCGCCACGCTTGACCAGCAGTACGGGCACCGGGCTGCGTCGCAGCAGCTCCCAATCGTTGAAATGTAGCAGCAAAGGGGCGAAGTGCTTCGCGTGGTGGCGCTCGGCCATGATCAGATCGGCGCGGATTGCGTTCGCTCTGCGGATGATCGCTTCGTAGGCCGGATGGTCCCAGCAGACGGCGACGCTCACACGTAACGGTCGATCTTTTCTGCGCCCGGTCAGCCGATCGGCCAGGCGTTGTAGCCGACGAAGCGCAAGGGCTTCATCCCGTGCACGTATCTGGTCAGACTCCTCATCGGTCCTCGCATAGATTGGCCAAGTGAGCGCGTGGAACAGCTCCAATCGCGCCCCGAGAGATCGCGCGAGTTGTGCTCCCTTGTTCAGCGCCAGCGGCGAGCGCGCCTGCGGATCCTTGATTGCGATGAGAATCCGGCGGATGGACCGCATGCGCGTCTCCAGGTCGAGGATTGTGGGCCGATGTTGGGCACTATGGGCGCGACCGTGCCTCGGCGGAATTCGGAGCTATGCCTACGCGGGTGGTGATGACTACCTATGGGCACTCCACGGCGCCGCGGCCGTTGCAAAGGGTACTGATGGCGCCAGCGCCAAGCGCAGTCCTCGGCGAGTGAGCAGTGCAGCGCGCAGGCCCCATGCCCCAAGGCTCGGCCTGCAACGCGCCTGCAACGCATAGGACCTTCAGATCGTCACAGGCTTAGCTGAGTGGGAACATGCTGCCCAGTTCGTGTCATCAGGCGGCGGTTTCGCGCTCCAGGACTCTCTTTACGCCATCGTCAACCTCCATTCGCTTGTAAAAGCGATCGAGATCGGTGAGGTTTGAGATGTCGAGTTGCTGGCCCTTCGCCCAACGCACCATGACAAAAAAATACGGATCAGCAACGGAGCGTGCGCCTGTTATCCAGTTGCGACCCTCAAGCTGTCTGCTCATCAATTCGAACTGCCGGCGCAGTTGTGCACGCGCCTCTTGCTTGGTTCTTTGGACCATGTTCGCATCGGCTAGGTAGGCGGTCGAACCGAATAGTGCCTTGAATGTCGGGTGCATATCGGAATTCACGAAACCCACCCACCGGTTTACTTCGGCGCGCCCTCTGGGCGTGCCGTCGCCGCCGAGCCCCGATGCCGGATTGCTATCGGCAAGGTAGTTTAGGATGGCTGCGTTTTGAGTCAGCACCCAGCCGTTGTCCTCGATCACCGGCACTGCGCCCATCGGGTTGACCTTAATCAGTTCCGCCGATTTCTCCGGAGATATGCTCACTTTGTGAACTTGATAAGGCCTACCGATCCATTCCAATACGATATGCGTGGCGAGGGAACAGGCGCCCGGAGAGTAATAGAGTTTCATGGCGATACCTGGTGGTAAGTAGCGGACGAACACGAGGATGGATCCAGCGGATTGTCCTTTGCAGAGACTGTGGTGGCAGATGTGCGCAGCCGCAACCCTCAGACTTGGAGCGTCGGCGGTCGATACGTATAAATGCGTATCTCACCTTGACTGCATCCCGCGACGGCCAGAGTGATGAGGGAGCGCCTGTTCCGCGTTGCAGGCATTTATCACGGCTCTAGCTCGGACAGATGCCCGCGATGGGGGCGCGCACGAACAGCCTCGGCCTGCAGTGCGGAAGATATCGAGTGCAGCTGCGTCGAAGGGCTTTTTGACATAGGTACTTATTCGGATCGACGCGCAGACTGGCTGCGGGACAATCAGAGTCAATCATTGGAGGCGCTTATGATCACCAAAGCAAACGAATCTGGCGAGCAGCTCAGTCCAGAAGCTGCGCATACCGGGTGTGCGTGGCGGCCTGACATCGACGTTGAGCCGGAGTTCAATCCGTTCGCCAGCACGGGATTCTCGGGGGATGGGCGCACCCAGGTTGCGGAAAGCGTTGTGGAGGCGCCTGCGATTCGTGATGCAACCGAGGATACTGCCCCGCTGGAAGGCAGCAGGGACCTTTCCGATGCGGACTCGCTGCGGGATGTGGTGGCGGCCGCTTGCATCAAGACGATCAAGCGCTAGACCGAGAAGTTCCGGCTGTAATTAAAGAGCCAGGGCGACGATGTTGTCTCATCGCCTGGTGCGTCTTAAGTCCGAGTCAGCTACATCCAGAAACTGATCGGAGAAGCAGACGTGCATATCGTGCTAGACATATTGGTGGGTATTGGGATAGTCGTGTTGACATTGGGTGTAGTGATGTCTGCAGCGCTCGTCTACGGATCCCGAAAGGGCTCCGATTCGTAATGCAGCGTGATGGCGAGCTTCCGGCGTACTTGGCCATTTACAATCCCACAGATCCGTAGATGAGGTTCAGTACCTCGGTTCGGGTTGCCTGATTGCGAACGAAGACTCCGCGGATCGCGCTCGTCACCATGGATGCACCAGGCTTCTGGATGCCCCGAATCGTCATGCAAGTGTGGGAGGCGTCCATGATGCAGATCGCGCCAAGCGGGCGCAGGCCATTCATGATTGCATCCGCAACCTGATCTGTCAGGCGCTCCTGGACCTGCGGTCGAAGCGCAAAGCCCTCCACGACCCGAGCAAGCTTGCTGAGTCCGACCACCTTATGGCGCGGCAGGTATGCCACGTGGGCGTGGCCCACGAAGGGCAGAAAGTGATGCTCACAGATGGAATGGAATGGAATATTCCGGAGCAGGACAATCTGATTGTATTTTTCGTGGAAGACCGTCTGCAGATAGTCGCACGGATTGATGTGTAGTCCGCGAGTGAGCTCGGCGTAGGCGCGGGCGATGCGGCCGGGCGTCTTCCGTAGCCCTTCGCGATCCGGGTCCTCGCCCAGTGCCACGATGATCTCGCGCACTGCGCGTTCGATGCGGGCGAAATCGATACCGGCAGCGGCTTGACCGGGGCGTGCAGACGCAGCGGTTCCGTCCACCATCGGCGTGGCGCGGGAGTTGGCCTTCGGCCCTCTGAGCGATCGGGAGCCGGGCCGTGAAATGCGTGATTCGATTCTGGCCATCAGCTTCTCCTTCCTGACCGAAGTTTGCTAGGCTGAATGAAGCAAAAAAGGCGTGGGCCGCCGGGGCTCGAGAGCAGTGAACATGCTTAAGGATCTAAGTGGCCGAGTGGCACTGATCACGGGTGGTGCGCGGCGCATCGGACGTCAGACCGCCCTCGCCCTGGCGGATCAGGGTGTCAATGTCATCCTGCACTACAATCGTTCTGATCAGGCGGCACATCAGCTTGCGACCGAGCTTGGCCTCAAGGGTGTCAAGTCCTGGACTGTTCAAGCCGATTTCCGCCATCCGGACGAATACAGCACCCTCATCGAGCGTGCGCGAACCGTTGCGGGGAATATCGATATCTTGATCAACAATGCCTCTATTTTTCCAGCCGAGCCGCTCGCCGAGCTCGACTGGCCAGGCTTCTCGGCAGACATGGAGGTGAACGCATGGGTACCACTGACGCTCAGCCGCGAATTCGCGCGGGGTCTTGCCCGCGGCAGCATCGTCAATCTCCACGATGCGCACCTGGCGGGGTCCGACTTCAAACACGCGGGTTACATCCTGAGCAAACACGTGCTCGCTGCCCTCACGCGGATGATGGCGCTCGAGCTTGCGCCGAGGATTACGGTCAATGCTGTCGCGCCGGGGCTGATTCTGCCGCCGCCCGGGGCCGACGAGAGCTATCTGAGCAGTCACGCCGACCTCTTGCCGTTGCAGAAACACGGCGGACCTGCCGACATCGCCGAAGCGATCGTCTTTCTGCTGCGCAGCGACTTCATCACCGGGCACGTGTTATACGTCGATGGCGGACGGCATCTTCTGGACCAGGTACAGTCGTCATAGAGCTGCCAGCGCCGTCGCCTGGAGTATTCATATCGCGTCAGACGCAAGCCACTCGTTGAATTCACATACAGCCCTTTCGAAGAGCGCGCGGTAGGCAGGGTCGGAGACGAAATGGTCCGCCTGGGAAAGGGCAGTCTGGTAGATCGCAGCGGTTCGCTCTACCCATTTGCGCGTAGTGTCGTTACCGTCGCGTCGGAGCAGGAATGCGATCCGCTCCGCCTCGGGCCTTACGCGCCTAAGGAAGGGCAAAAGCTGCTCCCGACGCCGGACGCTCGGGGGAATTCATTGGCCAACCACCGAAACGAGGATCCAAACTGAGGCGATGCATCAGTGCAATTGCGCGATGAAGCATCGTCAATACCTATACGGTGTGGCCGGTGATCTTTGCCAAGGAGTTTGCCCGCAAGAGAGTACAATGCCAGTCGGTAATTGTACTTATCGACCTGTCTCGCTTTGGGGTTTGTGAGTCGTGTCGATGTTGCAGTACTGCCCGCTGGCCCGCACCGTCATGTAGTCTCTTCCGGAGAGGACCATGAATTCCACACGGCAGCTTCATGATCTCGGCCAAAGCCTCTGGCTCGACTACATCACACGCACGCTGATGACAAGCGGTACGTTAAGCCGCTACATCAAAGAATTCTCGATCACTGGGATGACCTCCAACCCCACGATCTTCGATCGTGCCATCCGCCGCGCTACCGCCTACGACGACAGCATTCATACCCATGCACTTCAGGGCAAAGCGGGGGAGGCGCTGTTTATCGAGTTGGCGTTGGAGGATCTCCGATCGGCGGCAGATTCGTTTAGGCAGATTTATGATGCGAGCGGTGGCCGCGACGGCTGGGTATCGCTAGAGGTGTCGCCGCTGCTCGCAGACGATACGGCCGGAAGCATCAAATCGGCGGCGCTGTTACATGCTCGCGCGCAGCGCCCGAATCTGTTCATCAAGATACCGGGTACGCCCGCAGGCATTCCGGCGATCGAGGAATCCATTTATGCGGGCGTTCCAATCAATGTCACGCTGCTGTTTTCGTGCGAACAATATAAGGCTGCGGCCGAGGCCTATCTGCGTGGCATCGAGCGACGCCTCGCGGCAGGTCGCGAGCCGCGGGTCGCGTCGGTAGCCTCGCTGTTCGTCAGTCGCTGGGATGTTGCGGTGAAGGATAAGGTGCCAGCGCAGCTGCGCAACCGCCTCGGGATTGCCGTTGCGATGCGCGCCTATAGGGCCTACCGAGAGCTTCTGAGCTCGGCGCGTTGGCAAAAGTTAGCAGCGCGCGGCGCCAACGAGCAGCGTCTGCTGTGGGCCAGCACCGGCACCAAAGATCCAGACGCCTCCGACGTATTGTACATCGAGGCGCTGATAGCTCCTGACACAATCAACACCATCCCTGAAAAGACATTGCTCGCGTTTGCTGATCACGGTCAAGTGGGCGCTGCGCTTCCAATGGACGGCGGAAATTCTGAGGAGATACTCGCGGAATTCGGTCGAGCGGGACTCGATCTTGCGACCCTGGGCACAACACTGCAGCGCGACGGAGCCGCAACGTTTACTAAGGCCTGGGGTGATCTCCTGCGGTGCGTTGGCGCCAAGAGTGAGCAGCTGGTCAAGGTCGCGCGGACCCGATGAAGCGGTAAACGCGCCGGATAGCTTCCAACGCTTACGTCATCCCCTTTTGGAGGGGGGCTCCCTATGATCGCGTGCGGTTCGAAACTCGGAACAAGACCGCAATGCAACGATCGTATACAACCGCGTACTTGTACGTATCGACGTGTGGTTTGACCGGCCCGAAAGTTTGCACCGCTCAAGTCCTCCCACAACGTTGAAGATGCCCAGGAGGTTGAAATGGGCCATTCCCATGGTAATCAGGAGATCCATATCAAGCGCGCCTATGAGTCCCCGTCGGCGCACGATGGTACCCGCGTGCTCGTCGATCGGATGTGGCCAAGAGGGCTGAAGAAGACCGACGCCGCTATCTCGCAGTGGATGAAGGACATCGCGCCAAGCACCGAGCTGCGTAAGTGGTTCGGCCATGATCCGGAGCGGTGGGAGGAGTTCCGGCAACGCTACGAGGGTGAGCTAGACGCCAAAGGCGAGCTACTCGGTAAGCTCAAGGAGCTGGCGGCAAAGGGCCCGCTGACGCTAGTCTACTCGGCGCATGATGAGGCACACAACCAGGCTGTCGTGTTGCGTGACAAGCTCGTTCATTAGGAGATCATCTCATGGCGAATCCTCCGCGCAGCAGCCAACCGTGGCTGCACCAGAACGGCGAAGAGATCCAAAAGTTCGGTACGGTGCGGCAATTTCCGATCGGGCTATCGCACGATGCGCGCCTCTACTCCAGCGAGCGCCTCAACCAAATCCTCGCAGATACCCAGATTCTGCACGCACTCTACAAGAAGCATCACTGGCTGATGCGGGGTGCGACATTCAATCAGCTGCATCTGCTGTTGGACAAGCATGCACAAGAACAGCTGCAGCTTGTCGATATGATCGCGGAACGAGTGCAAACGCTCGGCGGAGTAGCAGTCGGCGATCCGCGGCACGTTGCTGAAATCACCCGTCTGCCGCGGCCCCCGAACGGCTGCGAGGAGGTGCCAGCGATGCTCTCGCGCCTGCTCGAGGCGCACGAGCTGATCCTCAGCGATGCGCACGACGCCGCTTCTCGGATCGCCGCGCAGGGTGACGATGGCACGAATGATCTGATCGTCTCGGATGTGATCCGCACCGGCGAAAAACAGGCCTGGTTTCTCGCAGAGCATCTTGTCGAGACGCCGCTCGTGCGAGCGTGACTGCGGAGTCGAGAGCGGAGCGATAGAGACAGTGCAGTCGAGCAGGTAGCGAGGAAGCCAGCACGGCAATTCCGTTTCTTCCGAATCGGTCCTTGACCACCGGCGTTTCAAGCGGGGCACTCGTCGCCGTCCAATCGGCAATCAGGCCCCGCGCCTTGCAGAGCTGCGTAACCGGAGACGCGGAAGATCCACGAGGGGCGGCTGCCATTTCGCGGCAGCATGTCTTAATGTTCGAGGCGCGAGGAGCACACAATGAGCATCGACAGCTTCGGGACGCGAGGTGAGCTGCGAGTCGGTGAGCGGACCTATTGGATTCATCGACTTGCACGCATGACCGGGGCGCAGCGATTGCCCTACAGCCTCAAGGTGCTGCTCGAGAACTTACTGCGCAACGAGGATGGTCATCTGGTAGTCGCGGACCAGATTCAGGCCTTAGCGCACTGGCGAGCGGATGACATGCCGGCGCAGGAAATTCACTTCATGCCGGCGCGCGTGCTGATGCAGGACTTCACCGGAGTCCCGTGTGTGGTGGACCTCGTGGCGATGCGCGATGCGATTATCCGCCTTGGGGGTGATCCGCAGCGCGTCAATCCGTCGATTGCGACAGAGCTCGTGATCGACCATTCGGTGATCGCGGATGTATTCGGCAGCGCCGACGCCTTCGCGACCAACGCGCAGTTGGAATTTGAGCGCAACGCGGAACGCTTTCAGCTGCTGCGCTGGGCGCAACAGGCCTTCGCCGATTTCGAGGTGGTGCCGCCGGATGTCGGGATCTGCCACCAAGTGAACTTGGAATACCTGGCGCGGGTGGTGTTCACGCACGAGGGGCCTGAAGGAACGGCCGCGTATTGCGATACCTTGGTCGGCACGGACTCACACACGCCGATGGTGAACGGTCTCGGCGTACTGGGTTGGGGCGTGGGCGGCATCGAAGCCGAGGCAGCCATGCTCGGACAGCCACTCAGTATGCTGATTCCTCAGGTGCTCGGTCTTAAATTAACCGGCGAGCTACCGGCCGGCACCACCGCTACTGATCTGGTGTTGACGATCGCGGAGCTGCTGCGGCGCACTGGGGTGGTCGGAAAATTCGTGGATTTCTACGGGCCTGGCGTAGCCAATGTTCCGTTGGCCAACCGCGCGACCCTCGGCAACATGAGCCCCGAATACGGTGCAACCTGCGCGATCTTCCCGATCGATGATGTGACGTTATCCTACCTGCGGCTCACCGGCCGCCCGGACAATCAGATCCGACTTGTCGAAGCGTACGCGAAAGAACAAGGCTTATGGCACGATTCGGCGCACGAGCCCAGGTACTCCCAGACCATCGAGCTCGATCTGGGCAGCGTTGAGCCCTCGATAGCCGGACCAAAACGACCACAAGATAGGATTCCACTGCGCATGGCGCCCCGTGCCGTCGGTGCGCTGCTCGCAGGCCGATCACAGGACGAGGCTGTGTTGGATGAGCTCGATAGGGCCATCGAGGGGTCATTCCCCGCCAGTGATCCAATCGCGGCCGAGCAGGCTCATGATGAGGCTGCCCCGCGTGCGCCCGGCGTCGGCACCGGGGAGAAGTGGCCGAGCAATCCAGCGGATATCGTCCTGGCCGAGGGCACCCGAACGCAAGTCGACCACGGCCACGTGGTGATTGCCGCCATCACCTCCTGCACCAACACCTCCAATCCCGCCGTCATGGTCGGGGCCGCCCTGTTGGCAAGGAATGCGGTCGAAAGAGGCTTGAGTCGCAAACCATGGGTAAAGACCTCACTGGCGCCAGGCTCGCGGGTGGTGACCGACTACCTGGAGCGCGCAGGCCTGGCGACATACCTGGATCGGTTGGGATTCAATCTGGTGGGTTATGGCTGTACAACATGCATCGGCAGTTCCGGTCCGCTTATCCCCGAGGTCAGCTCGGCGGTCAGCGAACATGATCTGACCGTCTGCTCGGTGCTGTCGGGCAACCGCAACTTCGAAGGCAGGATCCACGCACAGTGTCGCATGAACTTCCTGGCCTCCCCGCCGCTGGTGGTGGCCTACGCGTTGACTGGCACGCTGCGGGCTGATCTGCTTCGAGAGCCGCTCGGGACAGACAGCCACGGCAAGCCGGTATTTCTGCGCGAGATCTGGCCCAGCGGTCAGGAGATTCAAGAGGTGATCGGCTCTTGCCTGCGAGCGGATATGTTCACGAAGGATTATGCCGACATATTCCGCGGAGATGACCGGTGGCGCAGCCTGCCAATGCCGCAGAGCGATGCGTTTAAGTGGGACACTCGATCCACCTATGTGCGCCGTCCGCCCTACCTCGATGATATCGAGCGCGAGCCGGCAGCGCTGACTGACATCTCGGGGGCTCGTGTGCTCGTGATGCTCGGCGACTCTGTGACCACCGATCACATCAGCCCAGCCGGAACCATAGCCCCCGACAGCCCCGCCGGCGCTTATCTCACCGCCCAGGGCATCCCGCGCAAGGACTTCAACTCCTACGGCTCGCGCCGCGGCAACCACGAGGTCATGATTCGGGGCACCTTCGCCAACATTCGTCTACGCAACCTTCTCGCTGCTGACACGCACGGTGGATTTACCCGAGATTTCACTCAGTCCAGCGGCCCTGTAGTGACGATCTACGATGCATCGAGGCGGTATCTGCACGCGGGAACACAGCTCCTGATACTGGCCGGCAAGGAGTATGGCTCGGGCTCCTCACGCGATTGGGCTGCCAAGGGAACGGCGCTCCTCGGTGTGCGCGCCGTCATTGCCGAATCCTATGAGCGCATCCATCGGTCCAATCTTATTGGCATGGGGGTGCTGCCGTTGCAATTCGAGGACGGGCAGAGTGCGGCTGGTCTGGGACTATCGGGTCAGGAAAGCTTCGAAATCACCGGACTTGAGCGGGCGGAGTTGCCTCGTACGTTGCGAGTGCGCGCAAGCCGGTCGCAGCGTCCACGCCAGGAATTCGATGTGATCGTTCGCATCGACACTCCAATCGAAGCGACTTATTACCGACACGGCGGAATTCTGCCTTACATGCTGCGTGAGCTTCTGCGCAATTGAGTGCCGCTGCCGATCCTGCTTCATAAACCTCCGGAGATCTACTCATGCCAGACAGAGAACCTGACCTCACAGGCGCATTCTCCCAACGCCAGATGGCCCTCTCGAGGTGGGACACCGAGGGTGGTGCGGAGCCCACCCTTGTGAAGCGAGGCTTGCCTTCTAGCGCTGAGCTCTCCCATGTTCCTCCGTTGACCGACGCCGAGCTGATACATCTTCGTGTCCGCATCATCGCCTTGGAAAACATGGTGATCTCGCTACTCGCACAGACATCGAGCGAGCAGCTTGAGCTTGTTCGCGAAATGGCCGCCTACATCTCTCCGCGATCGGGGTTTACGCAGCATCCTATGACCGTCCATGCGGCGCATCAGATGATCGACCTTGTCGATAGATCAGGACATTTCAGAGTACCGCAGCCCACTTGACGTGGGTGACTCGCCAGCGCGCCATGGGGGAGAGCCGCGCAATTTTCAGAAAATAGGTCAATGATCAGGATTCAAGGAACGATGCTCCGGGCAGCCTTTGACGTCCTTTGATGCGCCAGCCGTCGTGATCAATGCCCGAGCAGAATCCGCAGCGTCGCCGCCAGACCGGCGACAGCCAGCGCGAAACAGAACAGCCGCATTGCGATCAATGCCGTCACCTTCGCGGCGGAGTGCATGTAATCTTCGATGACGACTCGCAGACCGAGCTCGAGGTGCCGAAACAGGCTGATCAGCAGCAGCATCATCAGCACCGCCGAGAGTGGCTCGCGCAGCCAGGCGAGCCAGGCCTCGTAGTCGGAGCGGGCATGCAGGGCAATGCCGGCCAGAAACCACAGGCTGAGGGGTGCAAGCGCCATGGCCGAAAGCCGCTCAGCCCACCAGTCGTGTACGCCGGTATGGGCGCTGCCGAGCGTGTCGGTTCGGTCGATAGGCCGCGGTGCACTCGGGCCGCTCATGGATCAGGGCACCAGACGCCAGGCTGCGAGCCACAAAAGCGCGCTCAACAGTACGCTGGCGCCGACAATCGTCCAGCCGCCCTGATAAATTGCCGCCAGCTCGAACCCTCGTCCCGCGTCCCAGAGCAGGTGGCGGATGCCGCCGCAGAGGTGCATGAAAAAGGCCCAGGTCGCAATCGCTAGCAATGCCAAGCCGGGCGGTGATGTGCAGGCGGCTCGTGCGATCGTATATCCGCTGGGGCCGGACGCCACCGCCCAAAGGCCGAGCACCAGCCCGATCGCCGCTGCCGCCAGCAGCACCCCCGTCAGGCGGTGCAGAATCGAAAGCACCGAGGTCAGCTGTGGCCGATAGTGCTGAATATTTGGTGACAGGGGGCGCGGGGCTTGGCTGATCGGCGGGTGCTGAGACATGGCAGGAGACCGGGCTCAGGGCTGTCGCTCGAACAGCAGTTGCTTGATCTGGGCGATCGCCCGCCCCGGGTTTAGCCCCTTGGGGCAGGTGCGCGTGCAGTTGAGGATCGTGTGACAGCGATACAGGCGGAACGGATCATGCAGTTGATCGAGGCGCTCGCCCCGTGCTTTATCACGGCTATCGACAAGCCAGCGCCAGGCCTGTAGCAGCACCGCCGGTCCCAGAAAGCGATCGGCATTCCACCAATGGCTCGGGCATCCCGAGGTGCAGCAGAAGCAGAGAATGCATTCGTAGTAGCCGTCCAGGCGCTTGCGCTCCTCGATGCTCTGCCTTCGCTCCCGCTGCGGCACTGTGCTGCCGGCCTTCAGCCAAGGCTCGATCATGCGATATTGATCGAAGAGATGCGACTGGTCTGGTACCAGATCCTTGATGACGCGCAAGTTCGCCAGTGGATAGACAGACGCGCGCGGGGCGGTGTCAGCGAGATAGCGAGTGCAGGCGAGCCAGTTGGTGCCGTCAATGTTCATAGCGCAGGAGCCACAGACCCCTTCGCGGCAAGAGCGGCGAAACGCGAGCGTGGAATCGACCTTGCTCTTGATCCAGATCAACGCATCGAGCACCATCGGCCCGCAGTCCTCGAGATCGACCTCAAAGCTGTCCAGGCGGGGATTCGCGCCGGACTCGGGGTCGTATCGATACACCTGAATGGTCTTGACGCGTCGGGCATCGGGCGGTGCTGGCCAGTGCCGGCCCGGGACAATGCGCGATTCAGCGCCGACCCCGAAGTTACGGGGCAACGGGAAGCGGCGCAGCCAGCGGGATCGCGAGGCCTGGTTCGAGGAGCGGACGATCATGGACATGGGTCCTCCCGCATAGCCTTGCGATGGTCCGACTACCTCGGAGTTTGCACCACCCGTACATCTACGGATGCACTCAACGCGGGGCTAAGCTAGCCGCTCACCAACAGGAGCGCCGCGGTGAAACGAACGACCCACGCGGGTGCCATGCCGCTCGCGAGCTATCCGGCTCTCCCGGCAGGCGATGGAGCATTTAACCCCCGTCAAGAACGGCCAGCCGCGGCGCTTGGTCCGGCGGTGCCGGACTGACAAAGGCATTGAAGTCAGGTTCGAGCTCGACTCTCGGTTGCCAAGTAGACTTTGGTTGCGTGTAGTGCGAGGAGGAGGCCCCCGTCGCCCGACTGCTTGAGTGAGACTCAAGCGCGCCTCCCTCGAATGCCACGATCTGCGCGGGCGCTGCGTTGAAGTTGGTATAACGTATCCACCGCGGGCGAACGCGAAAATAGCGGATCCCGGGGAGCCTCGAACGATGCAAACCGTCTGGATGCACGGCAAAGTAGGCATTCTTGAGGTTTTCCAGCTCCTCGCCGGTGGGCGAGTCCACGCCGCCCTCATACTGCACCGTGCGCTGATCGCCAGCTTGTCCGCCGATGACCAGGGCCAGGTGCGGAGATCGCGCTAGATTCTTGGCCTTTCTGGTTGACGCGAAGGTATCGAAGAATAGCTCCAGCTCGTCAGTGACCACGAAGGCGACGAGAGCGGCCTGCGGTAGACCTTGCTCGGTGACGGTGGCCTGGACCGCATAGCGGTGAGATCTGAGAAAATCGAGCACCTCGGTCTTGCTCACTCTCTGACCGACCGCCCGCGAGCGAACATCCCAGTGTTCATCTGCTCTTTCCTGCAGCTCCTTGGCCTCCATCGTTTGCTTGCGAGCCGCGATCCACCAATGGTTGCCATAGGGGTCTTTGACCCCTGCAACGCGATCGCCAAAAAAGCGCTCGCTCGGAGCTTCCACCAGAACCGCACCGCACGAGATGGCCTTGTCGAAAGTAGCATCGACATCGGAAACGAAAACGTAGAAGCTTGCGGCTCGGTGGTGATCTTCAGCCTGCGCGAGCGCCTCAACCTCAGGCGGCCCTACCATCAAGACGGAATCGCCGATGCGGATCTCGGCATGCTCGGTCTGGCCGTCTGGCTGCCGGATCTGTCGGATGAGCGTTCCATCGAATGTACGTTCGATGAAAGCAATGAATCCACTCGTATCCCCAACACTCACATAGGGGTTGATGACCTGGTAGCCCGCCGGAGGACTCGCGACGCCAGCATCAGGGGCCCTTTGGGTTGTGTCAGGCGCGGAAGACCGCTTGTGCCAGTGCAGATCAGCGCGTGTCTGCAGCTCAGCGGTGTCCAGCGCTTCCTTGCGGGTCGCAATCCACCATGCGTTTCCATTGGTGTCGGTAACGGCAGCAACACGATCGCCATAGAAAGTCTCGCGAGGCAAGGTCCAGGCGTGGGCGCCACAAGCCATGGCCTTTGCATAGGTCGAATCCACATCCGGCACAAAGGCGTAAAACGTGGCCGGGAGATTCTTCTCGTGCCCTCGCATGAGGCCGTCCACCTTCGGCGGCCCAAGAATCAGCAGCGAGTTGCCGACTTTCACTTCGGCGTGCTCGATCTGCCCATCAGGCTGCTCGATTTGTTCCTTGACGATGCCGCCGAAGGTTCGTTGCAGGAAGCCGATGAGAGCCGGAACATCCTTCACGGTGATGTAAGCATTGAGTGTGTTGTAGCCTTCCGGCGCAGCTTTATTTAATTGGCTGTTCATGATCGTATCCTGGATGGACAAATATCTGACGAGCTGAGCATCCGGCATCGGCGAGCTTTTAGCACTCAGTATTTTCCGCAGCGGGATAGTGATTCAGTCGGGTTCGATCCGATCTCGGCGTGGCCTTCGGGAGGGTCATGGGCCGGCGCGAGCGTGCTCCAACGTGTAGGCGAGGCGAGCTCGTATCGGTCAGGATCTGTGAAGGCCGACACGCGCTGCGGATTGTACGCATGGCGTCACATGGCCGTTTCTCAAGCTACCTAACCACGCTCGTTGGCTCCGCGCCGGCTGCTATCGCGCAATTTTACCGGCGAACCGATCCGTCAGGGACCGAGCGACTGCAGGTAGGCCGACACAGCGAGCATGTCCGGCAACTTCAGCCCCTGCGCGACACCATGCATGATGGCCACATCGCGCAGGTTATTCTGAAAGGAGCGCAGCTGCTTGATCAGATACTGCACGTGCTGACCGGCCAGGCTCGGATACATGCTGGTGCCGGCCGCCTTGGGGCCGTGACAGGCTGCGCAGGGCGGGATGCCCTGGGCCGCATCACCCTGTTGATAGATCTGCTCGCCATGGGCAATGAGTCGCGGATCGCCCCGCTCACCCGCCCAGGGCGTCTGGCGGCTGTAATAGTCGGCGAGCGCTGCCATCATGCTTTCATCCAGTGGTGCGGCCATCCCCCACATGTAACCGAGGGCATCGGGGTCGCCGCGGGTCTGAGATTTGAAGGCATGCAGCTGGGCTAGCAGGTAGTTAGCCTGCTGGCCGGCGAGCACGGGGAACTTAGGTTGGATGCTGTGGCCCTGCCATCCGTGACAGTTGGCACAGGTACCCACCGCCACGCGCTCCCCGGCCAGGCGGTTTGCCGCATCGATCCCGGCCCCGTGCACGCGTACCGCGGCCAGAGCGGTGATGCATAGGAGGGTCGCTGTCGCCGTCAGTCGTCGCAAGTTCTTGGTGTTCACGGGCGCATGCTCAGAAGGTTAGCCACAACAGCAGGTAGGTCGTATCATTCGCCGCGGCGTCGCGCCCAAGACCATCGTAATTGAGCGTCCCGCCGTTGAACTGATCGTAATGCGTGTACTGCAATGACAGCTTGGTATTGAGCCAGGGCAGGTAATTGACCTCGGCAATCCAGCCGCTCGTGTCAGGGCTGCCGTCGGCGCTGGTGATGACGCCCGGTGCGCTGCCGGCCGGATACAGACCGGGATCGGCACTGCCGGTGGTGGCGAAATGGCTGAGGGTCGCGCCGTACTTGCGGCGAAAATAGTAAGTGCCCGTGATGCGGGTGGTGTTGAGCTGATTGCTCGGGTTGGCACTGGCGCCGCTCGCGAAACTTGCGTCCAGGTGCATCGTCTCGTGAATGTGAGTCGCCGCGAGCGTCACGATGTGATCCTCACCCAGGAACTGATACTGCAGGTCCTCGGCGATGTCATCGAATTGGTTGGTTGGTAGGGTAAGGGTTGCCGGTGCGGCCGTAGTTCCACCGCCCGGAAAGAGCTTGAACTGGGCGCCGTAGGCACCTACTTCCAGATCGTGGCGTCCCCACTGATACTCGTAGGCGAGGCGCGCATATGGCGCCGCGCCCTCGATCACGTTGGACGCCGTGCCATCGAGCGGACCGGCAGCGCCCGTAATGGGGTTGGTAACACCCTGCTGCGCGGAGTGATAGACCCCCATTTCCGCATACAATGACTCGTTCCACAGCGCATAGGCGCTCAGGCCCGCCACCTGCTGCGCGAGCGTGCCGTCGATCTGGGTGGCCGCCAGCGAGGAGACACCGGCATTGCTCGCGGCATACGGATAGCCCCACGCCGGCGTAGTGTTCCACAGATCCTGGACGGTGGGGTTGTTGTTGACGCTCAGCCCGTAGACCAGGCCGTGATCGTTCGGCAGCAGCAGCAGATTGGCATAGCGCAGATCGGTATTGTCGATGCCGATCGCGGCGGAATCATTCTCGTAGGTGAGCTGGATCATCGCACCCACGTGGGGAGCGACCTTACCCGCATAGAAGAGGCTCAGCTGCTGGGGAAAGCCCACTGTACTGCTCTGTGAGCGGGCCGGTAGTCCGGTCCCCTGGGGTAGCGACTGATTCAGCCAGGTCTCCGATACCTGGATCATGGCGGCCAGCGGCGGCAGCGTCGAGAGCGACAGGAGCTGCTGCTTGCGGGTATCGATATCGCGCACCTGCTTGAGGTTGTCGAGCGTGTAGCCATTGGCCTTGAACAAGCGTCCGAAGTGATTGAGCTCCGGAAACACGGTGTGGCATGCCTCGCAGGCGAGGCCCGTCTGGCGCGCGAAGCTCGGCACTGCGTATGCCGTCGGCGCGAGTGTCACAGTCAGCAGCAGCGAGCTGAAAAGCGCGGTCGTGCGCAGCCAACGAACTTCTCGCATGGGTGAGACCACCAAATATTGCAATTACGAGGCGTCAGCCTAGCGGCGCCGTTACAAGAGCGCACATTCGGAAAACTACGTAGAGCGACCGGATTACACGCCGACTTCGAGCGACCAACGCACCCGTGCGGCGAACTGATCAGTAATGCTATCCGACGAATTCGGCCATCCGAGGGGCGCTCGATCGCGCGCATGCGCAGACGGTGAGAACGCGTTGACGACGACACTGAGCTGCCGCCTTGAGCCGATTTCCGACCCCCGGTCTACGATTCGCTCGCGAGGGCGCCTTCGAGTGAGATGCTTTTTCTGAGTGCGTGAAACAGGCGGGTCGGGCGCTCTTTCACGCGGCGAGCAGGGCCTTCAGCGAGGCGAGCAGCTCATCGGCGCGAATGGGCTTGCTCGCGAGCCGCAGGCGTGGATCCGGCTCGAGCGCGCGCATGGTGGAAGAGGTGTCGCCGGTGATGAGAATGGCTTTCAGGTTCTGCCCGACGATGGCGCGTACCGCCGCGATCACATCGAGCCCGGTCTTGCCGCCGGGCAGGTGATAGTCGGTGATCAGCAGGTCGATATGCGGATCCTCCTGCGCCTGCTGCGCGGCTTCCTCGAACGAGGCGGCGGGCAGCACACGAAAGCCCTCGACCCGAAGCAGCATGCTCGTGGCGTTGCGCACGCCCAGATCATCATCCACCAGCAGAATGTGTTGCGAGGCGGTCGGATGGTCCGATGTCGCCTGTACGCTGGCGCGTGATCGGCTGATGGTCGCGCTGTGCGCGCCCGTCGGCAGTTCCAGGGCAAAGACCGATCCTCGGCCGGGTTCCGAGCGCACGTCGAGCTTCAGGCCCAGGAGACTAATGAGCCGATGCACGATGGAGAGCCCCAGCCCGTAGCCTTCGCGGGAGGTGTTGCTCGCGACTCCGACCTGATAGAACTCGTCATAGATGTAGGGCAGCTGGTCGGCGGGGATACCGACTCCGGTATCCACGACTTCGACGCAGACAGCGCCCGAGCCGGTGAGAGCGCGCAGCTGCACCCAGCCCGCCTGGGTATACTTGATGGCGTTCGAGACGAGGTTGCGCAGAATCTGGCCAACGAGCGACGGGTCGGAGCGCACGCAGTAAGCGCCAGCGTCGATGCGCAGCTCGAGACCCTTGCTCGCCGCGACGCTGGCGAACTCGGTGCGCAGCTCCTCGAAGAGGCTCGCCACCGTGAAATCGGTCGCATCGGGCCGCACGGCGCCGGATTCGAGCTTGCTAATGTCGAGTAGCGCGTTGAGCAGGCGCGACATCGCCTCGATCGCCTGGCCTTGCTGAGCGATGGCCTCGCCCGCCAAGGCGTCCGCGGCAATACGCCGCAGCGTCCCATTGAGCAGCGACAGCGTTTGCAGCGGCTGGCGCAAATCATGGCTCGCGGTCGCGAGGAAGCGGCTCTTGGCGGCATTGGCGCGCTCAGCCGCCTCGCGGGCGGCGCGCAGCTCGGTCTGGATGCGCTTGCGCTCGCTCACATCGCGCAGGGCCGCCGCGACGAGCAGCCGCTCGCCGTCGTGGATGGGGCTCAAGCTGATCTCGACGGGCAGCTCCGTGCCGTCCTTGCGCAGCGCGTAGAGATCGAGGTCCACGCCCATCGGACGCGTCCGGGCGTTGCGCGCATATTCGCTCCGGTGGTTCAAGTGCATGGCCCGAAAGCGCACGGGCAGCAGGCATTCGATACGCTCGCCGGCGAGCTCCGCCGGGTCGTACCCGAGCAGAGAGCTCACCTGATGGCTCGCAAACTCGATGCGCCCCGACTGGTCCACGACCAGGAGGGCATCGGGCGCCGATTCGAGGAGGTTGGCGAGCAGCTCGGGTCGTAGCACGGAGGCGGCGGAGATGAAGGATTTACCGCTGCATCATATGTTGCGATCACGCCACGGGCAAATGAGCTCCGCCTGGCTAGCCGTTCACGGGCTGGAAAGGCTGCTCCATAACCATGCGCACCAGCTGCGCGAGCGAGCCCGCGCCGCTCTTTTCCATGACCCGTGCGCGGTGGATCTCCACGGTGCGCTGGCTCACGCCGAGCTCGTGCGCCATGATCTTGTTGGCCTTGCCTGCCGTCATGAGCAAGAGCACCTGACGCTCGCGCGGGGTGAGGGAGTCGAGCCGCTCGCGGATGCGCTCATGCTCGGTGAGATCTGCGCGGGTCTTGGCATCCTTGGCCAGCGCCCGCTGAATCCGGTCGATCAACTCCTGCTCACGAAAGGGCTTCTGCAGGAAGTCGAAGGCGCCCTGTTGCATGGCCTCCACGGCCATCGGTATGTCACCGTG
>Ga0134126_10000902_pt1 | contig 37588 bp, 37 predicted proteins | sample KB31752_FD_96881 | JGI IMG/M metagenome (GOLD analysis project Ga0134126, IMG submission 96881) | Terrestrial soil microbial communities with excess Nitrogen fertilizer from Kellogg Biological Station, Michigan, USA - KB3-175-2 | ecosystem: Environmental > Terrestrial > Soil > Unclassified ...
TAGCACTTTTATTAATCCCCACCCCGTCAGGCATAGCCTGCCACCCCTCCAGAGGGGAATTATAAGCTTAGGTTTATTGCTATTTGTTCAGCAGGCCACGCCTGCGGAGATTAACTCGCAATGGCGAGCAGAGATTGCCACGCTGCGCTCGCAATGACATATAGCTCCGCTCGTATCTCCACCCCGTCAGGCATGCCTGCCACCCCTCAAGAGGGGAATTATTAGTAGTCTTGTTTTGGAATTTGTGTATTTTTCTTTTTCTCGCGCTTTTGTCGCCAATCCATTATGGTTGCAAAGAATAATGGTACAAATAACGTAGCTAAAAATGTTGAACCAATCATTCCACCAATAATACCAGTACCAACCGAATGCTGCGAATTTGCACCAGCACCATTGGCTAAAGCAAGTGGTAATGCTCCTAAAATAAAAGCTAATGAAGTCATCACAATTGGTCTGAAACGTAAGCGCGCTCCCTCCATTGCTGCATCTTTTGGCGTCATATTATGTTCGGTAACTGCATCAAGTGCAAATTCAACAATCAAAATTGCATTCTTAGCCGACAATCCAATTAAGGTAATCAAACTAACCTGAAAGAAAATATCGTTCGGTCTTCCAGTTAACAATAGTGCAATCGCAGCTCCAAATAATGAAAATGGCATTGCCATTAAAATTGAGAATGGTAATCCCCACAACTCATAGAGTGCTGCTAAAATCAGGAATACCATGACAATACCCATAATTAAGGCAATCGACGAACTGGATCCAGTTTTTGCCTGCTGGTACGCCGGACCGAACCATTGCAACTGATAATCTTCACCCAACACTTTGGCTGTTGCATCAGTTACTGCATCCATAACTTCACCAGTTGTATACCCCGGTTTTGGATTAGCAATTAACTGACTGGCAAGATAATCATTATACCTGGTAACTACTTCAGGGCCGGTTTTAAACTCAACTTTTGCCATACTGCCAATTGGTAACATTTGATTAGAATAGGCACTTCTAACATATACCGTATTTAGTAATTCAGGCGTATCACGGAATTTATAATCAGATTGTAAAATTACCCACCATAAATCATTCCATTTTTGAAAATAATTTACATAATATGTTCCATAAACCGACTGTAGTGCCAAAAATACATCACCAATATTTACCCCATACAGCTTGGCTTTATCCCGATCTAAATTAACATATAATTGTGGTACAGATAAATCATAAAACTGGGTGGCGAATCCAACTGCCGGATACTCCTTCAACGCTGCAACAAGCTTTAATGAATCTTTATAAATTTTTTCAACCGTAACATCACTACTTGCAGCTTGTAAATAAAATGTAACGCCACCTGAGGTACTTAAGCCACGGATTGGTGGTGAGTTAAAGGCAAAGTAATTTGCTCCTTTATTCATATAGCCAAAAGCATTGGTTTTTTCAATCATGGAATCAATTTGATCAACTTTTTTCTTCCGTTCATCCCATGGTTTTAAAGTTCCTACAATAAATGCGGCACTTGTTTTAAGCGTACCATTATCTAAAATATCAAGACCCGCAATTATTAAGTTACGATAGGTCGGCGGTAATCCAGTCAAATATGTTGCTAATTTAATCGCCTGATTTGTCGATCTATCTAAAGATGCTGCAGCTGGTAAATTTATACTGGTATAATAATATCCCATATCCTCAAGAGGCATTAATGATGTAGGTATTATCATATATAAACCAATCGTTATACCTATAACCATAACAAATAATAAATAGGCAAGTTTTGCCCGGTCAATCAGAAACTCAACAATTGTCAGATACCCATTTTTTAATTTAGCAAAACCATGGTCAAACATCCTGAAGCCTACCCATTTTGGTCTATCATCCTTAGGTTTATTTTTTAGAAAAATAGCACATAAAGTCGGCGTTAATGTAAGCGCAACCACTCCAGACAAGAAAACTGAAATAGCAATTGTTACAGCAAATTGCTGGTACAACATTCCAGCAAATCCACCCAGAAATGCAACTGGAACAAATACCGCATTTAATACCAGTACAATCGCAATTACCGGGGAGGCTACTTCCTCCATCGCCTTGATTGCCGCAGCGGTCGAATCAAGCCCATCTTCTTCCATAATCCGTTCGACATTCTCCAGAACGACAATCGCATCATCGACGACAATACCAATAGCTAATATCACCCCAAATAAAGTTAGGGTATTTATTGAATAACCCAGAGCGTAAATGCCAGCAAATGCCCCAATGATTGATACAGGAATTGCCAGAACCGGAATAATCGTACCACGAATATTTTGAATGAAGATGAATACAACTAAAAATACCAAAATAAATGCATCGCGGAATGTCTCTATAACCTTATGAATTGAAGCATTAACGAACACTGATGCATCATAATGATAATAATATTTAATTCCCGCTGGAAAATGCTTTTCCAACTTTTTCATGGTATCGTCGATCCGCTGTTTAGTCTGTAATTGATTGGCTCCAGGAGTTAGATAAAGCAGCAGCGCAACACTTGGTGTTACTACTGTCTTACCATCACTGGTATGCTCCACTTTCATCACATTAGTTGTATATTGCTGACCATCTAAAGTTACTCTGGCAATATCTTTTATCCGTACAATCTGATTACTGTTTTGATTCGCCCGGATAATAATATTTTCAAACTGCTTGACATCAGTCAAATACCCCTGGGTATTAATCATAAATTGAAATTGACTTTTGCCATTAGTTGGCGGCATTCCCATTAAACCAATTGCATATGGCGCATTTTGTTCTTTAAGTGCAGCAACAACGTCCGAAGTTGCCATATTATAATAGGCAAGCTTTTTCGGATCCATCCATACACGCATAGCAAAATTCCGGTTACCTACCACATTGACCAGACCAACACCATTTACCTGACTAATTACTGGATATACATAACGATATACATAGTTACTTAAATAAATTATATCCGGATAACCATCTGTATAAAAATTAACTACTAAGAAGAGATCTGGGGAAGATTTACGAACTGTCACACCTTGCTGCTGAACCTGAAGAGGCATCATTGGCATCGCCGTGTTTATACGATTTAATAAATCACTTTGTATTTCATTAATATTGGTGCCGATATTGAAATAGACCGTAATGGATACCTGATTGCTAGCATTTGCGCTGGATGACTGCATATAAATCATATCAGCCACACCAGAAATCTGATCTTCCAGTGGAGCGGCAACCGCAGCAGCTAATGTTTCGGAAGTAGCACCAGGAAATGTTGCACTTATTTTAATACTTGGCGGTGTAATATCTGGGTATTGGGAAACCGGAGCAGCCCAAATAGCCAGGCCTCCGGCAATTACCATAATAAGTGAAATTACTATGGACAAAACTGGACGTAAAATAAAAAAACGACAAAACATTTAGCGGTTTACTCCTGCAGAAATTACACGGCTGCAGGTGCAGTTGGTTTAGATTGGTCTACTGTATTATCAACAACGACCTGCTCACCATCTTTAACTTTCATTCCACCATCAACTACAACTTTATCACCGGTTTTTAAACCAGAATTTATAACCCATAAAATATCAGTCATCATCCCTGGATTTACAGTACGTTTTTCAATTTTACCATTTTGACCAAGAATATAAACAAATGCACCCTTATTGTCTCTGAATACTGCAGATTGAGGGATAGCAAACGTATTGACAAATTTGGCACCAGTTAAGTATACATGGACAAACTGACCCGATAATAATTTGGTGGATAGTTTTTCATTATTAATATCGCCACGCATATTCCAGGTACCATTTTGTAAACTAATCCGGGTATCAAAGAAATTAACCAAGCCAGCTTTTTCCATAATACCGCCATCAGCCAACTGCAATGCCATATCAAACTTTGAGCCCTTTGGTACTGAAATTTTACCCGCATCAACTCCACGCTGTAAAATCAAACGATCATTTTCTGGAACTGAGAATAATATATACAAACTGTTCTTGCTATTAATGTAACTCAGTATTGTCTGGAACGCAGTAACCATCGTGCCGACAGTCACCTGACGTTCAGCAATAAGACCATCAACTGGCGAACGTACTTCACAATATTCAATATTTAATTTATCTTGCGCAATCATAGCTTCATCCGTTTGCACCATACCTACGGCACCTTTATAGCTTATTGTAGCCGTATCGATATCTTGCTGAGCTACGGCATTAATTTTGAATAAGCGGATATAACGATCTAAAATTGTTTTGTACTCTACCATTGCTGCAGTATCTTTGTATAACTGCCCTTGATCAGCTGCTAATTGGTTTTGAAATGGACGTTTATCAATTTCATATAAAACCTGATCTTTTTTGACCATTGTGCCTTCTGTGTACACTTGTCTAAATATTGTACCACTAACTCTCGGTATAACTGGAAAATCCGCCAATCCCTGCACTGAACCTGGGTAATCAAAATTATATGGGACATTATATGGACTGACAACTGCAACATCAACATGATGAGGCGGCAATTTTACCGCTTTGTTTTTACCACCACACCCAGCCAATAGAACTGCTGCAATTACAGTCGCCGCTATAGCTTTAAACGCGCATACTTTACTCATTATTTATTTTTTCCTATTATTCTCTATCACGCTATATCGCTCTCCACCCCGTCAGGCTATGCCTGCCACCCCTCAAGAGGGGAATTGTGGTGCGCTATCATGCTATGCATCACTACCCTGTCAGACATGTCTGCCGCTCCTCAAGGGGGATTGGTGTACTATTACGGCATCTATTGTATCATAAATTAGTCAACTGTGATAAAATAAGCGCCTTTAATTGTTGGGAATTTGCATAAATGTCAATCTTTACACTACGAAATATTAAATATTTAATCACAGTAAATATATTTATCTTACTCATACTTCCCCAATTGAATAATGTACATTATGATCCATTACCCCAGTTTTGGGCTGAAACATGGGTGGCATGGGCAGCAATTAGTTTATTTTTTATTACATGTATTGCTAATAAAAGTTTGAGTATTCCTAAAATTACTCTACCATTACTATTACTCACCATATATATTGCCATTCAACCACAATTGGTACACATTTCCTTCCCCGGATTGTCATATATCACCGCCATGGAATTTTTTATTTGTATAATTCTGGCAATTTCTATTAGTAGTATAGTTAGTGCTTATGGAATAGCTGAAACTGTTACTATTTTTGCCCAGGCTTTAGTCACTGGAGCAATGCTTCAAAGTGCCATTGGTTTTTTACAATATACCGGACACTTTAATCTATTTGGCGATTTTCTGTTTTATGATGCCGCACACCCTACCACCAATATATTTGGTCATTTTGGACAGCGTAATCACTACTGTCATTACCTCAGCTGGGCAATTTTTGGACTGATTTATTTGTATTTAACGAATAAAATTCTAAGGTCAAACTTTTATACCATCTTACTATGGTTTATGTTTAGTATTACTATTGCGGCGTCGCGTAGTGTATTTATTTATTTTGCTATGAGCATGTTAATTAGTGGAGCATATTTTGGTCTGAAACGTGATGTTATCTCACGCAAGTTGTTTATGATAATGATTATTAGCACAGTAGCTTTATTTATCTTTGAATATAGCTATCCGGTAGTTCAAAACATTATCCATGGGCAGGTTGCTAATAGCCACCAGATTCAAAGTGGATTGCAACGCTTGAGTGATACTACAGCGGATAATGGCACTGGCAGAAGAATCGTTGAATGGCAAAAGGCATGGCTGACATTTAGAAGCAACCCAATCTTTGGTTTTGGTCTAAATGAGTATGCACATCAAAGTGTATTTTTACAGCCACTGTTTAAACACACGCCAATGAATAATGGGCTATTTACTAATTGCCATAATTTAATTCTGCAATTTTTGGCTGAAACCGGAATAATTGGTACAGTAATAATTATATTTGGTTTATTATGGTCACTTTATGGTCTGGTTAAACGCTCTACACTGGAAAGTATAATTATCTTGTGTATGGTTGCTACGACAATCACTCACAGCATGGTTGAATATCCTTTATGGTATTTCTACTTCTTATCTCCACTAATAATGTTTCTATCATTGGATAAACCACTGTTTAATCTGGGACGTGGCGCTATTGCCACGATTACTGTTATACCACTGGCATTTATTATCTATTTGTTAATTACAGGATCAATTTTATTTAATAATATCGTGTACTATATTGATGCGCCAAAAGATAAAACCACTTTTTTATCTCAGGGCAAGTATTTAGAAAAACTAGTTAGCAATAATATATTATGGGCATTTCCAGCTATGTTTACGCTGGATAACTATATAAATGTTAATAACCCGAATACTAATGCCTTATTTGATTTGAATACCCAGCTAAAATATGAGACTTTATTTACCTACTCACACCCATATCCAGATAGCCTGATTAAACTGGCCATGCTAAACTGGAATGCCGGGAACTATCCCCTGGCAAAAGAGTATGCCACTTTGGCGATTTCAGCATTTCCAGTTTATAAAAAGACATTCCTAACTACGCTGAAAGATGTTAAGTATAAAGAGTTAAATGATATTGTATTGAATTATAAAGAATAGTATACCGAAATTCGGTATTGCATTTTCTTTTATATTCATAGTACACTCCCGTATTATGTTATTTTACTACGATTAATATTATTTTGTCACCCCAATAAGACTTGGAATCCAGGCATAGATCCCCGATCTAGTCGGGGATGACACGAAATATCTAGTCGGGGATGACAATTAGTACTTTTAAGGACTGGTACAGCTATGAAAAAAATGCTTATTTTTATGTTTATTTCTTTAATAACTTTTGGCATTGCTAATGCCACCCCACTTGAATTATGCGGTACAAATAATAGTAACTGCAAATTAACCTGGGACAACTTTAGCAAAGGGAAAGTTAACGATTCGAATAACCATGGTGATAAAGTGAATTGTGAACCCAAATCCAGTATTTCTTGGGATCAGGCAGGCAAGGCAGTGACTATAAAATATTTAGGCAGGACTGATAAAAAATCGAATACATGCTATGTTAATGCCGGAAATATTATGGGACAAAACGGAAAGATAATCAGTCATGGCTATTTAACCGCTGACATTTCATTTGTAGCAGATAAAAGCTCAGCCCCTAATTCTGATCATTATTTATGGCCAGCATTTTGGTTAGTCGGCAACGATCCATCTGGTAAAACCCAATGGCCAATAAGTGGTGAAATTGATATTGCAGAGCATATTTTTGGTGGAACTTTTGTACACCTTATTGGAACACCAGCTCCCAACACATTTGTTGTTGATCCTAAATACATGCCGACAGAACAATGGCCTACAGATGCCTTTAAATTAGGATCCGGAACTAATTCCTATGGCATGGAGTGGGAGCTTGACTCTAAAAAAGTAACACTATCTTTCTATTACAATAATAAAAAATTTGTCAGTGTAGTTGCTACTAACGGAAAAAGTACAGTGGAAACCAATATTTTTAATGCAGTATCCAAGAATTGGTTAGAAGCTACTTTTGATTCGGATAGACAGGCAATTAGTCAGGATGGGAAAACCCCTGATCCTGATTCACAGCGCAAACATAGCATTACTGTTTCCAATCTTCAGGTTTATAATATAGCCGCCCCAACTGAGAGCAAACAACCAACAGTGAATAAACAAGCAACCGCAGGCAACCAAGCCGCTGTAATCAATCCAACAACAGCAAATAATCCGACAACAGAGAACAATACCGCCGCAATGAACGAACAGCCAACCGTTAGCAAACAGGCAACAGAAATCAAGCAACCCGCTGATGTGAAACCAGCTGTGGATGCAACAAAGCAAACGGTTGAAGTCAAACAACCAGCCGATATTAAACAACCGACCGATGCCAAGCAAGTGACTGATGTAAAATCAACCGCGGATGTCAAGCAACCAACTGATGCAAAACAACCAACGGATATTAATCAACCGGCAGTTAGCAAATAAATACCGCAAAAAAACTGGTTAGATTTGAAATTTAGTGATATTTTTTTAAATTATGAAGTGTTGTATTTACTATAAATAGGCACATAAGTGCAATAGATAACACGATGTAACATAATAACAAGCTAGCCATGGAGCGTAGCGGAATAAAATTGAATAATAACAGCGCAAGGCCCGTAAAAAACATTTTCATAAATCCCTGAACACTGCTTGCCGCACCTTTTCTATCTGAAGCAAATCCATGCATGCATAATGATAATGTTAATGGTGCTGATATACCACAGGTAAATGCTATTATTATGGACAATAACATTAAGGCTACAAAAGAATATGCAAAATAAAAATATAGATAAAATAATAATGAACAAAGCACAAAACTTAAACAACATCCACCAAAAACTTTATGCGAATCAAATTTATTAAAATATTTGGCTAACGACAATGCCCCAAGTATCAGGCTTACCGCATATACAGCATAAACCCCACCAGTTTCTACAGGAGAGAAGTTAAGCTTGTATAAAATAAATGGCATATACGCATAGTAGGCAATACTAAAAACGTAAACTGCAGCTGATGCAAAATTATAGAGCATAAATCTTTTTAATTTTAATAAAGATACATAGACTTTGCCCTGATCCAGTATAGACGTTTTGATTACAGGAATGTCATGGGTTTCTGACATAAATAATTTTACAATTATGCTGGAAATTATTGTAACGCACAGTAAAGCAACAAAACATAACCTCCAGCTATCAGTGTATTGCTGTATAAATCCACCAATAATTGGCCCAAATGTTGGAGATAGCATACCAAATATAGAAAAATAAGAAAATGCCTGTTTTAGTGATCTTTGCTCTGTACATACATCAGATATAATCGCCCGGGCAATTACTGTTGCCCCGCCATTTCCAACTCCAGTGATAAGTCTTGCAAAATATAACATTGTAATGGAGTTTGATGTAATTGATAATGTTATACCAATAATGCTAATTATATAAGATAACAACATGGTTTTTTTTCTGCCATGATTATCCGAAAATGTTCCATAGAAGAATTGAGATAAGCTTAAACCAAGCATGTAAAATACAATTAGTGGTTTGGTTCCTGCCTCATTAGTATGTAATGACTGCATTATATATGGCAAAGATGGATTAATAAAATCCATTGCCAAAAGCCCAGTAATTAAAATAAGGTAGGAAAAAGCAACTAGTTGCTTCTGTCTTTGTGTCAACATATTATTCCCCATGGGTGTGTGCGTACATATCTAACCTACATTGGGGAAATCTATACCCTTTAACTTCCGATATAAACTATAGGCGAATTTATCAGTCATGCCGGATAAATAATCAATTATAACCATCACCCGTAGTGATGGATCTAATCCGTACTGTAAAACACCTTCGGGTAGTAATTGCATTAATTTATCAAAGCGCTTTGAGCTTCCATCAATCGCAGCAGGTACAAATTGTTCCAGCAAAAAGCCAAGAATCTCATAACCCGCCAACTCAATTTCTATAACTGGACGATAGGCATAGGCATTTTGCTTCACATATTTATATATCTCATGTAATGCATCACTTAATTCTGATTGTTCATTAATTAATAAATCAACTAATCCATATAACTTACCATCGACAATTAAGCGAGTGTAATCTCCACTCATAATGTCATTGTAGTATTCAATAAATTTGTTTACCACTTCATTGATCAGAATATTAATCACATAAGAACGTAGTCTAGCAAATTTATCTGGAGTACTCAAAAAAGCAAGTGAATCCTGAATAAAACCTAAATCACTCCGTTTTGAATTAATAATTTGCAGTAATAATCGTTCAGCCTCAGTATAACTAACAACACCAATTTTATGCGCGTCTTCTAAATCAAGTAAACGATAACAAATATCATCAGCGGCTTCCATTAAAAACACTAAAGGATGACGAACAAAAACATCTGGATGAGTGACTGATTTAATAATTCCACAGCCATCAAATGCTTGATATAACAAGGGTAATTCAGAGTTAAAGACACTATGCTTGCTACCATAAAAGCTATTTTTATCATACATAGTTGGATATTTAATCACAGTTGCTACTGTAGCTAAAGTCAGATTTAAACCATTTGAATTAGAGATAATTCGAAGCGTCTGAGCATTACCATCAAAATGTGCTAATTGGTTAATTACACCAGCTGGTAATTTTTTACTTAAATATGCTGAATTATCCCGAAAATAACTAGAAATTGCATCTTCGCCAGAATGACCAAATGGTGGATTACCTACATCATGTAACAAACAAGCAGCACTTATTATATCAGCAGCATTTTTGGCAAAATCGTGAGCTAAATCTTTTTCAACATTACTACTGATAATCCGCTTGGCAACTAAACTTCCCAGCGATTTACCTACTTCAGCAACTTCCAGGCTATGTGTAAGCCGATTATGAATAAAATCATTATGCGGAGCTGGAAAAAGCTGCGTTTTATTTTGCAAACTTCTAAAACATGGGGCAAAAATTATCTTATTGTGATCCCGCTCAAATTCACTACGTTCATTATCATCATTTACTCGCACAGATGATGGCAAAATTTTATTTTGACATAATAAAGAAGACCAGTTCATTTGCTGCATAATTTTATCCATTACATAATAGTTAATCAGGAGATTAGAACAAACATGATTTTAACTCAAGACAAGGTCTGGTAGTTTATATTATCTTAAAAAATAACCAGAATAAATTTTTAATTTACATATACGCTTATGCTACAATCACCACTGTTATGTTTGGCATTCACAAGCAAAAAGCTAATGCAATTGCCTAACATTTCTATTTTAATTAACTATATTTCTTATTAAGGAGCTTACTATGGGATACGCGGCAGCATTTGATACTTCAAAACCTTCTGCTGAACTTTTGCAATTTGAAAAGGAAGAGCTTTTAAAGGTTAATTCTGTTGAAGTACGGACAGAAGAAATTGAAGATACTCAGAAATAGTACTAAAAGTACATTTTTAAAAATGTACTTTTAGTATCAGTCCAAAACATCTATACTTCATAATCAAAATGTTAAACCCCCAACCTACATTAATCAATAAAATAATATGAATGTACCAAATAGCCATATAATTCCTTTTGAACGCAGTACAACTCTAAATCTGGCATATGACAAAATCATTAATGAAATTAATGCGCATGGTCTTACCTTCACTCTATATCATTATGGTACCGAATCAGCTTCGGTCCATTATTGTAAACTATTCAACTGTAGTGGTGAAGAACTAGCTACTGGTTGCGGCAAAGGAAAAAATCCGGAATCTTCAATTGTTGGAGCACTATTTGAAAGTTTGGAACATTATTTATATGAACACAAATGTACTGATAATTTAGTAATTGCAAACCTTGATAAAATAAAAGATCAACTACATTTTACAAATGATTTTGTATCTGATATTTGTGCTAAAGTGCTAAAAGATCAACAAGGCGGCATGTATAAATATCAAAATTACAATGAAAATATTGAAGTACTGGTTCCTTCAATTCTCACCTGTCCACGATATCTCTATTACACAGTTCAGGTAAATGATCTGGCTGATTATTCATCTATTCGAAGGTATGCTAGCAACAGCGGCACAGCAATCGGAATAAACGCCCAGGAAGCACTATTGCATGCAATTAATGAAAGTATTGAACGAGATGCAATTTCATTATTTATGATTTATCATTTTTACTTAAATCACAAAAATAAAGTTGAGATTATTAATGAAGATACATTAGATCATGATATTAAAGAACGATTGAGTTACATAAAAACATTTTTAAATTTGGATATCGTAATTCTTGATGTTACATCTGAGTTTCAAGTTCCGGTATTCATTGCCCTACCACTAAATAAAGAATTTGATAGTTTTCCGTTACTGGGTGGTGGAGCATCATTAAATAAAGGTCACGCTCTAGAGCGCGCAATTTCAGAATTGGTACAAATGTTTTTAGTTTATAAAAATATTCCGTCTGTAGCCGACGATTTTGGGCACGCCAGCCAAATTATGAATAAGTACCCCAAATTACTAAACTGTTTTAGCTTTTCTATTGGTAATCACCAACATATACTAACGGATTATAAAACAATAGCGACCTACGACACAGAGGCAACTATTTCTGCTCAATTGGATACCTTAACAACAACTATATCCAAGCTGGGATATCATATCTATCATAGAAATATTTGGCAATCTTCTAATGTGCATTGTATAAGTGTAATCATACCCGAATTGGAAAGATTTTTTCTAAATATGACAGGCAACCCTGTTATTCCATCACCAAAAGGCATTTCCAGAGCAACAAAACTATATAGTAGCAAGTATGAACCACGCAGACCAGCATAATCTTAATCCAGATATTGAATCAGCTGTGTTTTCGGATATAAATGCCCTTCATCGTGCTTTTTTATTAACACATAATAATATGACATATTTTGGTGTTAATAATAATGTTGCCTGCAAATACCCACAAATTTATCCAGACGATCTTTATGGTCAGCTTATAGCAATACATAATTACCCTAAATCAACTGAAGTAACTTATAAAAAAATTGGTTTGCAGCAGAAACAGGAAATATTTAGCAATATAACTGAATCCAGTGAAGTAACTTACCCTTTTCCAGTTATGGATGCAACCGGAAATCCTGCAATCACGCCTAATGAATGGTGGGAATCTATCGAACCTAATAAACTTGATCAAAATGAAAACGAGCTGCGCCAGACAATTATTGAAAATCTGAGTAAATGGCTTAGTAAAACAGAAGAATTAATCGCATATGATCCGGCATGTTCAACCGGGGAATTCTTAGTTCAATATAAACATCAGTTTCCAAATAGTAAGTTAGTCGCCAGTGATGTATCCCCTATTATGGTTGCATATGCTAAAAATAAAATTGAGAGAGTTTTTGTCAGTGATGCCCAATATTCTGAAAAATATTTAACGGAAAATGTAGATGTGCTTTTTTTAAGGTTTTTGAATTATGAGGTAGTTACAGCAGCAAAATGTCTAAATACAATTGAAGCTCTATTAAAAATTATTAATGAAAATGGGTTTATCGTGGTTTTTGGGTATACTCCTGTTTTACCCAGCGTTCCATCTACAATTTGTAACCTTGGCTTTTATTTGGTCAATCGTGTGTTAAAGGTAACTAATAGTGACTCTCTGGTCCAAGCATATATTTTTAAAAAAATAAGTCTACCGTGATAAAATGAAAACCAAATGTCTTGCAGATTTAATTTCAGAACATGTGTCTTCTCATTCGCAAATCTTCTTCATAAAATATCAAGCAATTTCTTTACCACATCTTTACTCTGGTAGTATAATAGTAGTGTGGTAACAATTTAAGTATATATTATTAGAAGGACGCATATGAGCGAAAGGATTATAAAAGTAGCCATCATCGGCTCTAACGGAAAAATGGGACAATTGGCAAACATAGTAGTTGAATCAATGCCAAACTGTTCTATTGTAGCGAGAATAAACAGGCATGATGATTTGGATGCAGTATTGAAATCTACAAAACCGGATATAGCCATAGAACTCACCTCGCATGAGAGCGTACGCGCTAATGCACACACGATCATTACAAATAACGTATGTCCGATCATTGGTTCAAGCGGTCTCAAACCTGCAGATATTGAAGCATTATCTTTACTATGTACAAACAATAAAATGGGTGGAGTTATTGCACCAAATTTTTCAGTGGGAATGGCTTTGATTAGTAAAATGGCAAAAGATCTAAAACAATATTATGATGAATTTTCCATAGTTGAATTCCATCATGCAGCAAAGAAAGATAAGCCGTCTGGTACAGCCAGATATACTTCGCAGTTACTTGGTGTAGACGAAAAAGATATTTGCTCAATCAGATCTAATGGATTTGTGGCTAAACAACAACTATATGTTTCCTCGCCAGGTGAGCGGATTTTGATTGATCACGAAAATTTTGATAGAAGTAGCTTCTCTAAGGGAATTTCATTATGTGTAAATAAGGTTTTGAGTCTGGATAATCTGGTAGTAGGATTAGAGAATATACTTTAGAAGTTAGACAGCAGCCACGCTGCGCTCGCAATGACAAGTTTCTGTCATCCTCGCGCATGCGGGGATCTCAAATGTGGGATTCCCGCCTACGCGGGAATGACATACTTTTGCACTAATCATGTTATAGGAGTATTAAGATGATTACAATTCGTAAAGCTAATGACCGCGGTCATATAGAGCATGGTTGGCTGAACACCTATCATACATTTTCATTTGGCGAATACCATGATCCAGAGCATATGCATTTTCGCAGTCTTCGTGTAATAAATGAAGACTATGTCAAAGCTAACTCAGGGTTCCCATTCCACGATCATATGGATATGGAAATAATCACCTATATTATTTCCGGTGAATTACAGCATAAGGATAGCTTGAATAATACTTCAGTAATTAAGCGTGGAGAGATACAATTGATGCGGGCCGGAACAGGCATAACGCATAGTGAATTTAATCCATCAAAAGATGTGGATGTGCATTTATTACAAATATGGGTAATACCCAATGTTAAAGGGCTTACTCCTCTGTATCAGCAAAAAGAATTTCACCTAGTAGATAATATCGGCGAATTAGTTTTAATTGCCAGCCCTGATGGTCAGAATAATAGTTTTACCATTGCCCAGGATGCAAAAATTTATGCAGCAATTATCAATAAGACGCAAATTGACTATACAATTGACCCAAACCATAATGTCTGGATACAGGTGGTACAAGGCGATCTATCAATTAATGGTAGTTCGGTAGTAAGTGGGGATGGCGTAGCTATAACAAATGAATCCAGCCTTATAATTAATGGTAATGGTGAATTTATTCTGTTTGATTTAGATTAGTTTGTGCTAATTAATTTTTTACGGAAATTCCGTATTGCTTTTTATTTAAAACTTCTGTACACTAGCCTTATTAGGATTTCGTATCAGCGCATGTATCCGAGATAAAATAACTCCACGCTGATATAGAAAAAATACTCGATTAGTATAGGACTATAAAATGAAAGCCAAAACTCATAACTTAAATTTTCTTTCAGGTTTATTTGTTATATTATGTATGACAATAAATACAGCCACCGCAGAAAAGTTACTAACTTGTTCAATGGCTGGTGATGATCTAGACAATATCAAAAAGATCGTCAAAATGTACGGCATGAACACCGATGGCATGCTGAATAATCTAACTTGGGAATATGATGATGCGGGTACAGCTAGATTTATGACTTTAGGTATTTCTGGAACTTCGACCTTAGGGGGTACTGACGATAGCAAATATATTGCAATTACTGTAGACTACTCTAGAAAGCATAGAAATCCGCTCAGATCAGGCAGCGTAGATCTAATAGACACGTGGACAGTTTATAAACCAAAAACAGAAGATGGTCAGTGGAAGCTTCAAATATCTGTATCTTCAAGGAATTGCAATATAAAGCCAAAGTATTACAATATTGAACTAAGCTGTAACGAGGTGTCACCTTCTGCACTTCGGCCTCCACTAAGTGAAGTTCCGGTCTTGCACCCTAGCGATGGTAATCTGGTTGATTTTCTGAAATGTGATGATGAAGTGGGCGCTAGCGAAGCACCGCATACTGAGACAAAAACTCAAAAACAATAAAAATATTCTTTGCTGAATATTTTTACGATTCAGCGCTTTTGGGAATAATGTTGTATTATAGTTTCGATCTCTAGATTCCCGCCTGCGCGGGAATGACAGTGGGCGCGGGAATTACGAAGTTAGTTTTCTGTTAACTTTTTGTATTTGATATACGCAAATGGAATAGCTATAATTATAATATCAGCCATTATCATTAAGCTGACATAACCTACTTTATTTTGTACATGAGAAAATTTTGGTGGAAATAAGCCTAAGAAAAACCCACAGCTACAGGCAATAATTCCAAGTGATGCCCAGAAAATTAACGCTACATTGCCTGTTTTACCCACCCGGAATGGGCGTTCCATATCTTTTGCCGTGTACCGCAGACGAATTGCACTTACAAAAACCAAGATCCACATCATAACAGTGAACTGACTAGTTAACGCAATAATCATCGCAAATGCCGCCTCAACACTTGGCATTAATAAAAATAAAGTTGCCAATATTGAACATATAACCGCCTGAATTAATAAAACCCCGACCGGCATTCCATGTTTATTAATTCTGGCAAATACTTTAGGTACCATTCCCTGCATTGCAACCTCCTGCATGCCACGTGCAGGGCTTAAAATCCAAATACTGGCAGCAGCTAACATACCAACACAAACAAACAAACTGATAATCTGCGCCAGCCAATCCAAATTTAATTTATGCATAACCACAGCAATTGCCTGAATCAATCCATTCAATGCATTTCTATCTGCAGAAGGCACAATTGCAGCCAAAGAAACTGATGCAAGTGTTGTTACACAAAAAATTACAATCACAGTAATTAACATAGCAATAGGAATATTAATCCGCGGGTTTTTTATATTTCGTGCATGAAAAGATACCGCCTGAATACCAGAATAACTTCCCAGCACTTTAACCAATAACGCAAAAGTAGCAAAAGATGCCATAGGAACCCAGTCACTAGTCGTAGAAAAACTTACCTGCAATGGTGCACCACTTAATAACCAGTAAATAGCACAGCCAATAAGTAAAATCCCGGGTAATATCATCCCAAATACCCCACCGACAATACTTAAAATTGCAACTTTACCAATTGGTAAAAAATTAAAAAAGGTCATCGACCAGGTTATAAGTAATAAGAGAAAGAACATTGCTGTTGCATTATGCGCTAAACCGGGAAAACCAACATAAGCAAAAGTAGCCACTAATGGGGCAATATTTCCTGGCGCTGCAATAACATTATTAAACCACTCCATCCAGATTGCAACTAAACCACTATTTTTGCCAAATGCAGCACCTACCCAGGTATATACTCCACCATTATTATTGGTAAGCATCCCACCTAATTCTGCTGCAATTAAAGCCGATGGAATAAAAAATAATAATGCAGCAAACGCAAAAAATGCCACATTTTGCAAACCAATTGTAGCCATGTATGCAATAGAACTTAAACTCATTACTGCAGTAATGCTTATCATGACTAGAGCAAATAATTTTAGTTCTTTATGTTGATACATGGTAGTATTCTTTCAAAATAGATCAATTCCCGCCTGCGCGGGAATGACAGAAGAGTATAGATTCCTGCATGCGCTGGAATAACATCAATTGTGGGAATTACGTCCACACCCCGTCAGACTTTGTCTGACACCCCTCCAGAGGGGAATTTAGCGTCGTGGTAATTACAGACAATTATTTAGTGTAATTAGCTTTTACGTAATTTTCAACTATTAGCTGAAATTCCTGTGTGATTTTATCACCTTTTAATGTAACATATTTTTTGCCATCCACGTATACCGGAGCTACAGGTGATTCATCACGCCCTGGCAAACTAATCCCAATATTAGCCAGTTTTGATTCGCCAGGACCATTAACTACACAGCCCATCACCGCAACTTTCATCGTTTCAACCCCTGGGTGAAATTCACGCCAGATTGGCATTTGCCGGGTCAGATAGGTTTGTATATCCTGTGCTAAATGCTGAAAATAATCGCTTGATGTACGGCCACAACCAGGACAAGCTGTCACAACTGGTGAAAATGAACGTAAATCTAATGACTGTAAAATCTCTTGAGCGACAATAACTTCTTGTGTTCTGCTCTCACCTGGTTTAGGCGTCAATGATACACGTATTGTATCACCAATCCCCATCTGCAATAAATTGCCTATACCAGTAGTTGAAGCAACAATTCCTTTAACTCCCATACCAGCTTCAGTTAGGCCTAAATGTAATGGGAATTTACACCTGCTGGCTAAATCAGTATAAACAGTTATCAAACCTTGAACCTGGCTTACCTTACATGAAATACAAATCTGATCTTCACGTAGACCTATTTCCATAGCGCGCCCGGCACTTTGCAGTGCAGATTCAACCAATGCCTTTTGCATCACCCCATCAACTTCAAGAGGCATCGCTAATTTTGCATTGGCATCCATCATTTGTGCTAATAGAGCTTGGTCTAATGATCCCCAATTAACGCCAATGCGCACAGGTTTGTTATGCTTTATAGCCTGCTCTATCATAAAACTAAACTGCTCGTCTTTTTTACTACCGTTACCTACATTACCCGGGTTAATCCGGTATTTATCCAAATATTTAGCACAATCAGGACTATCCGCTAAAATCTTATGCCCATTAAAATGAAAGTCACCAACTATTGGTACATTAACACCCATATCCCATAAACGTTGCTTAATTTCCTTGATCTTACTTCCAGCAGCCAAAGTGTTAACTGTCAGACGTACAATTTCTGAACCAGCTTGATGCAGTTGTACAACTTGCTCTACAGTAGACTTAACATCCTCAGTATCTGTATTAGTCATTGATTGAACAACTATAGGATGATCAGAACCTATAGTTACATTACCAACTTTTACGTTTACTGTCTTACGGCGTTTTATATTAGTCATTTCTTTACTCCTGAGAAACAAATTGTTTCTCTAATATACTGATTCCCGCCTGCGCGGGAATGACACGCTCTTAAGAAACTAAATTATTATTTAGATTACCACGCGTTGCTTCTAATGAATTGCAGCATAAGAGATTGCCTTATTTAACTTTTCAATATGGTTCTACAGGGCTTGTTTTAGCACTTCTGATATTCCCCACCCCATCAGGCATAGCCTGCCACCCCTCCAGAGGGAAATTATAAACCTAGGTTCATTGCAATTTGCTCAGTAGGCCACTACGCCTACGGAGATTAACTCGCAATTACAGAGACTGCGCCTGCAATTACTGTCATCTATTTATCAATATCTACTTGCTTGATAGCAATTGTACGCCATTTTTCTTGCCGCTTAGTTTTATCATTTACCTTACCCACTAACTGGCCACATGCTGCATCTATATCTTCACCACGAGTCTTACGAATGGTAGTTATAAATCCGGCATTTCGCAGCACTTTTTGAAACTGTAATATCTGATCCCGGCTTGAACTTTCAAAACCCGAATTGGGAAATGGGTTAAACGGAATTAAGTTAAACTTGCACGGCATATTACCCACAATTTTTGCTAGCTCTTTGGCATGCTGCAATTTATCATTTACATCTTTTAACATAACATATTCAAATGTAATAAAATCCTTGGGTGATGAGGTTAAATAACGGGAACATGCTGCAAGTAACTCTTTTATCGGATATTTTTTGTTTAACGGGATGATCTCATCACGCACTTCGTCATTTGATGCATGTAAGCTAACCGCCAATGATACCGGACAATCATCTTTTAATTTATCAATTCCCGGAATCATTCCACTGGTAGATAAAGTTAGCTTTCTTTTGGATAAATTATAAGCGTTATCATCTAACATGATTTTCATAGCAGTTACTACATTATCATAATTAGCCAATGGTTCACCCATGCCCATCATGACAACGTTAGTAATAATTTTCTCTTCTTTAGGACTATGTCCAAGGCTTTGATTGGCCCACCATAATTGGCTAACTATTTCCCCGGCAGTCAGGTTACGATTAAACCCTTGTCTGCCAGTGGAACAAAATTGACACTCCAGTGCACAGCCAACCTGCGAAGAAATACATAATGTACCGCGGTCTTCTTCTGGAATATACACAGTTTCAATTTTATTGCCATCACCAACGGCAAGAATCCATTTAATTACACCATCACTGGCGATATGTTCGGAAACTAACAGGGGTACTCTGATTTCGGCAATTTCTTCCAATTTAGCTTTTAAGACTTTGGATACATCAGTCATCACCTCAAAAGTAGAGGCTCCATTTAGATGTATCCAGCGAAATACCTGCTTAGCACGAAATTTAGGCTCACCAATCTGGATAAAAAATTGCTCCAAATCATTTAAAGTGTAGTCTAATAAATTTACTTTGCTAAACGTCTTAGTATTCATAATGGTTTATTATCTGGTCCGTGGACAAAGTTCATTATCGTTAAAGAAGTAAGCAATTTCAATTCTTGCATTGTCTGCACTATCTGAACCATGTACTGCATTTTCATCAATACTATCAGCAAAATCGGCACGAATTGTTCCAGAGGCAGCCTGCTTTGGATCTGTTGCTCCCATTATTTCCCTATGCTTTTCTACAGCATTTTCGCCTTCTAGCACTTGTATAACCACTGGACCTGATATCATAAAATTAACCAGGTCTTTAAAAAATGGACGTTCACGATGTACTGCGTAAAAACCGCCAGCCTCTGACTCAGTTAACTGCTTCATTTTTGCTGCAATAATTTTCAATCCGTTTTCTTCAAACCTGACATAGATCTTACCAATTAAGTTCTTGCTCACCGCATCTGGTTTAATAATCGATAAAGTTCTCTGTACTGACATAAATAATTCACCTTTAAAATAATTAAGAAGCTGTAATTATACCTTATTTTGGGCTTTAACCACTATACATTTTAGTATTAATCAGGGCTGTTCAATAAGTGAAATAACTGCAAGGAGTGTATATTGGGTCTTTATTGCGAGCCAGCACACGCGTGTGTCTTATAGAATACTTCTAATGACATATACTCTAAGAGACTGTTTTAATTCAACAGTAGATCGCCACGCTGCGCTCGCGATGACGAGGGTTTGCGCTCGCGATGACGAGGGTTTGCGCTCGCGATGACGAGGGTTTGCGCTCGCGATGACGAGGGTTTGCTCTCGCGATGACGAGGGGCATTCTTTATGTTTTGGCTGCAACCAACGGCGGGTTACTCACAATAACCTCGAATAATTATATTTTATTAGCGTCTGAAAGTGGTTAAATTGGTCATTACCACACCAATAATAATGACAACACCAGATAATATTACATCGGTCGATATAGTGTTACCTAAAAATAAAACCCCGATTAGCACAGTACACAGTGGTATGCCGTTTAAAAATACAGCTGTTTTTCCCACCCCGAGTTCGCAAATAGCATCGCTGTACCACTTATAGCCTACAACCGTTGCAAGAATGGCAACATATGCCAGCGCGACCCAAAACATAAGCGGCTTATGTAAAATATCAGCAGCTTTTCCACCAAAAAGTAAAAAAGTGATAAAGAGAAATAGCGTGCCGATTAATGCTGAGAAAGTTGTTATAGTTAGCGCATCCATGCTTAAGTATGATGCTTTTTTATTTAGTACATTATATGCTGCCATCGCAAAAGCTGTCAAAATAGCTAGAATCTGGCCCCACGGCGTTATACTGGCATTTGCCAGACAAGTATATACCGCAGGAGCTCTATTTGACATAGTAATCACACCAATAGTTCCAAGCAGAGCGATTACAATACCAACATAAGCTAAAGGACGAATTTGCTGTTTTAATATCAACCGCCCTAAAATAATTGTAATACATGGGCTAAAAGCAAAAAATATGGCAACCTCATTTGCTGAAATAATAGATTCCGCACCAAAAAAGAATACATTATAACCAAATACCCCAATTAATCCAGTTAGCCATAGAACTACCCAATGGCTATCTGGCCGCGTAAATGATCCTCTTACCCCATGTTTGGCAAAATACATAGCTAACAAGACTGTTGTCGCCATTAAAAAACGTAAAAAACCAAGAGTAAATGCATCCGTACCACCAACTAAATACTTGGCAACATGATAAACCCCAGCCCAAATTACTATAACTGCAATTAATTTTATATATGCCAGAACTTTTTTATTATTCATGTATCACATCTCTACAATAACGCCTGAACTGACATCTAACCCCACTGGCACTAATTATTTCCTTAGATGTTATTAATTGCCATGCCAGTAAATTAAATTTAGGAAAAAATACTGTGGGATTTTCAACTGGATAAGCAACAACGGTTATATGCAACTCATCTGCGATTGGCAGCGCCTGTTTAAAAATTTCACCACCACCAATAATGCATAATTCAGGATCAGTCTGATTATCCAAAATTGCAATTGCTAAGCTGGTATAAATTGTAACTCCTGGTATCTTTAGGTCTGCATCCCGGCTAATAACAATATTCTTGCGACCGGGTAATACCCTTCCAATAGATTCAAAGGTCTTACGGCCCATAAGAATTGGCTTGCCGTATGTTACCTGCTTGAAATGCTGTAAATCTTCAGGGATATGCCATGGAAGATGATTATCAACACCAATAACATTTTCTTCGTTCATTGCTACAACAATAGTAATTTTAGTCAATTGATCCAGCCTTAAAAAATATTCAGTGGGCCTACATCCCGTTATTATAGAATAACTAGCTCAACAAAATTAACTTTTCAATGAAAATTAGGAGAAATATTATTATGCTAGATTTTAATTTACCAGCTCACGATGGAACCCAGTACACCCTGAGTAAAGCAACAAAACCACTTGTATTATTCTTTTATCCACGAGATAATACACCAGGATGTACCATCGAAAATCAGGATTTTGCCAGACTTTACCCAGAATTTATTAAGCTTGGATATGATCTAATTGGTATCTCAAGAGATACCATTAAATCTCACTGCAATTTTGCTAGTAAATTTTCTCTACCCTTCCCGCTACTTGCTGATCCAGATGAAACTGTATGTAATTTATTTGGGGTTATGAAAGATAAAAAAATGTATGGCAAAGATGTGCGTGGTATAGAACGCAGTACTTTTATCTTTGATAAAAAACATAATATTATAAAAGAATGGCGTAAAGTTACGGTAGATAATCATGCACAAGAGGTGCTTGATTTTATTAAGAATGTATAATTAGATTGGGATTCCCGACTGCCACACGCGTGTGTGCGCGGAAATGACACAGCGGGGATAACTTCCCCACCCCGTCAGACGATGTCTGACACCCATCCAGAGGGGAATTACCTATGCGGGAATTACATGCTACTTGGGAATTACATGCTACTTGGGAATTACAAAATGAAAAATCGTACGTTTAGTTAGCAATGAAATAGGCTTACTTAAGCTATCAATTGTCCTTTCAATCTCATTAGCAATTGCTAATCTTATTATAGCAGTTAGCTCCGATTCTTTAGCACAACTATTGTGCACAATATACGTGATTTACTAGATGCATCACCTAGTGAAGAAGTCAAAGTGGAGGTAAATACACTGGTTAGGCAACACGAAGCAAAGCACAATTTAGATGATACCAGTACAATAATAAGAATACGTAGAGCCGGAAGACTGTTGTATATTGAAGTTAGATTCGATATTACTGGACAAACCCGCTCCATTAAAGATATTCTGCTATATGCATGGTACTGATTCCTAATTTTTTAACAAGCAATGCCCATTCTTTTTGTGTAGATGGCGTAGGAGGTATTTCGTCTGTTATTTTTTCTGCTATGTCCAAGACTGCTTGCTTCGCTATATGAGAAATTAAACCAAGGTTAGCACCACAGCATACCAGCGATGTTGGTCCGCTGTGTAAATCACGTTTCCTTGACATTACTTTTCTTCGACGAGCATAAAGCAGATCGCTTGTTGCTTTTTCAGCACCCCAACGTTCGATACTTGTATCCAGATATAACACATTAAGTTCATGGCACAATAAGATTAAATCAAGGGAAGAAATATGAACTGACAGATTAAGTAATACATCACCGGCTTTAAGACGTTTACTCAGAATATCTTTATAATTATCAAAGGTTATAGTATGGCATTCAAATGCAACACCTTCTTTATTCGCTAAATGCGCGTTAGAATCATCAGCTGCAATAACTTCAATTTGTGAAGGATCAATATAATATGTTTTAAGATAAGTGGTAAAACTGCCTGGCCAATTGAACCAAACCCAACTAATAAAATTTTACCATCCATTTTTAAGTATTTATGGTTCATTAAAATATTGTTCCTTATAGTTTTAGTCAATTGATCCAGCCTTAAAAAATATTCATTGGGGCTAATCCCAATACTATAGAATAACTAGCTTAGTAAAATTAATAAATATACAATAATTCCCCATAAAAATTAAGCTGTAGTAAAATCAATGGTTTGTGGAACTTCCCTCAAACTATTTATTTAGATATATGGACATGGAATTTTAACAAAGTTAATGATATTTATGATGTAAATAAGGAATTTATTATTTGATTTAGCTTGTTTGGTTCATTAGATGCCAGACGGCAATGCATCAAACACCATTTTGGGGAATCGGAATCGCTGATAAATATAATTATTGTTTGACGTGAAACACTGGAATATACTATAATCACCACCTCATCCAAAACTTGCCGAAGTGGTGGAACTGGTAGACGCGCCGGACTCAAAATCCGGTTCTGGCAACAGAGTGAGGGTTCAAGTCCCTCCTTCGGCACCACCTATTTTGATATTCTAAAAAATCAAACAGAACACCGCCTGAGTCATTGATATGTTTGAGCTTAATGCCATTATTGTCAATAATCAGTTTTTACTCAAAATGAGTCATTTTTAGTCAAAAACAGCACTTTTTTGACCTGTTTTTTAATTTTATGTCCCAAAAATGTCCCAAAAAATAGACAAAATTGATGAAACATATTGAGAACATTTAGATTCCTAAATTCAGGGATTCAAGTAACTAATTTGACACAATGAAACAGTAAACTTTTCCAAAGAAATTATTAAACATAGCATGAAAATGTACATACTTAATTCTATGAACACAGATTCAAAAAATTTGACATATGTTCCCAAATATGATAACATAACCGTATGATAAAAAAATTAACGATCCACTACTTTAGTAAATCTGTATTTAACGAAGTTGAAGCTCTACCATCTGGGATATTAGCCAGATACCTTTACCTTATACAGAGAATGCAAGATACTGGATCAGCAAACTTGGGTTTTCCTCATACTGAAAAAATTGATGATGATATTTTTGAAATTAGAGCAAAATCCAAAGAGGGAATTGGCAGAGTATTCTACTGTACTATGAAAAGCAACCAAATTTGGGTTTTACATAGTTTTGTAAAAAAGACTCAGAAAATTCCAAGGAAAGAATTAGATATCGCAAATGAACGTTTACGGGAGTTAAAAAATGAAAGATAATGGAAATTGGCATGAAAAATTGCGGGCTAAAGCACTCAAAAATCCGGAAACATTGGCTGAATATGAACAATTCAAGCTAGAATTTGAATTAGCTGAAAAATTAAAAACTATGCGTCAAAAAATGAAAATTAGCCAAGAAGCAGTCGCTGCGAGTATGCACTCATCAAAGAGTGCAATATCAAGACTTGAATCAGCAAAAAGTGGCCCAAAGCATTCACCTTCAATTTCGACTTTAAGGCGTTATGCTGCTGCTGTTGGCTGTGCATTGGAAATAAAACTTAAACCAATTATGTAACAAGCAATAATTTTACTTAATAAATATGAAGAAGATTAAATCAATAAAATTTAAAAACCCTCCTGTTTTAAATGACTTGGAACTTGATTTCACTAAAAGTGATGGCACAAGATAATGAATAATAGAATTTACAAGTGCAGTTAAAAGTGTTGGTGCTTGATTAGCTAAAATTTTACTATTTGGGTTAATATGTTTATTTTAATTCCCATACTTTATGGTTTTTCAGTTCATCATACACTCTATCTGGTGCAATATCGACAATCTGGTTGCCAACACTCCAATTAATGAAGTTTCATTACATCACATTTTACAATAGCGTGCACAGAAACCGTTATAAATAAAGGTGGTACAGGAACTGATACACCAAGAATCTGCCACTTATCGTTGCTAAGATATTTAAATCCTATCTGATAAACACCACCTGCAGACTGAAGAGTAGAATTATAGTTGTACCCTGATACACTACTGAGCTCACCGTTTTCGAACCAAGAAATTTTATCAATAAATTTCAGCTCATGATGAGGAACATCAAGTATTGCGCCGTCACGAATTGGACCAAAAGATGTATAAAATACATTACCTTGCCCACGATGAAGCCATACTAGTTGCTTGAGAGACATTGCAAAATTTTTTGACAAAATCTCCACTGTTGTAGGATCTCCATCTAAAAGTGGTGGAAATAACTCAGAATTAAGGTCTTTCACAGTTATTGGACAACTTAAATCAGTATCATCCTTTGTAAATGGTCGCGCTTGGCTGGTCAAAATTTTTTATGTTATAACCATCTAGAAATAACAACTATTTAGAGAAATAAATTTATTTCGCTGCAGCTTTAGAGCATGTCCCAAAAATGTCCCATAACATACGCTAGAACTCGCTAAGCTAATGTTTTCAATGGGTTTCAAAATACAAAGTGAAGTCCCTCCTTCGGCACCACCTATCTTCATATTCTAAAAAATAAAACAGAACACCACTTAAACTATTGATGTTATTGAATTTAATACCATCATTACCAAGTATCGACTTTTACTCAAAATGAGTCATTTTAAGCTAAAAATAGCGCTTTTTTGACATGTTATTTAATTTCACGTCCTAATTACGTCCTAAAAATAAAAACATATTTGACATATAAGTTCTAAAACAGTATAATACATTCTATTAGAGTTTACCAGGGAGACGTATGGAAAAAATTATACGGTGGAATGAGGAAAAAAATAAGATTCTCAAATCTGAACGTGGGATTGGTTTTGAAACCATTTTCTCTCTTATTGAAGATAACAAGATATTTGACATTAGAGATAACCTGAATTACCCAAACCAAAAATATTATTTTTTTATAATTAATGACTACATTTATTGTGTCCCATTTGTTGAAACGAAAGATGAATTTTTTTTAAAAACTATATTCCCATCAAGAAAATATACAAAAAACTTAAAGGAGTTAAATAATGAAACCAAAAATAAACCTTGAAGATTTTGAGGTAGATAAAAATATTAAGTTAAGCAATGATGAACTAGACTTATTAAAAGGTATTAAGGGTAGCAAATCAATTTTTACAGAAGAGCTTAGCCATTATTATAGCCAAGTTGCAATTAATAGCAAAAAGCGTACAAAGCAGTTAAGCATGAGGTTAACTGATGAAGATTTCTTATTAGCAAAAACTAAAGGTCTAGAAGAAGGTTTACCATATCAAGTTTTGCTAGCTAGCGTTGTGCATAAATGGCTGCATGGGAAATACAAAGAAGTCGCCTAAATTATTTATTGTGGCAGGCTAGATGTTCGGCGTGTTGCTGCAAGGACAAAAACAAATGCAGCGTTATAGCAGCATAAATTATCCAAACAGTTCTGCGTGGCTACCAATAGCTATAAGATTAATGCTTTCATTCTTAATTTCAAAATATACTAATAAATCATCTGGTCGCAAATGCAATTCTTGAACGTTTGTATGCCCCTTAAATTTTCCTACTAAAAAATGATTTTTGTATTTTGCTGGAATAGGCTGCTGTGTAGATAATAATTCGATAACTATTTCTAATTCGTTAAGAACAACATTTTTATGCTTATATTTTTTTAAATCTTTTTTGAATGAATTAGAAATAACAACTTTAAGGGTCATTTTTTTAATTTCCTAATTTGCTGTTTAAATTGCCCAAGTGTCAATGTTTCTGATTCTCCAGCATCAATCTCAGCCAAAGCCTTATCAATTTTGTTAGGCTTAGTTATTGCATTTTTAAGCAAAAATCTTGCATAAGAGCTAACGCTAAATCCCATATCATGAGCCTTGCTCTTTAGTTCGGTACCGAGAGCATCATCAACCATAATTTGTAACCTCATTTTTATACTCCTTTATACTCATTTCTAGTATACTATTATAACTCTATTCTTCAGTTGATGTCAAATTATATTTAACCATGTAACCATGATATGAGCTGCACGGCGTCCTGTTGCATTTAAGGATAACACATTTCTCAATACAGACTTCATCGAGTGCAGCAAAAAGTGGGCCGAAGCATTCCCCTTCAATTTCGACTTTAAGGCGTTATGCTGCTGCTGTTGGCTGTGCATTGGAAATAAAACTTAAACCAATTATGTAACAAGGCACTATTTTATGCTTGATTGGGCCCAAATAATGAGGAGAACCATTAAATTAGGCCTTGATAGAGCTTGCACATTGGCATATTATACTCAACTAACTTGAAAGTTAGACTGAATTGCGCTAAATAAAGTGTTTAATTGTCCTGGATTTGGATATAGTTCGGGCTGCAACGTATATGGAATTTTAGACAATTTAGTATCGCCTTCCAATTTTACAACTTTCCTGATCCACCGGTACAATTTTTGCTAAACCATGACATTTTTTCCCCATTTTTACCATCATTTTCCAATTTTACGTCCTAATTATAATTAAGTACAGTAATATGCTGCTATAGCAATGGCACTGACACCAAGCCCCATTAAAAGTTTTTTGGTATTGTCCGAGCAATAATTGGGAATATCTTTAATAATTAGCTTAGCCCCATAATCTTCCCCAGCTATTAACGCGGATGCATTTGAAGGGCGTACAAAGCATTTAACGTCTAGACTTATGCCGTTGATATTTAACTTACCATCTATATCTTTCAGCTTGCTCCCTGGTTTATATTTATTATTATTGCTACTTCAATATTTTTTTATTACAAATGACTACGGAATTTGACAACTACGGAAATTCCGTATAGTAATTTTTTTGTGGCTTAGGTATACTTAACATGAAAAATACTATTATTGTGTTTGAATTTGGCCGTTTTGCTGTTTTTTAGAGATATTAATGTCAAAAACTAGCCACAAGTTTCACATAATATGTTAATATATCTAACAGTATTGCAAAAAATATAGCTAAGGCGATTGGCTGTATTTTGGAGGATATGCACCATGAAAACTTATACGAAGATCTTTGTAAGAACATCTATATTGTTTATTTCAATACTAACACTCACAAATGGTTCGTGGGCTGACACTACAAATGGAACTGAACATATGCCAGTGATTCCAGGGACTGAAACCACCATCCCTGGAGCAGACACTAAACCTGCCAAAGTTACGATTTGTGTCGATCGGGATAGTTTACCTGCTGCGCCAAAACTGTCCCTTGTGAACACTTATCCAACGCTAAGCTTGTCAATTAAGCAGACAGAGCCCCAGCTATCACCAGAACCTCTAAAGAACTTCCATCTATCTAGAGAAAGTGAACACAACTGTTATAAAATCGAGCTAGATAGCAATATCATTGATCTGAATGCACCGGCAAACAGCAAAACCAAACATTTGATTATGGAAAACTCAACTTCCCCTATCGGAGAAGTCAGTATAAACAATCTTAAAGACTGTGCTGATCAAACAATTAATGTATCCCTCAAAAGCGATACGACTACAGGATACGCTGCGCAAATTACTCCCGACGTTATTAACTGCCCACAACAAAATGTAAAGTAGCCTTAACTGAAGGTGGTTTGTCTAATTTTTTGGGTACGACACAAAGCACTTTGGTAATCATTACGGAAATTCGGTATAGCAATTTTTTTTTGATTTAGGTATACTATACTTGAGAGATGTGATAGATGTTGTGCCTGAATTTAGAAAACTTGCTTTCATTATAAACATTGATGTAAATAACAAACCATCGGTTCCGCACAATAAATTAATACATCCCGTAATCTTGTAAAAAAATATGTCTATGGAGATTAGGCATATTCTGGAGGGTGTTGACCATGAAAACCTATACTAAGATCTTTGTAAAAACATCTGTGTTATTTATTTCAGCACTAACACTTACTAATAGTCTGTGGGCTGAAGCCACATCTGGGTCTGTGGCAGCGGACCCCGTGACCAAAGACGAGATTAGAGTTTGCGTCAATTTCGATAGTTTGAACCTCGAGTCTATAGAACTGGGAATTAAGCAAACAAAGCCGGTCGAAAATATCAAACCAATGTCTTTTACCCTAACTAAACTCGATAATTGTGAGGATATCAAATTAGACGATATCCTTGCAACGGCAAACAGTGGTACAGAGCATGTGATTATGGAAAACTTGGCAGAGACAACAGTAGGAGTTGTTAGTAGAATCACGATAACAGACATTAAAACGCATGGTGGTTGTGAATTTCAGATATCCTTTAGCCCGGGTACTTTTAGTACAGGAGGCGTCCCACCAATCAGTGGAGGAGAGATGAACAACTGTCATGGTACGAATGGATCTCCACATTAACCAAATTCAGTCTATGCGTTTTTTAGATATGGTACATCGACTTAGCGAAATAATTATAGCTATCATCAATAGATTCCAGCTTCCCACATGCGTGTGTGCGCGGGAATGACAACATGCGTGGGAATGTGACTTCCCCACCCCGTCAGGCTCCGCCTGCCACCCCTCCAGAGGGGAATTTATTAGCCGTGTATCTGTCGATCATCACACGCCAATGCGGCTTCGTGAGTCACCTCAGATAATGATGGATGAGCGTGGATAATTCGCGCTAAGTCTTCGCTGCTTGCCATAAATTCCATAGCAACCACGGCTTCACTAATTAACTCAGAAACAAATGGCCCAACCATATGCACACCAAGTATGCGATCAGTTTCTTTACAGGCTAACATTTTTACAAAGCCTACATTGTTGCCAAGCCCCAATGCCCGACCATTTGCCATAAAGCTGGCTACGCCTTTTTTGTATTCTATACCCATCTCTTTCAATTGTTGTTCAGTCTTACCCACCCAGGCTATCTCCGGATTGGTATAAATTACCCATGGAATAGTATTAAAATCAAAATGCGGATGCTGTCCGGCAATACGCTCAGCAACGATAACCCCCTCATCTGAGGCCTTATGTGCCAACATCGGACCACGAACGCAATCCCCTACTGCCCACACATTATTCAGGTTTGTTTTACAATCATCATCAACAACGATAAATCCACGCTCATCAAGATTTAAACCCACTTTTTTGGCATTTAAACCCTCCGTATTTGGAACACGGCCAATTGCCACCATTAATTTATCAAACTTCTGCTCTTTGCTCTCTCCAGCTTCATCAAACTTAACACTTACCCCAGACGCGCTATCAGAAATTGCACCAATTTTTATACCAGTTTTTATAACCAAACCTTGCTTAGTTAAATGTTTGTATACTTCTTTGGCAACTTGTTCATCTGCTGCTGGCAAAAATTTATCCATAGCTTCCAAAATAGTTACATTTGAACCTAAACGTTTCCAAACACTCCCCATCTCCAAGCCAATAACCCCAGCACCTATAATACATAATTCCTTAGGAGTTTCATTCAAATCAAGAGCTCCGGCATTGTCCAGAATATTTTTATTGTCGATTGCAATTTGTGGCAAAGCGCGTGGAACTGAACCGGTAGCTACAATCACATGTGTTGCATTAACTTGTTGCTTATTCCCGTTATCATCAATGCTAATTTGCCATTTTCCATCGGCTTGTCCGCTAAAACTGGCTAAGCCATGTAACTCAGTAATTTTATTTTTCTTAAATAAAAACGAAATCCCACTGGCGTTTTTAGTCACAATGTTATCTTTTCTAGCGATCATTTGAGTAACGTCAATTTTTGGATTAGTACACGTAATGCCATGATCAACAAAGCTGTGAGTTAATTCAGCATAGTTTTCTGAGGACTGTAACAAAGCTTTTGAAGGAATACAGCCAACGTTTAAACAAGTTCCACCCAATGAGTACTTCCCATCACGGATAAAACTATCAACACAAGCAGTTTTAAACCCCAATTGTGCAGCACGAATTGCCGCTACATAACCACCAGGACCACCGCCAATTACAACTATATCAAAATCCATAAAATCTGACCTTATTAAAAAAAGCAACCTTTTTAAGTTGCTTTTAATTGAAAATTAAATATCGAGTATTAACCGAGTTGGGTCTTCCAACGCGTCTTTTATTGCAACCAAAGATAATACCGCCTCACGTCCATCAATCAACCTGTGATCATATGACATGGCGATATACATCATTGGCCTTATAACCATTTGTCCATTTTCCACAACAACCCGCTCTTTTATTGAATGCATGCCTAAAATTGCTGCTTGCGGCGGATTAATAATCGGAGTACTCATCATAGAACCAAAGGTTCCACCATTAGTAATTGAATAGGTTCCCCCAATTAATTCATCAAGCTCAAGCTTACCCTCTTTAGCTCTTTTACCAAAGTCAGCTATTGTTTGCTCAATCCCGGCAATAGTTAAATTTTCTGCATTACGGATAATTGGTACTACCAAACCTCGAGAGCTACTAACAGCAATACCGATATCAAAATAACCATGGTAAACAATGTCATCACCATCTATTGATGCATTTAGTACCGGATATTGTTTAAGCGCATGAATAACCGCTTTAACAAAAAATGACATAAATCCAAGTTTTAAGCCATGCTTTTTCTCAAACACGTCTTTATACTTAGCGCGTAAATCCATAATTGGTTTCATATTAACTTCATTAAATGTAGTTAATATTGCATTTGTTTGTTGACTTTCTAAAAGCCGCTCTGCCACACGTTTACGCAGGCGACTCATTGGTACACGTTCCTCAATGCGTGAACTGCTGCTACCTGTCAAATTCTTTAATACGTCTTCTTTTAAAATCCGCCCGCCGCGTCCACTACCAGCGACCTCAGATAGATTAACTCCGCTATCTGCCGCAACCTTGGTTGCTGCCGGCATTGCTTTTACATTGGAACTTGTGGTTGTTGGCGCTGCTGCAGGAGCTGCTGCCGATGCCGCCGCAGCTGGTGCTGCTTTTGGAGTCGGGCTTGTAGCCTCTGGGGCTTTTACATCAGTATCAAAATAAGCAAGTAATTGCCCACTTTTAACTATATCACCGGATTTAGCTACTATTTCAGTTAGAACACCATTTTCTGATGCTGGTAACTCCATCACAACTTTATCTGTTTCTAAATCAATTAAGTTTTCGTCGCGCTTAACAAATTCACCGACTTTTTTATGCCAGTCTAATAATGTCGCCTCACTTACCGACTCCGGTAACTGTGGTACCTTAATCTCGATTTTCATATTTACTGTGCCTTAAAACTGAGAATAAAAATAGAAAACAATATCAGATACCATTCCTAATTAATAATATCCAACATTGTAATCTTAACTAGCTATTGAAGATGCAAACAACAGTAATAATTTATTTAACCGTGTGCTTTAACGTAATCAATGGCTTGTTGAACAGTCGTAATTTTTTCTGCATCCTCATCAGGAATCTGGCAGTTAAACTCTTCTTCCAAAGCCATTACTAATTCAACGGTATCTAAAGAATCTGCGCCTAAGTCATCAACAAAAGAAGCTTCATTCTTGATAGTACTTTCTTCAACACCAAGCTTTTCAGCAATTACTTTTTTTACTCGCGCTTCTAAGTTTTCCATACTCGTTTCTTCCTATTCAAATTTAAAAAATAAAAATTTATGACAAATTCAGAACATAACTGCTCTAATTAAGACGTTATCATAAAGCATGCGGGCTAGAATAGTCAAATTTTTTAATAAAAAAGGTCCGGGCATAGGGCAAAATAAGTTAAAATCTAACCTGATTAAAATTTTTTTAACGAACTTGTTCAGTATCTTTAATCCTTCTGAGAAACAAATTGTTTCTATAAATATATGGATTCCCGCCTGCGCGGGAATGACGCGGTTAAAAAAGGTATTTAACAAGTTCTAAACAATATAGAATAAGAAAGCCCATGGAAAATTTGCACCAAATGAGTGATAACGATATTTGTTATCTTGACGAACTGATTATAGAAGGTTTAACTACTGATGGAGTTAAATTCAGACCAAGTGATTGGGTGGATAGATTATGCGGTACACTAGCTGGTTTTGATCGGCAAAAGGTGTCTTACTCACAATATTTACGCCCAATAGTGTATAATGATATGAACTGCGTCGCTGTAAAAAAACAGCTACAAGAAGAAAATCCAAGTATCTTTAAATTTATAATGCAGTTTGCTACAGATAATAAGTTATTAGTTGTTGACTGCGCAAACTTTTTACATCAAATAAGAGCCTGATATATGAAAAAAAAGTCGAACATAGATTCCCGCATACCACACGCGTGTGTACGCGGGAATGACACACGGATATTAGTCCTACATGGACCGAATCTTAATCTATTGGGTTGTCGTGAACCAGAAATTTATGGTTCAACCACTCTTGACCAGATAAATAAAAATCTGATTACCCATGCAGGTAAATATAATTTGACGGTTGATTGCTTTCAAAGTAATTGTGAAGGTGAATTAATTTCCAAAGCAGGGGATGCATTAACAGATTATGATTTTATTATTATCAATCCTGCAGGTTTTACTCATACAAGCGTAGCTCTACGTGATGCGATACTTGCAAGCGGTAAGCCATGTATTGAAGTTCATTTGAGCAATATATATAAGCGCGAAGAGTTTCGCCATTTTTCATTTTTCTCAGACATCGCAGTTGGCGTTATATCCGGGTTTGGTGAACATGGTTATATCTTTGCTTTAGAATACATAAATAATTTAAATAATTAATGGGACTCCCACCTGCGTGGGAATGACGCCCCAAGATTCCCACCTGCGGGAATGACGCCCCTATTAATGGATTCCCGCTTATGCGGGAATGACGACTATTTTTAAAGGAGTTATCTCTATGGATCTTAAAAAAATAAAAGCGATCGTAGATTTGGTTAAAGTTTCTGGAATTGCCGAATTGGAAATTTCTGAAGGTGAAGATAAATTAAAGATTACAGCTGGATATAATCCCGCTTCTACTATGTCTTCACACGTTGCTGCACATACTCACCAGACTAACACTGTACACCATGAGCATACATCATCGGCACCGACTGCTGCCACAAGTGCTGCAAGCAATATTGAGGCACCAGCTGCTATCGAAGTAATGTCTGGAAACCAAATAACCTCGCCTATGGTTGGCACATTTTATCGTTCTTCATCACCAACTACACAGCCTTTTGTTGAAGTTGGTCAGGAAGTAAAAGTGGGTCAGGTATTATGCATTATCGAAGCAATGAAACTTATGAACCAGATAGAATCTGATCAAGCGGGTATAATTAAAGAAATTTTAGTTACCGATGGTGCACCAGTTGAATTTGGTCAACCTTTATTTGCAATTGCATAAACAGTTTAGGACATAAAAATGTTTGAAAAAGTATTAATTGCTAACCGTGGCGAAATTGCATTACGCGTACAACGCGCTTGTCGTGAACTTGGAATTAAATCAGTTTCCATCTATTCCGAAGCGGATAAAAATGCTAAATATGTAAAATTAGCGGATGAATCAGTTTGTATTGGACCCGCAAAATCATCATTGAGTTACTTACATATACCATCTATTATTGCTGCTGCAGAAATTACCAATGCTCAGGCAATTCATCCTGGATACGGGTTTTTATCAGAAAATGCTGAATTTGCCAAACGTGTAGAAGGTAGTGGTTTTATTTTTATCGGTCCCAGAAGCGATGCAATTGCAGCTATGGGAGACAAAGTTAAGGCAAAAGAAGCCATGATTAGAGCCGGAGTTCCTGTAGTACCAGGCTCAGACGGTGAACTACCATTAGATAGTAAAGAAGTAATTAAAATTGCCAAAAAAGTTGGCTATCCGGTAATTATTAAAGCTGTATCTGGTGGCGGTGGACGTGGTATGCGTGTTGTACGTGAAGAAAATGAGCTAATTAATGCACTGGAAATCACCAGGAGTGAAGCTCAATCTGGATTTGGTAATCCAGCTGTGTATATGGAAAAATATTTGGAAAACCCGCGCCATATTGAAGTTCAAATTTTAGCTGACGAATACGGTAATGTTATTCATCTGGGCGAGCGTGATTGCTCAATGCAACGCCGCCACCAAAAAGTAATTGAAGAAGCCCCAGCCCCAGGAATAACGGCTAAAATGCGTAAAGAAATCGGAAATGTATGTATCAGAGCATGTAAACTCATTAAATACCGTGGAGCTGGAACTTTTGAGTTTTTATTTGAAAACGGGCGATTTTATTTTATTGAAATGAATACCCGTGTTCAAGTTGAGCATACCATTACTGAAATGATAACGGGTATCGATATTGTTAAAGAGCAATTATATATTGCCAGTGGTGAAAAACTACGCTATAAACAGTCTGATATAGAGTTTAAAGGTCATTCAATTCAATGTCGGGTAAATGCCGAAGATCCATTTACATTTGTTCCCTCCCCAGGTAAAATTGAACAATGCCACTTTGCTGGTGGAAACGGCGTTAGAGTTGATTCGCACGTTTATGCAGGATATACCGTACCTCCCTACTACGATTCAATGATAGCTAAGCTAATCGTACATAGTGAAAATAGAAAAGAAGCTATTAATCGCATGAAAGGCGTGTTACTTGAAACCTCATTCAGTGGAATTAAAACAAATATTCCTCTTCACTTAGAGATGTTAAATGAAGCTGGATTTTGTGAGGGTAGCAGGTCTATTCATTATCTGGAAAATTATCTAAAGAATAAATAATAGTTAATGTCATTCCCGTGTAAACGGGAATCTGACTCTGGATCCCCGCATGCGCGAGGATGACAAAAGGAATAAATAGCTATGGGATTTATCCAGTTAGTAATTAATGTAGACTCCAAATCCGCGGATAAGTTATCTGATATTTTTATGGATTTAGAAGCTCTATCTGCTACCGTCACAGACCAGCATGAAGGTACTGCATTAGAGCAGCCTTTATTTAATGAACCTGGCTACGAAGTTCAAGGTTTATGGGATAACAGCCACCTTGTAGTATTATATAATAACGATACCGATATTAGGCAGATGGTAGATAGTGCTACTGAAATATTTGGTCAAAAGTTTGACTACACTGTTGAAAACATAGATGATCAGGACTGGGTACGTCTAACTCAAAGTCAATTTGATCCGATTAAAATTAATGATATGCTCTATATCGTTCCATCCTGGCATGACTCCCCTAGCTCCACAGCAACAACAATCACACTTGATCCTGGATTAGCTTTTGGTACTGGCTCACATCCAACAACTTTTATGTGTCTGGATTGGATTAGTCATAACGTTGGAGCTGCGACTAAAAATGTTCTTGATTATGGTTGTGGTTCTGGGATTTTAGCTATTGCTGCTAAGAAATTTGGCGCTCAGGAGGTATCTGGAATTGATATTGATGCACAGGCTCTTGAAGCAAGTTTATCCAATGCTTTGATAAATAAAGTAGATATTAAATTTGGCCTGACGGATATTGTGGCTGGTGAAAAATTTGAAGTTGTGGTTGCTAATATACTGTCTAATCCACTGCGGGTATTAGCGCCTGCTTTAGCAAAGCTTACTGGGGGAAAGCTGGTCCTGTCTGGTATTTTAGATACTCAAAGTGATGAGTTAATTGGGATTTATAAGCAATATTTTAATAAAGTTATTGTGGCAAATACTATGGATGGGTGGGTATTGTTGGAGTGTAGTTATAGTTAAGTTTACTGTTTATTAAATAAATTATTTTTTATTAAATTTAATTTTATATTTTTTATATAAATTTATTGTGGCGGTGGCCACAGCACCCTACTTTCTGTCATTGCCACAGAAAGTAGGCAAAGAAGTCTAGCCTAACAAGATTTTTAACGCAATTTTTTCATTAATTTAGCTAAAATGGCAAAACTCGCA
>Ga0134126_10000903_pt1 | contig 37560 bp, 39 predicted proteins | sample KB31752_FD_96881 | JGI IMG/M metagenome (GOLD analysis project Ga0134126, IMG submission 96881) | Terrestrial soil microbial communities with excess Nitrogen fertilizer from Kellogg Biological Station, Michigan, USA - KB3-175-2 | ecosystem: Environmental > Terrestrial > Soil > Unclassified ...
GGACTCAGTTTCTAAAAAGGCTTTAACTTTGACTGGTTTATAGTTTGCAGTAGCAAGTAATGCAGATAAAAATCCTTCAATGATGCTATAGTCAGATTTATCGCGTAGGATATACTTCATTGCATAGTCAAAACTAATTAGTTGTTCGCTTGGCATTTATTACCGCCCCATTATTTTATAGATGTAGTAATTGTAACATATACGGCAGATTATTTGCAGAAAAATCAACTTTATTAAGCATAAAATAATAGTAATTAGAATGGATTCCCGCCTGCGCGGGAATGACATGATATGCGGGACAGAAGTTATGCGGGAACTATAATCTGCATAGTAATACCAATAGCCATAAGGGCATGACAGCTTTCGTGGGAATGACGCCTGAATGGTTGACCCAAAAAATACACCTCCGATTTTGGCTATACCATACCGCTTGGTTATGTTATTATTCGTCATTATGAAATTAAACTATGACCAAAAAGAATTCTATAAGGCCCACCTGGCCCGTGACCAACGCTTTGATGGTAAATTTTTTGTAGCTGTAAAAACCACTAAAATTTATTGTCGGCCAATTTGTCCAGCACGAAAAGCCAAACTAGAAAATTTAGAATTTTTTATTCATGCAGCTGCTGCAGTTGAAGCAGGCTATCGTCCATGTCTACGCTGTAGGCCTGAGACTGCCCCCGGCTCTGCTGCCTGGATTGGTACCACGGCAACAGTCAGACGGGCAATTCGCATAATGGATTCATGTGCGCTGGATGAACTGTCAATTAGTGAGCTAGCTAACCGACTCGGAATTGGCGAACGCTGGCTACGTGAATTATTTCAGCAGCAAGTCGGCGTATCACCCCAGGCAATATTATTATCCAAGAAACTGGATATAGCAAGGAATTTACTAGATACCTCCACACTGAGCATCAGTGATATTGCCTTTAGCTCTGGCTTTAATTCCATCCGCCGCTTTAATGACGCATTTAAAATTAAGTTTCTAAAAACACCAAGTGAACTTAGAGGCGTAATAAATTCTTCAGAAGCTGGACTACGACTTCAATTGGCTTATCGCCCTCCATATGCCTGGGATAGAATACTAGGTTTTTTTGGTAACCGGATAGTTCCAGGCGTAGAGTTAGTTGAAAACAATACATATCAACGACTGATAAGCTATGGGGATACTCGTGGCTGGTTTAGAGCCACGCTATGCGATAAAAATAAAATCGAATTTGAATTTAAACTAAATAAAAATGCAAATATTCTAGAATTTGTTACCCGGCTTAAAAATATTTTTGACCTGGACTCTGATCCAATGGCAATTAACAATACCTTACAGGAAGATGCCAAATTAAAACCATTTTTAAAACAACATTCTGGTTTAAGAATCCCCGGCTGCTGGGATGGATTTGAACTTGCAATTCGGGCTATAGTTGGACAAAAAATAAGTGTAAAAGCTGCTCATACTGTTTTGGGTAGAATTGTTAAGATCTGCGGAGAGCGACAGATACTTGATAAATCACTCAAGTTAACTCATTATTTTCCAGGTGCAGAACAAATTCTTGCGGCAGATTTATCCAAAATAGGCTTAACCAATTCCAAAATTGAAAGTATAAAACTCCTTGCAAGTGAGATTGTAAATAAAACAATCGTTTTAGATGGAACTGGTGATTTTGAAGATACGTGTAAAAGACTTCTGGCACTCAAAGGGATTGGTAAATGGACGGTTGAATACATCGCCATGCGTGCGCTGCGTGATCCAAATGGATTTCCAGAAACTGATTTGGAGCTGCAAAAAAAGATAGTAGCTCTGGGACTTAATCCACAGAAGTGGGTACCGTGGCGAGGATATGTGGCAATTCTCTTGTGGAACATTACTGCTGCACCCAAATTAATTGGAAAGGAATAAGACCATGCAAAAAAATTCACAGGCTATAAAGAAAAAAGCGGCTTCCTTATATAATAGAGCAGATTGCCACGCTGACGCTCGCAATGACAAGCCACGTGGTTTACGTTTTATTACTAATGATGCTGTCTATGATTACATGGATTCACCAGTTGGGAAATTAACGATTATAGCTTCACATGAAGGATTACATGCTGTATTATGGGATAATGACCTTCAGGATTTGAGATACTCCACAGTTATTGCTAATCTCAAACAGTCAAAAAGCAATCCAGTAATCATTGAAACTAAAAAACAATTAAATGAATATTTTCAAGGTAAAAGAAAAATATTTGATTTACCAATTAAACCAAATGGCACTGATTTTCAAATCCAGGCCTGGGAGCAATTATCAAAAATACCCTATGCCACAACAATTTCGTATAAAACTCAGGCAGAAAGAGTTGGAGATAAAAATAAGGCACGTGCAGTTGGCATGGCAAATGGAAAAAACCCAATCTCAATAATTATCCCCTGCCACCGTGTAGTGGGAAGCAATGGTGATCTGGTTGGTTTTGCTGGCGGGCTGGATAAAAAAGATTATCTTTTGAAATTGGAAAAAATGTATTTATAGAATAAGATAATTAATGGGCTTATCTAAGTTATAAGAATAGATTCCCGCCTCCGCGGGAATGACAAAAGTCCCGGGAATGACAAAAGTCCCGGGGATGACAAAAGGCGCGGGAATAACATATTAATAGGAGAATTTGTGAAAACATCTAAACAACAACACATGCAATTATTTCTTGAACAGAACTATCGTACTTTGACTGAGCTTGCCAATGATTGTGGTATTAGTGAAGCAGAAATTTTAAATCTGGAAACGGCCGGGTGTATTCCAGGTCATACGTATGAAACACGACAAATGATTATTTTTTCTTGTGCAGGAATAAATGATGCCTTAACTGAAAATATGGACCTTACTACTACATGGTATTATCATAACTCAACTGAACTCTGGGTAAAAGATGCACTACCGGAATTGAAAAATATGAGTTTGGCTGAGATTGCTTTAATGGTAAAAGAGAATTTTGCCAAACAATTGCATAATGTTCTTGGTGATATAAAAACTCCAGGCTGTCAAAATTTTGACCAAGCATGGGGGTATTGGATTGATGGAACCTGGGGCAAATGCCTGAAAGAACTGACTGTTGATGGTCTGGCAAAAAAGGAACTATCCAGGTATCATATAGCTCAGATAATGGAACAAGACCCAAAAACTGTAAGTGAAGATTCTAAAATTCAGTTGACTGATGCCGTTGAAAGTTATATTGCTGCATCATTAGATTTTGATGTATATGGTATGCGGCATCTCCTAGCCGAAGAAGCAATTAAAAAATTTAGCCTAAATATTAAAATTATTAAACAATATCATAACTAATAGCATTCCAAAACTCCTTATTACTTATAATGTTAAGCGAATTATCCTAAGAATTTCATCGTATATTCAATTAAATTATGCTATACTACTTTTGAGGTAGTGCTTACCTCAACACGTTATGAGCAATATTTGGGAGAATATCATGCGAACACATAACTTAATTTTTGGCTTGATTAAAGCATTTTTTTGCACATGGTTTATATGCATGAGTAGTATAGTTAATGCAGATAATGAACGCAGTGATTGTTATTTTAAGTACAATAACTATTATTACTACTTCACGTGGTGGACGTATCCTGCCCCCGAGCGCACTTTGGAAAAATTTAAAGAAAAAATTCTCGTAACTCTTACGCAAGCAGCAAGCCCAAATCAAGTTCTTTTTGACACGAGCGTAATGACAGATTCTGACATGATGCCAAATTATGGTTCAGTACAATTAAGTAATGGTCATTTATCTTGGGTGCAAAGCAATAACTATAATGCTAAAAATACCGGGTGGTCATTTTCAAAAAACGGTGATTTGTGGCACATTCAATACCAAAAAACTATTAATGCTAATGATGTTAAATGTGAAACAACATACATTGATAACACAGGTGTTCGGCACACTGCCGGGTCTGCTGATTTGACAAACTTTCTTAACTTTAGTAGAGGGGGTAGAAGTAGTGATCAATGTAGTTGCATGTAAAACAGCAACGTTAATATCTAAGTGTAGGTAGAATTAATCAAAGTTGAGATTGCCACGCTCCGCTCGCAATGACGTGGAACTGAATATAAAATGGAGAAAATCATGGCACGCTATCTTGACCCAAAAGCAGATGTGGTCTTTAAAAAAATATTTAGTAATAATCCACACCTGTTAAAAAGTTTTTTAAATGCGGTATTGCCATTATCTGCGGAGAATAAGATTGCTGAGTTAGAATATTTACCCGGCAAACAGATACCGCATATACCAGCCTTTAAGCATACGATTGCCGAGATCAAATGTAGGGATATCTATGACCGTGGTTTCGTTGTTCAAATACAGATTGATTGGGGCGATAGCTTTCAACGTCTACTATTTAGTACAAGCCAGGCAATTGTAAAACAGCTGGAAAATGGTGAAGCATATAATACACTACAGCCAGTTTATGGTTTGGGAATAGTTGCTGATACTTTTGACAAAGAAAGCCAAGACTGGTATCACCTTTACCAGCTATCTAAACCTGGCAGCCCAGAACTTAATATTAACAAGCATTTACAATTGATAATGATTGAATTACCAAAATTTACAATACAACCATCAAAAGATAAAAACCTTCGATTGTTATGGTTACGCTTTTTGCGTGAAATTGATGACAAAACAGTTATTGTCTCTCAGGAACTTCTTGATGTACCCGAGATAGCAGAAGCTATTTGCATTGCCGAAAGTGATAATTATTCTCTTGGAGAATTGAATGCTTATGAGGCTTATTGGGAAGCAGTAAAAATAGAAAAAAAATTAATGATCGGCACATTTGATGAAGGAAAAGCACTAGGTGAGGCTATCGGTGAAGCCAGAGGTAAGGTTGAAGGTAAAATGGAAATGGCCGAAGCCATGCTTTTGCAAGGTATACCCCTAGAGGTTGTAGCTAATGTTTCTGTTGTTGCCACACACAACTCCGGCAAAAATAATAAAAGTAAGAAAAAAACTGACGCGCCGGTGAAAGATAAAAAAACTCAAATAAAGATGGGATTCCCGCCTGCGCGGGAATGACATAAACCGCGGGAATGACACAGATGCCAGATCAAAAAAAATTATACGACTTGACAAGTAAATTAATCAGCTTTAAATCCATAAGCCCTGATCAAGCTGGCTGTATTGATTATTTGCAGCAGATACTAACTGACATCGGTTTTACAGTTACCCGCCTGGATAAAAACAATACCACTAATCTTATTGCCAAAATTGGGACGGCCGGTCCAATTTTTGCTTATGCCGGACATATCGATGTAGTCCCAACCGGAGATTTAAGCAAATGGACCTCCCACCCATTTACCTTAAGTAAAACGGATGATGAATTGTACGGTCGTGGAATTGCCGATATGAAAGGTAGTGTTGCTGCATTTATTATTGCCGTAGAACAATTCATCCAAAACGACTTTAACCATAGCAATGGACAAATTGCATTACTTATCACCTCAGATGAAGAAAGTAGTGCTGTAGATGGCACGCCAATTATCGTAGAGTATCTCAAATCTGAAGGTATAACAATTGATTATTGCTTAGTTGGAGAACCATCTTCAGCAAATTTACTCGGGGATACAATTAAAGTTGGCCGCCGTGGATCATTGACTGGTTATATTGAAGTACAAGGCAAACAAGGACACATTGCATACCCTGAGTCATGCATAAATCCGATTCACACTTTTACCCCCGCACTTAACGAATTAATTTCAACTAAATGGGACAACGGAAATGACATATTTCCACCTACAGGATTACAATTTGCAAACATCAATTGTGGACTTGGAGTTACCAATGTAATTGCAAATACTTTAACCGCCAATTTTAATTTTAGGTATAATAACCTGCATAACGCACATGACTTGAAACAAAAAGTTGTTGCTATATTGGATAAATATGCTGTAAACTACACGGTTGAGTGGACAAATTCGGCAAACCCGTTTTATACAAAACCTGGGAAATTACGCCAGGTAATCACTGATAGCATTGAACAACAACTAAATTTAACTCCAACGCAAAAAACTGATGGTGGCACATCAGATGGCAGGTTTTTGATTGAAGTTTGTACAGAAATCGTCGAGTTTGGCTTAAGCAATAAATATATTCATCAAATAGATGAACGAATTAAAGCTGAAGATTTATATAATCTGGCCAACACATATTACCTAATTTTAAATAAGATATTTAATGACTAAAAAAACCATTGCAGCACAAAAATATAATGTAGATAATAGCCGAATTAGTGCTGATGCATTGTATGTAATTGAAAAACTTCAAGAACAGGGACACGATGCCTACATTGTTGGCGGCGGAATCCGTGATTTATTACTCGGCAAACAACCAAAAGATTTTGATATTGTCACCAGCGCTACACCAGAAATGGTGCGTAAGGTATTTCGTCGAAATTCAATAATTATTGGGCGCAGGTTTAAAATTGTACACGTATTTTTTGACAATATGAATCCCAATAAAATTGTAAATAACCGCCCTATCGTAGAGCGACATATTATTGAAGTCTCAACATACCGCAGCAATAAAGTGCACAAACATACCCTGAGCGAACACGGTCGTATTATGATTGATAATAATTATGGTACGCAAAAAGAAGACGTGATCCGCCGTGATTTTACAATTAATGCGCTTTATTATGATCCCGTTGCAGAAAAAATTATTGATTATCAAAATGGTCTTAAAGATGTAGAAAATAAATGTATAAAAGTTATCGGTAAAGCCAGAACCCGCTATATTGAAGATCCAGTTCGAATGCTTCGGGCAATTCGTTTATCTATAAAACTAGGCCTGACAATAGATAAAGACTCACTAAAACCAATTGAGGAACTTAAACATCTATTACTTAATGAAAGTCGTGGCAGAATGTATGAGGAAATGCTGAAAATCCTCCTTTCCGGCTATTCAGTAGAATGCATCCACGCTCTAATTAAACTAAATTTACCACACAATACTTTTAGCTTACTGGATAAAGTATTTTTTAAACCTACCCCAGACCAGCTAGCCTTAAATATTTTAGCCAAAACGGATTTACGCCTTAAAGAAAATCCTGATGTTTCACTAGTATTCATATTATCTGGTATCTTGTGGAGTAATATTTACAATGATTATCAGGAGTTATTAACTCAGGGGGATTCGGCAAGACAATCTTTTTATGATAGCATCGCAATGCAAAAAGATTTTGCGTACTATTGTGGAATAGCTAAAAATATGTTCAATAATATAAGTGATGTTTGGCTGCTCCAGCTTGATTTTGAATTTCCAAATGTTAAAAAAGTTGACAAAATTTTAAGTAGTCCAAGATTTCGTCAGGCATGGCACTTATACACCAGCCGCCACGAAGTTGGTCAGGTTGATCCCAAGCTATACCAATGGTGGAATTCATATATGGAAGCAGACAACGCGGCAAAAATTAAACTGCAGGAAGAACTAAATGATCTCATGCAAATTACTAAACCTGCCACTAAAAAAAAGCGCAGAAGATATAACACAGTAGCCCAATAAAATTCCCAGCGGCAAAGCAACTTGGTATTTTAGAGCATAGATTCCCGCCTCCGCGGGAATGACAGGCTTAGTGGGAATGACAAAAGTATATAGGAAAAAAATTATGAACTTAGCCCATCGTGTATCGTTGATTAAAGAATCCCCTACTTTAGCTGTTATGGCCCGTGCCGGCAAGATGAAGCAAGAAGGTAAGGATGTTGTTATTTTAGCAGCCGGAGAACCCGACTTTGATACACCAGATCACATTAAAAATGCAGCAATCCAGGCAATTAAAGATGGAAAGACAAAATACACTGCAGTTGGCGGCACGACTGAATTAAAACAAGCAATTATAAATAAATTTGCCAAGGAAAATGGTTTAACCTATACCCCAAATCAAGTTTCCGCATCCGCTGGCGGCAAACACTGTATTTTCAATGCACTACAAGCAATTTTAAGCACTGGTGATGAAGTTATTATCCCTGCTCCATTTTGGGTGTCTTACCCTGACATGGTCCTCTTATCTGCCGGTACTCCAGTGATTATAACCTGTACAATACAGGATAATTATAAACTGACTGCAGAAAAATTAATTGCAGCAATTACACCAAAAACTAAAGCAATCTTCTTAAACAGCCCAAGTAATCCAACAGGAATGGTGTATTCGGACAATGAATTAATAGCTTTAGCCGAAGTGCTAAAAAAACATCCGAATATCGTTATTATTACTGACGATATTTATGAACATATTCTATTTGACGGCTTAAAATTTAAAAACATTGTAAATGTTGCCCCAGAATTACAAGACCGTACTATTATTATTAACGGTGTATCCAAAGCATATGCCATGACTGGCTGGAGAATTGGATTTTCTGCATGCTCTGATGCCAGCATTATTAAAGCTATGGAAAATATTCAGTCACAATCAACTTCCAATGCCTGCTCTATCGCTCAGGCCGCTGCCACAGCGGCATTAAATGGCGGGCATGAATGCCTGCAGGTAATGAAAGATGCTTTTTTACAACGGCGTAATTATGTCGTAGACCGAATTAATAAAATCAAAGGTTTACGTTGCTTAAAAGCAGAAGGCGCATTTTATGCGTTCTTTGAATGTAAAAATGCAATTGACTCTCTACATATGCAAGGTAAAATTAGCGAAAAAACCGATTTGGCATTTGCCAATTATTTGCTCGAGAACTTTCTCCTTGCTGGAGTACCAGGCAGTGCGTTTGGTCTGGATAATCATATACGTATTTCTTTCGCCACCAGCATGGAAGAACTTACAAAGGGGTTGGATCGTTTGGAAATGGCATTGATTTAAATAGAGCTGGCTTGATTTAGGGCAGTAGATTGCCACGCTTTGCTCGCAATGACGGAGCGCTTTGCTCGCAATGACGGAGCATACTTTGCTCGCAATGACGGGGCGCAGATTGCCACGCTGCGCTCGCAATGACATATAGCGCGGGAATGACAGGTTTCGTGAGAATGACACCGATAATATGATACTAGATACTAGAATTTTATTAATTTTTAAAGATCGCCACGTTTACACTCGCGATGACATGTTAAGTTAATAAAATTATAGCTTATTTTACAAAGCAACAAAATTACATTATATATCAGCACGTTATATAGTTAGGTTTGACATTTGATAGAATAGGTTGTATAATTCTACGTTGTAGTTAGAACAATTATTTTATCGGAGACTTTGATGATTCATTTATACTCAGATTCGCGCTGTATCTTTTCACACCGCGCGCGTATCATTCTTAATTTTAAAGATATGGACTTTAAGATTATTGATGTAAATATTAATTTACGTCAAGATTTAATGGTGCTAAACCCTTATAACGAAACACCAGTTTTACTTGATGATATTGATAAAAATAACAAAAAGAAAGACCTGGTCCTATTGGATACTAATATTATCTGCGAATATATTGATGAGCGCTTTCCACATCCACAACTAATGCCAATTGAACCAGCAGAAAAAGCAAGATTACGTATGCTAATGTCTCACTTTGAAACTGAATTATTTGTTCATGTCCGCCAATTAGAAGGAATGATTGGATCTGGCAAGAACAAAAAAGAACAAGAAAAATTAAAAAAATCTATTATCAGTGTACTGGATAATATTTCTCAGGTATTTGTAAATGATAAAAAAGCTGAGTTTATTTTCGGGAACACTTTTACAATTCTGGATGCAGCAGTTCTACCATTATTATGGCGTTTAGATCATTATGATATTGCTACTAAACCTAATTGGAATGGTATGCTTAAATATGCCAACAGGCTTTTTGCTACAGACCAATTTATGTCATCACTTACTCCTGCAGAAAAAGGAATGCGTGGTGATTTTGTAACGGCTCCTGGTAATAATAATACGGCATCAGTTAGCAAAGGGACACGAATTAATGCCTAGCCAAAAACCTTACTTAATTAATGCCATCTATGAATGGTGTGAGGATAATGGATTTACTCCATACTTGGCCACCATGGTAGATAAAAATACCATGGTGCCAATGCAATATGTAGAGAATAATCAAATCGTTCTGAATATTGCAATGTCTTCCACCAAAAATTTGGTAGTTGATAAAAAATGGATAACCTTTAAAGCAACTTTTAATGGTGTGGCTAGTGATATTGCAATTCCAATTTGTAACGTAATTGCAATATTTGCCAAAGAAAATGGCCAGGGCATGCAGTTTAAAGTTGAACCATTTATTGATGAAACTCCTCGTGAAACCGGTGGATTAAGGCTCGTAAAATAAATGCTGGCATTGGATTTAACCGGGCTTAACTGCCCAATGCCAGTACTTAAAACTAAAAAATTTTTAAGCAATCTTGCTTCTGGCACCGAAGTGCAAATCACCACCTCTGATCCCGCATCCTTATACGACTTACAAGAATTTTGTCAAAAAACCGGACATATCCTACTCAGTCAACAAGACAACAATGGTATAATCACTACCAAAATAAAACGCAAATAAAGGAACTTTTATGACTGATGATACTTTACCGTCTGTTGATGAGAATCATATTATAGCCGAGCGCCGTGAGAAATTAAATACTATCCGCAAACAGGCAAATGCATACCCAAATAGCTTTAGACCACAAAATACTGCAGATAAAATCCATGCCACGTACGGCAATCTGACTCATGATGAATTTGTGGAGCAGGCAATTACTGTATCTGCAGCTGGACGCATGATGTTAAAACGCATCATGGGCAAAGCCTCATTTGCAACGTTACAAGATGGACAGTCTAAAATACAGATCTATGTTAGCCGTGAAAAAATTGGTGAAGACTTATACAATACCTTTAAACACTTTGATGTTGGCGATATTTTGGGAGTAGCAGGAAAATTATTTAAAACTAAAACTGGTGAACTGACAATTGATGTTCATTCTATAGAGTTAATCAGTAAATGCTTACGTCCATTGCCAGAAAAATTTCATGGCCTAACTGATTTAGAACAGCGCTACCGCATGCGCTATCTTGATTTAATCATGAATCAAGATTCCAGACAGGTGTTTATTACTCGCTCCAAAATAGTTCAGTCCATGCGTAATTCAATGGTTGGTGAGGGCTATCTGGAGGTCGAAACGCCGATGATGCATACTATACCAGGCGGAGCTACCGCAAAGCCGTTTAAAACGCATCACAATGCCCTGGATATGCCATTATTTTTACGAGTTGCACCGGAGTTATATCTAAAGCGTCTGATTGTTGGTGGTTTACAACGTGTCTTTGAAATTAACCGTAATTTTAGAAATGAAGGTCTATCAACCAGGCACAACCCTGAATTTACCATGATAGAGTTTTATGAAAGCTATGCAAACTACACACGAATGATGGAATTAACTGAAACTATATTACGGCAAACGGCTGTTGAAGCAGTTGGTAAGCTGCAATTTGAATATCAAGGCAAAATGGTTGATTTTGACAAACCTTTTGATCGCTTATCTTTAGTTGATTCAATTATTAAATATAATCCAGAATATAATGTGAGTGACTTAAATAATATAGATTTTCTGAAACAGGAAATTAAGAAGCTAACTAAAGAAACTCCAAAATCTGATGCTCTTGGCGTATTACAACTAGCATTATTTGAAGAAAATACAGAAACAAAATTATGGCAGCCAACTTTTATTCTTGACTACCCAATTGAAGTTTCTCCACTAGCACGCTCTTCTGACATAAATACAAAAATTACTGAACGATTTGAGCTGTTTGTAGTTGGGCGTGAATTAGCAAATGGTTATTCCGAGTTAAATGATCCTGAAGATCAATCCAGTCGCTTTAAGGCGCAGGTTGCCCAGAAAGATGCTGGTGATGAAGAAGCAATGCACTACGATGCTGACTATGTTCGGGCGTTAGAGTACGGTATGCCGCACACTGGTGGCTGTGGTATTGGTATTGACCGCCTGGTAATGCTTTTAACCGATAGCGCCTCAATTCGCGATGTAATTCTTTTCCCACATATGCGCCCGGAATAGGACTAATGGACCTATTTAGCTGTGATATTAAACAGCAGATTGATCTTTTAACAGACAATCTGCTAAAATACAATTATCATTATCATACTCTAAATGAATCATTGATTAGTGATGAAGAATACGATAAGCTCTTCAGGCAATTAGACGATCTGGAAAAAGCAAATCCAGAATTTGCCAGAAATGACTCCCCTACCAAACGCGTTGGTTTTACAACATCAGCCGACTTAGCCAGCGAAACCCATAGCTCACCTATGTTATCACTAAATAATCTATTCTCTGAGATGGAAGAAACAGATTATACATTACGGCATAAAGAATTATTGCAATACTACAAACGAATTAAAGAAGCTCTGGAAACTGATGAGGTAGAATGCGTTGCAACTCTTAAATATGATGGAATTGCAATTAGCCTTACCTATGAAAACGGAGAACTAAAAAAAGCGCTTACCCGTGGTGACGGAAATACCGGAGAAAATGTTACCGCAAATATTAAAGCACTAGCCCGGGTGAATAAGCACTGTTCTATTCCTGAATATCTTTTTATACCGTCTGATTCAGAACGCACACAAAAATTATTACATGGAACTCTGGAAGTACGCGGTGAAATCCTAATTTTCAGTGATGACTTTACCCAATTAAACACTAGCCAAGCACAAGCTGGATTAAAAGTTTTTGCTAACCCCAGGAACGCAGCCGCCGGAACTATCCGTCAATTAGATAGCAGTATTACCGCTTCCAGGCCGCTTCATTTTTTTGCCTATAGCATTGCAATCAATACTAATCCAGCATATTCTGCTGGTAAAATAGAAACTTTTTATGATGAGCTTGAATATCTACATGAGCTTGGTTTTGATACTGGTAAAAAGTATACGAAAAAATGCCCCGATTTGGAAAGCCTAATTCAATATTATGAAAAAACTCTTGCACAAAGAGGTGGTTTGCCTTTTGGCATTGATGGCGTTGTCTATAAAGTAAACTGTCTCTCTGCACAAAATAAATTAGGCTTTGTCTCACGCGCTCCTCGTTTTGCCATTGCACACAAATTTCCAGCTCAATTAGCCCAATCACAGGTAGTTGACATTCAGGTACAAGTTGGTCGTACTGGAGCACTCACCCCTGTTGCTAAAATAGTTCCGGTATTAGTCGGTGGGGTAATGGTATCAAATGCAACACTACATAATCAGGATGAAATTATTCGGAAAGATATCCGGATTGGTGATTATGTTGTTGTCCGGCGTGCTGGAGATGTAATTCCCGAAATAGTAAGTGTAAATTTGGACAAGCGAGAGTCCACGGTTAAAGAATTTCATATGCCATTACACTGCCCGGTATGTGGTTCACATCTGGTCAAGCCAGTTGATGAAACTATCGTTCGCTGTAGTGGTGGCTTATATTGTGAAGCACAGAAAAAACAATCAATCACCCATTTTGCCAGTCGTTTAGCATTAAATATTGATGGCTTGGGTGAGAAAATCGTTGATCTGCTGGTAGATAATAAGTTAGTGCATAATCCAAGTGATATTTATGGATTAAAACTTGAGCAATTAGTAGAACTGGAACGTTTTGCCGATAAAAGTGCCCAGAATTTGCTTAATGCAATTAATGGGAGCAAGCATACTCAGCTTAATCGTTTAATTTATGCTCTGGGTATTCGTCATGTGGGTGAAGCAACTGCCAAAGATTTAGCCAGCAGCTTTGGTAGTCTGGATAAGCTAATTGGCGCATCTAAACTCGAGCTATTACAAGTACATGATATTGGTGAAATAGTTGCAGATGCAATTTTAGATTTCTTTGCCGAAAAACATAATATAGATGTTATTAATAAGCTAATTGCCTATGGTATAACTTATCCAGTTGTTGTTGCAAATAATAATTATAATCCAAATATAACGGGTAAAACTTTTGTCCTGACTGGTACGTTAGAAAAATACAGCCGTGAAGAAGCTAAAGAAAAAATTGAGCTATTTGGTGGCAAGGTTAGCGGCAGCGTATCTAAGAAGACTGATTATGTTGTTGCCGGAGCTGAGTCCGGCAGCAAATTAGATAAGGCTCAGGAACTGGGAGTCACCGTGATTGATGAAGCCCAATTCGAGGGTTTATTTACTTAAAGGCACGTGTCTAATAAGACTTTCAGCCCACATGTTTATGGCAATGGGCTAAAATAAATTACACTTCAAAGCTAGCTCAAGATATTGCACAATCAGCAGATTTTGGCTTAACTTGCGGCTGATCTTGCTGCTTATCTCCAGGAGGTTGTTTATGTTCAAAAGAATTATGTTCTTGCCATTTCATTTCTGTTGCCGCTACGTTATTAATTAGGAGCTTATAACGCGCTGCTAGTGTTGAACTTAAATCTATTTGCCTAGGATCTTTTGGCAGTAACGTAGTCGAATCGGCTGGTGTAAGAGCAACCTGTGCGCTGGTAGGCGTATATTTAATTACATACTGCCCCATTTCCTCTCTAATTGGCTCTTCCGATGAAGGATCAAAATAATTAATTGTACCCATGTCATTAGCGTAACTGTATGCATAGGCACCACAACGTTTATATTCTTTCACTGTTCCATCAAAATTAGTTAAGCTAAAAAATAAAACAACGGGTGTCTCTGTATGCTCATTTAATCTTCTTCCTTCTATACTATCAGGTAAATTATCTATAATAACCGTTAGCTTCGCGCTTTTTCCAGCTTCTGCTTGTGGGAAATATTTTTGTTGGCTACCACCATAAGTGCTTGATATAGTAATTGGTCCAAGTACCAGCGCTTTCTCCGCTTGAGCTATACCTACACATAAAAATAATGCTGAAAATAAACTTAATAGTTTTATATTTATTACATAATTCTTCAATTTTAATTTCCTTTAAAAATAGTAAATGCACGGGCAGTCGTGAAGACAGTAATTTGGTAAACTTCAAGCCTGCCTATTGTAGTTCCGAGTCTTAAATTAACACTCTATGCGGTGATTCTAAACTAACTAAAAGAAAATTGCAATACGGAATTTCCGTATACCAGATTCCCGCCTTCGCGGGAATGACGTGACGCTGGAATGACAAGTTTTGCGGGAATAATATAAACATCCGGAATAACTTCCCCACCCCGTCAGGCATACAGACGCGTCTGTGCGCCTGCCACCCCTCCAGAGGGGAATTTGATAAATCTTACTTATATTCGTTTTTCTGCCAACTACCGTAAATCGGATTTGGCAAAATAAAGTACCCATTACCAAAAGCTTTGAAGACCTCATCACTGCCGTCTAAACTATTAACAGTTGCTTGCTTTAGCTTTGGAAAATCTTGAATATTATCCCCAAAGTAAGCAATCACTTTATGGGCAGGCAATTTGTTTGACCACACCATTTCTGCACCATCATATTTACCACTAATAACAGCCGTGAACCGAGTATTCTTATTTTTTGGGTCTTTTGAATCACGATCGTTGGCAAGCAATACTTGATCAAAATAAACATTCTGATCCTTCAAGTTTTCAAGAGTAGATTCCAGTACATTACCACTCTTATCTTTAAATGTACCATCCCTGTTACTAATAAAACTTACATACCCACCCAGTTCATGTACCAAATTAAGGAATGAAGTTACTCCGGGCAATGCAACAGATTTTTTTGCGTTAACTATATAATGACCAAACTCCGCTTCATTTGAAACATCGTGTCCATTACATGCATACATAAACCAGGAGTTATCTAATGCTGTTTCATCAATATCTAATATAACGCCCCATGTATTTGGTTTTGGATGATTTGTTTTCACCCAAAGTCTCACATATTGTGAACCCATGGAGTAAGCTTGATTATACAAGGCTTTTTTTTCGGCTGAATCACGATACCATTTTATTGACTGTGTATCACCTTTTTTTGTAATTGCTGGTACGCAAGTCACAGCACCCTGAGCGGTAACCTCCTCTGCCCCAACTATACCAATGCATAAAAATAATGCGACAAGTAGTTTTAATGTGTAATTATTTAATTTATATCTGCCCATTTTTTGTCTTTCTTAAAATCCATTGTTATTATTCTCGCTGTTACTGCCGTAGAATCTGTCATTCCCGCGTGGAGGCTGGAATCCATGCTCTATAAAGATAGCAAGATGCAAACCAGCTGGGCATATTATAACACTTTTCAAAAAATAGACTTCTGGCAGAAAGTCATTCCCATAAAGAATCATCAACCTTTGGTGCATCAGGAAATAAGTATTTCCTTATGTATTTGCATCTATTTTCATAGAATTTATCAAATATTTTTTCAAGAGTATCAAAATATCCATATACTGATCTCTTCCTATAAACAGGTAAAGCCTTGATACCTTGTGGTAATAGTTGTATATACGATTTGAATTCTGCTATAAATTTTGATGAGATATCTTTAATCACATCTTTTGCTACAGTACTGTCAATATGGGCAATGTCTGCTAACCATAATAAATCATCAAGCGTTATCTCTTTCTTTTTATTTTTGATCTTCATGCCTATATCATTCTTTTCTACATCTTTATATATTCTAGAAGTTGCTATATCGTAATGCGGAGCAAGCGTCATACCACCTTCATTACTAGCGTTACTCTTATAAATCTAAATGTGATATTTCCTCTATTATCTTCCTTTAGAGTTCCAATCGGGACATTGTTTTTAATTACAAATATTTTCAAAATTAATATCCTATATAATCAAGTATATATACTTGATTATAACATGTTTATTTTTGATAATTATTGGAATATGTTCTATCTTTAAACCCTGGAATATGTAGAAGCTTTGGTAATTAGATAAATGATATACAACGAAGCAAGAGCTGAAAAAAAGCACCACACCGATGTCCAGGCAAATACGTGAATTAATATCGTAATTCCCGCTGAAAGCATTACAACAAACCAAAACCTTTTAAATATAACATCGCTACATAATAAATAGAGCAATCCTAATGATACATAAATAAATTCACGAACTGGCATGGGTAATAATCCACCAGTGGCTATATCGTAACAGAGGCTCTTTCCACATACACTTGTCTGGATTAATGCCCTGGGTCCTTCGCCAATTAATACTGGCAGCCATAAATATAGACCAAAAATCAAACCAAACAAAATTAAAAATATGAATAGTATTTTTTTCCATTTAACCGCTTCTAAGCAGTATGCAACAAATGGAAACCATACAATCCAAAAGAAGAATGCAAAAAATAAATATGCTGTGGAAAAAATAGTCATGGGGACTGGATTATGCTGATTGTATTCTATCCAAACAAAACCCTCTAAAAGTTGTTGTAAGGCAAAAAGAAATGGCGTTAATGCCAAAAGAAAATGATTTCTAGCCTTGAAAGCTTTTTGTATGCAAAAAACTCCGGTTGCAGCAAGTACCCCCGCAGACAGAAAAGAAACCGTCGCTGAAAAACACATATGGTACTCCTGAATCCTAGCCATGATCTGTAAATAATCATGTTGCCAAGTTCAGTGTACCATATACAAAACTTAATATGTAAGTATCAAGACAAATAGTTTAAAACTGTTGTCGTTGCTGAACCCAATGATTTAAAAATATGGGAATTCAAAGAAAATTACTATACGGAATTTCCGTAGAGAGAGATTCCCGCCTGCGCGGGAATGACACACTCACGCGGGAATGACATAACCTACGGGAAGAGGGATGGTGCTAGAATGAAATGTTGCATGGGAATGAGTTGCACTGATAACCCCACCCCGTCAGGCGGAGCCTGCCACCCCTCCAGAGGGGAATTTTAGACTTTGATTATTGAGGAAGTGAATTTGCGTGCTTGCTGGTCGATATTAATAATCTCTTCTACTGAATTATAATCATGCTGAGCGAAATTTGACATTGTCTGACTTATAAGAGCATTAATATCGTAAAATTTGATTTTGTGATCTAAAAATGCGCTAACTGCCACTTCATTGGCAGCGTTTAATACTGCTGGGGCAACACCTCCAGCTCGTAAGGCATCAAAAGCTAATTGCAAACAGGGAAATCTGTCGTAATCTGGTTTTTCAAAAGTAAGCGTTGGTGTGGTCATGAAATCAAGTCTCTTGCTTCCAGAAGCGATACGCTCTGGATAAGACAGCGCATAAGCTATAGGCGTCTTCATATCTGCCGTACCAAGCTGCGCAACTATTGAACTATCAACATACTCAACCATAGAGTGAATTATGCTTTGTGGATGTACTACCACATCAATTTTATCTAAGCCAACTCCGAATAACCAATACGCCTCGATAACCTCCAGGCCTTTATTCATTAGTGTACTGCTATCTACTGAGATTTTTTTGCCCATACACCAATTAGGATGCTTTATCGCCTGCTCTGGTGTAACATTACATAGCTGTTCTTTGGTAAAATTGCGAAATGGACCACCTGATGCGGTTAATATGATTTTGTTTATTTCTGCTACAGAATAATTAAGCGGTAATGATTGAAAAATTGCGCTATGCTCACTATCAACCGGAATAAGTTTAGCCGCTTTGCAATCTTTAAGCGCCTGATTAATAATTTTGCCACCAGCAACCAGCGATTCTTTATTTGCCAGTAATACTTTTTTACCAGCTTTTATTGCAGCTAATGTCGGCAATAAACCAGAACTGCCTACAATTGCTGACATAACTATATCAACATGTTTAAGGGTTGCCACAAAGGCTAAATCACTACTCTTTGATAAAACTTTTGTGGGTACGTTGTGTAGCTTTAATTTATCAGCCAAAACCTTGCCCATCTCCGGATCTAAGATAACCGCATATTCAGGCTTAAACTCTAAGCATTGCTCAAATAATTTATCTAAATTTTTCCCCGCGGTTAATGCCGTAATTGTGTATTTATCCGGATGTAAGCGAATCACCTCGAGAGTGTTGCAACCAATGCTACCCGTACTACCCAAGATCGTCACATTTAACATAATTAAATTAACCCGCGAATCATGGCAAAAGCAACTGCAAGAACTGCGATTAAACTATCAATGCGATCAAATATTCCACCATGCCCGGGTAACAAATTACCACTGTCTTTGACCTTGGCAACACGTTTAAACCATGATTCAATCAGATCACCCAACATACTAACGGTGGTTAAAATTATAGCAAATTTCAATACCGCAAAATAATCAGGTAAATAAACTGTTACATTTAAGGATTTCAAAATAAGTAAATAAATTAATACAAATACCATTCCGCCAATTGCACCCTCAATTGTTTTACCCGGACTAATGCTCGGAGCTAATTTATGCTTGCCAAATTTACGCCCAACAAAATACGCACCAGTATCTGCAACCCACGCAATCGCTAAAATACTAATTAATTGCATGGAACCAAATAAACCCTGTAATACCACTAAAGAATAAAATGCTGGTACAAAAATAATAACAGCAAGTCCACAAATAGCAATTTTAGAAATATTCTTAGGTTGCCAGACTAACATAATTGGAATAATTAAACACCAGGTTAGAATAGAAACAATACGAACTATCTGGCTTGCATCATAAGGAGTAAAATACAAAATAAATAATAACCCAGTTATGGTTGATAGTAAACCAACCTGGCTAATGATATTAAATTTATACATTTTAGTTAATTCATATACGGCCGCTATACATAGTAACCACGACATAGTAACAAAAACCATGTCTGGCATTTTAAACACACCGGGAATTCCAAATAATAAAAAACAAGTCACAAAAAAAAGCACCAAAGCTGTCATAGTTCTATGTATTAACATATATCTTCCAATTTACTCTAATTGCTCAGAAATCATGCCGTAACGCCGCTCACGTGTTTGAAACCAGTGAATTGCCTCATCCAAAGCTTTTTTATTAAAGTCTGGCCATAACTTAGATGTAAAGTATAGTTCAGTGTATGCCATTTGCCATAACATAAAATTACTTATGCGCATTTCACCACTAGTACGAATGAATAAGTCTGGAGCCGGATCTGGATAAGTTAGCAAATGCTTTTCTAACAATTGCTTAGTTATGCTTTTATGTTTGCCTTCGTCAATAATAGCATTTACTGCCTGAATAATGTCATAACTACCACTGTAGTCCAAAGCAATATTCAAATTTATTTTTTTATTATTCAAGGTCAATTTTTCAATAAAATCAATCTTGTCACAAATAATTTGCTCAAGCCGCGACCTATCGCCAATAAAACGGATTTTGACATCCTTTTCATGTAAACGAATGAACTCTTTATTCAACTGCTCAAGAAGTAAGCCCATTAAAAAAGAAACTTCCTCTTGAGGCCGCTTCCAATTTTCACGACCAAAAGCAAATAAAGTCAGGTACTGAACGCCTAAATCTGAACAATGTTCAACAACTTCTTTAACTCTTTTTACGCCACGCGCATGACCCGCAACTCTGGGCAAGAGTCTCTTCTTTGCCCACCTGCCATTACCGTCCATTATAATTGCAATGTGTTTTGGAATATCCACAAAACTAAACCCTTAGACAGTTAATAGTTCTTTTTCTTTATCTGCTGTCAATTTATCAATTGCCAGAATACTCTTATCTGTCAGTTTCTGAATCTCATCTTGTGAACGTTTTTCGTCATCTTCAGTAATTAATTTATCCTTTAGCTTAGATTTTAATTCGGTATTAGCATCACGCCTAATATTACGAATAGCAACTTTAGCATCCTCACCATCACTTTTTATTACTTTAATTAGTTCTCTGCGTCGTTCTTCAGTAAGAGACGGCATCGGTACCCGGATAATATTACCCGAACTAGATGGGTTTAATCCCAAATCCGATTCACGAATTGTTTTTTCAATAACCGCAGCCATCTTACTTTCCCACGGCTGTACTGATATTGTGTGCGCGTCACTAACGGTAACTGATGCTACCTGACTAATATGAACCATTTGTCCATAATAATCAACTTGTACATGATCAAGTATTCCTGCATGCGCCCTACCTGTCCTAACTTTAGTCAAGCTATGCGCATAATTATCTACTGACTTATTCATCTTAGTCTCAGCTTGTTTTTTTATTTCATTACTCATTGTCACATTTCCTCATTTTAAATTTATAACCGGTTGTACTGTTTCTTAATCTGAGCTTTTTCTTTTGCCCATTCACGTTCTTTTTCTGTTGCTCTTTTATCATGCATTTGTTTACCTTTGGCTAAAGCTATATCTGTTTTTACCATTCCTTTGGAATAATGCAAATTTAACGCAATAATGCTATAGCCTTTTTGATCTACTTTACCAATTAGCTTATTTATCTCATGCTTATTTAACAATAATTTTTTTATGCGATCACTATCAGCCAATACATGGGTACACGTTGAAATTGAGGCTGAAATATGGCAACCAAATAGCCAAACTTCACCATTTTTGATCTTAACATAACTATCTTTAAGCTGCACTTTACCATCACGAATGGATTTAACTTCCCATCCCTCTAAGACGATACCCGCTTCAAACTTGTCCTCAATGAAATAATCATGAAGCGCTTTACGGTTGTTTACAATACTCATTTTTGGTACAATTTAGACATAATTGCCCATATTCTAACATACTTGTGCCACAAGCGATTTATTTTATACTAGCAGTTAGTATTCTGTTAAAATTATGGATAATTGTAATTTTGGTTAAAATAACGTTGGATAAATGACTGCAAATAAATTAACTTTTCAAGAGATAATCTTTAGCTTACAAACCTATTGGGCAAAATCTGGTTGTGTGATTTTACAACCATATGACAAAGAGATGGGTGCAGGCACCTCACACCCGGCTACATTTTTAAAAAGTATCGGCCCAGAGCCCTGGTTTGCCGCATACGTGCAACCATCGCGCCGACCTAAAGATGGGCGCTACGGTGATAGTCCAAATCGCTTACAACATTATTATCAATTTCAGGTGGTTCTAAAACCTTCCCCTGATAATATTCAGGACTTGTACTTACAATCTTTGGTAGAACTGGGCGTTGACTTAAAAGTTCATGATGTAAGATTTGTTGAAGATGATTGGGAAAACCCAACTCTTGGCGCATGGGGACTTGGTTGGGAAGTATGGCTTGATGGTATGGAAGTAACCCAATTTACTTATTTTCAGCAAGTTGGCGGACTAGACTGTAAACCCGTCTTAGGTGAAATTACATATGGTTTAGAACGTTTGGCAATGTATTTACAAAATGTTGATAATGTCTATGATTTGATTTGGACTAAAACCCTTGATGGCACAGTCGTTACCTATGGTGATGTATTTTTGCAAAATGAAATTGAGCAATCTAAATATAACTTTGAATATAGTAATACAAAATTACTTTTTGAACAATTTGCAAACTATGAAAGTGAAGCAAAACGTCTGATTGAAACCCAACTGGTATTACCCGGATATGAAATGATTTTAAATGCAGCACATACATTTAATATGCTAGATGCGCATGGCGCTATATCAGTTACTGAACGAGCAAATTATATCGGGCGGATAAGAACATTAGCCAGACTTGTAGCACATGAATATTATGAATCAAGGGAACGTCTTGGGTTCCCGATGCTCAAAAGATAGGTTATTATGAAATGTTTATTTTGCAATTGTGAAGAAACTCAGGTCATTGATACCAGACTTAGCGAAGACAAGCTAACCGTTAAGCGCAGGAGGCGTTGTCTGCAATGTGATAAACGATTCAATACAGTAGAACGGATCGAATTGCAAATGCCAGTAGTGGTTAAATCAAACGGTACAAGAGAAGACTATAATGAGAATAAAATCCACCAAAGTTTTACAAAAGCACTACATAAACGTCCGGTATCATCAATATTAATTGATAATGCCATTGATAGTATAAGGCAAAAAATATTAAGCCTTGGCGAACGTGAAGTTGAAACCCGCTTAATTGGCGATGTCGTTATGAAAGAGCTGGCAAAATTAGATAAAGTAGCATATATCAGATTTGCTTCAATTTATCGTAGCTTTCAAGACGTAACAGATTTTACTGATATAATAAAACAAGTTAAATAACACACTCAGGGTGTCATTCCCGTGAAGACGGGAGTCTAGATCCCCGCCTACGCGGGGATGACAGAATATGCGGGGATGAAATGGTTGTTTTTTTAAAGGATAAATAATTTATGTTAAACATTATACAAAAAGCTTATACCTTTGATGATGTTCTGTTGGTGCCGGGACATTCAAAAATCCTACCTAAAGATGTTAGCGTGAAAAGCCAATTTAGCCGGAATTTAAGTATAAATATCCCAATTACTTCAGCAGCAATGGATACCGTAACTGAAGCACGTATGGCAATTGCTATCGCTCAGGAAGGCGGTATTGGCGTTATTCATAAAAATATGAGCCCCAAATATCAGGCGGAGCGTGTATCAGCTGTTAAACGCCATGAATCTGGAATTGTTAAAGACCCTTTTAGCATCGGACCAAATACTACTTTGGCTGAACTCTTAGAATTAAAGCGTAAACGTAAAATATCAGGTTTTCCAGTAATTGAAAATGGAAAATTAGTTGGCATAATCACTAATCGTGATTTACGTTTTGAAACAAATATGGATTGTCCAATCAGTCAGATTATGACGCATAAGGATAAATTAGTCACTGTACCTGAAGGTAGCCCAGTTAGCCTTGCCCGCGATTTAATGCACAAACATCGAATCGAACGAGTGTTAATTGTAAATACTGGCTTTGAACTAAAAGGTCTAATCACCGTCAAAGATCTAACTAAAAATATTACATTCCCTTATGCTAATAAAGATGAATCTGGTCAACTCCGTGTAGGAGCCGCAGTCGGAGTAACCGGAGATACTGAAACTCGGGTAGCCTTACTCGTTGAAGCAGGAGTCGATGTTATAATAGTAGATACAGCCCATGGTCACTCACAAAGTGTAATTGATCGGGTAAGATGGATAAAAGATAAATATCCTGGAGTAGATGTTATTGGCGGCAATATTGCAACAGCGGAAGCAGCAAAAGCATTAGCCGAGGCTGGTGCTGACGGAGTTAAAGTGGGTATTGGCCCAGGCTCAATTTGTACTACCCGAATTGTAGCTGGTGTTGGAGTGCCACAATTAAGCGCCATTAGTAACGTCGCAAAGGAACTAGAAGCAACAGGCATTCCGGTTATTGCTGATGGTGGCATACGTTTCTCTGGTGACATAGCTAAGGCCCTCGCAGCTGGTGCATCGTGTGTAATGCTAGGCAGCATGTTAGCCGGAACGGATGAAGCTCCAGGAGAAATGGAATTATATCAAGGGCGCAGTTATAAAACATACCGTGGCATGGGCTCTTTAGGGGCTATGAGTAAAGGTTCTGCAGATAGGTACTTTCAGGACAATGAGTCTAATCAAGATAAATTAGTGCCCGAAGGGATTGAAGGCAGAGTACCTTACACTGGAACATTGTCGCAAGTCATTCACCAATTAATTGGCGGCTTGCGTTCATCAATGGGATATTTAGGCACCAAATCAATTAAAGAGATGCATGAAAAAGCACAATTCGTGGAAATTACCTCTGCCGGAATTAAAGAATCGCATGTGCATGATGTGCAGATTACTAAGGAAGCACCAAACTATCATCTTTAAGGGTTAACGTTATGATTCCAGTTATTATCTCAGGTGGTTCAGGATCTCGCCTATGGCCAGTATCACGCCAGGCGGATCCAAAACCATTTTTAAAGTTATCGGATGGGCATAGCCTGTTGCAAAATACTTTTAATCGTGCAATTTCACTGCCTGAAGTAAGCGCGGTTGTGACAGTTACCAATGAAAAACTACATTTTCGTATGCAAGATGAATATCAGCAACTTAATGATAAAAAACTTGCCTGTGATTTTATCCTTGAACCGTTTGGGCGTAATACTGCACCAGCTGTTGCAGCAGCTGCATTATTTGCCAAAGAAAAATATGGCGAAGATGAAATATTGCTTATTTTACCTGCAGATCATTTAATTAGTGACCTCCCTGCTTTTAATGAAGCGGTACATAATGCCACACTTGTTGCCAAACAAGGATATATTGCAACATTTGGTATTAAGCCAGAATATCCAGAAACCGGTTATGGTTATATTGAAGCTGATATGAATCAGCCAATTACCGATAAAACTTATCTGGTAAAACGCTTTGTAGAAAAGCCTAGTTCTGATTTAGCCAATGAATACATAAACTCCGGCCACTATCTTTGGAATTCCGGCATGTTTTGTGGCAAAGTCAGCACATTTATTGCGGAATTTGAATTGTATGCCAAAAATCTCGTTGCTACAACTAAAAAATGTCTAGACGGATCTACTAAAGATACGCTAAAAAATAGTACCATTATTCATCTAAATAGCAGTTTATTTTTACAAACAGAAAATATCTCTATTGATTATGCCTTATTTGAAAAAACCCATAAGGCTGCCGTATTGCCCTGCTCTCTTGGTTGGTCAGATATTGGCTCCTGGTTATCAATTGCCCAAAATCTACCTAAAGATAAACATAACAACGCCACAATTGGCGAGAATATTTTACATAATACAGCTAACTGTCTGGTTTATTCTACCAGCCGAATTATTGCTGGGGTAGATATAGACAATCTCATTATAGTCGATACTCCAGATGCGGTACTAGTTGCCAATAAAGACTACTCGCAAAACGTAAAACTAATTTTTGAAAGGTTAAAAAAAATGGAACATAAAACCTCTGAGCTACATCAAACCGCCCATCGTCCATGGGGCACGTATACAGTACTTGAAGAAGGACCACTTTACAAAATTAAAAGGATTGAAGTAAAACCAGGCGCTTCATTATCTCTACAAATGCATCATCACCGCAGTGAGCATTGGATAGTTGTTGATGGAATTGCTACCGTGACTAATGGTGAGCAGGTTTTAGAACTACAATCCAATGAATCGACATACATTCCTGTAGAATCCAAACACCGCCTGGAAAATAAAACCGACAAGAATCTGGTCTTAATTGAGGTACAATGCGGACAGTATCTTGGCGAGGACGATATAGTTAGATTTGACGATAAATACGGACGTACCCAATAGTACATAATTTTTAGAAAAGATAAAGCAATGTTTAACCTAGATATTCAATTAAAAGACTCCGATTCAGACATATTTAACTGGATCCAACAAGAACGTACCAGACAAGAAGAGCATATTGAGCTAATCGCCTCGGAAAACTATGTATCGCGTGCCGTAATGGAAGCTCAGGGCTCAGTGCTCACCAATAAATATGCAGAAGGCTATCCAAATAAACGTTATTATGGTGGGTGTAAATATGTCGATAAGGTAGAGCAATTGGCTATCGATCGGGCTAAACAATTATTTGGCGCTGAGTATGCCAATGTACAACCTCACTCTGGCTCACAAGCTAACCAAGCTGTATATTTTGCGGTATTACAACCCGGCGATACAGTGCTTGGAATGTCGCTGGCTCACGGTGGTCATTTAACTCATGGCTCTCCAGTTAATTTATCCGGCAAATTATTTAATTTTATCAGCTACGGTTTAAATGAAAAAGAAGAAATTGATTATGAAGAAGTTGAGCATTTAGCTTTGGTTAATAAACCAAAACTCATCGTTGCTGGCGCTTCTGCTTACGCTTTAGAGATAAATTTTAGCCGCTTCCGTGATATAGCGGATGAATGTGGAGCAATGCTAATGGTTGATATGGCGCATTATGCTGGCTTAATCGCTGCAGGAGAATATCCAAATCCTGTTCCATATGCGGACTTTGTTACTTCAACAACACATAAGACACTTCGTGGTCCGCGCGGTGGCTTGATTTTAGCTAAAGCAGAATATGAAAAGCTGATTAATTCGTCAATTTTTCCGAGTCTGCAAGGTGGTCCGCTAGAGCATGTTATTGCGGCTAAGGCGGTTGCATTTAAAGAAGCGCTACAACCTGAATTTCGTGACTATCAGTCTCAAGTTAAAAAAAATGCTGTGGCATTAGCCGAAAGTCTGGTTAAACGTGGGTTAAGAGTTGTATCAGGTAAAACCCAATCACATTTGATGTTAGTTGATTTAAGACCTAAAAATATCACGGGTAAACTTGCTGAAGAAGCACTCGGAGAAGCAAATATAACTACTAATAAAAATGCTATTCCAAATGATCCGGAAAAACCGTTTGTAACCAGCGGAATTCGCTTGGGCACTCCGGCTGTAACAACTCGTGGTTTTAAAGAAGCAGATTGTACCTTACTGGGTAATATGATCGCGGATGTTTTGGAACACCCAGAAGATAAAGACGTGATTCATAAAGTTAAACAACAAGCACTTGAGTTATGTAACAAACATCCGGTGTATAAGTCACTCTAATTTTTACTAGCTTACTTGTAATTTAACTTGACAATGAGTATAATTAGGTACAATAAATGAAAATGAATTTAATAATAACAATCATTTTTCATCTCGTATCACGTCGAACTGGCAGTAACAGCGAACTAAAGATGAAATATTTATAGGAATAAACATGGGAATTCGTAAATTAAGCACTTATTTTTTTAACTTATTTTTAATATCATTTTTGTGTGTAAATACAGCATGGGCTGGGGGCGGTTATAGTAAGCCATACAAATCTGATGTATACCGGGCTAACGTGGATAAGGCAAATACTTTTATAAAAGACATAGATAATGGGGCAGTTCTAAATTGCACGGTTACTGACAAAAAGAAGAATTCAGGGATAAATTATGAAAATTATTGGATGATGCTATCTGCAGGTAACTCTGTTTTTACAAGTTTTGGGATGGCCACCTATTATTCTATCCCATTTGAACTATGTGGATATGACGATCTTAAACCTTTTAGATTTTATGGATATACTGTGAAGTTTATGAGTCACCTTTACACAGACACACCAGCAGATAAAGATTTTCTTATCGGAGTAATGGTGGAATTAAAGCCTGGAAAAGGTCCATACGCAAAATACTCAGCTTTATTTGAAGCTAATTTGCTGGATGACGGACGTTGGGAAATTACTGGGGACGATGGTAGAGTAAAAGGACATGCAACCTGCATAAAAACTGCGGGCCCTGATCTTCCTAAGGACCTATGGCATTGGGAATGATGGGAAAAGAAAGGGAGATGCAACCTGCATAAAATCATTCCCAAATAAAGAGAATTAGCGTTTATTATTATGAGAATACGCAATTTTTATAAGGTTCAGTGATTAAAATCACCAGTACCAGATATAATATTTGGAAGCTTGCCTAAACTCGCTAAAGCCATTGATAATATAGGGCTTACACAGAGTTTTGGTTAAAATGTAAAGATATGCTATTTAGGTTCGAGCCCCGTCCACTCCGCCATTTATCACATTGATTTTCTTACACTTTTTTCAAGCCAAAAAATTTTGAGGGCTAAATAAGGGCAATCTATAATAAAAAACTCCTATTAAATTAGTTTAGAATGTATGAATGATAACAATGTGGCTTGTTGTAGGCGCCATTTTATTTAATTTGTACAAACAGGATAGTGATAATAAAACGTGGATTTCTGATTGGATAAATGCTGCTGTTGCTATAGGCACAATTGGAGCAGTATTGACATCCTTGTATCTCTCAGCTGGAAAGGCTATTCCCAATCGCAAAAAGGCTCTTAAGTTCTCCTTTCCTAATCCCATAGAAATTGTCGATAAAAACTGTGCTTTTACTATAAAAATAGTAAATAGATCCTCTATTGATATTTTAATATTTGAAATTATACTATGCCACACGGACGGTGAAAGGAGTCTTGTAAATTTTAGCCCTTTTGCAAATACGGTGCTTAGAAAAAATTTCAGGACAATAGTGACTCGACATGAATGTGGTGGCAGCAGAACTGTTAATAGCAATTCAAAACCACAGTTCTTTATTATAAACACTTCTATTGGAGGGTATAAAGTTTTTCCAGATGGTAAACCTGATTTAGATTATTAAATAGCAAGCAATTTTTGTTATTGAATTGCCGCTGAAATCCAACGCGTTTGTTTAGCCTTTTTCTTATTTGGAACAACTCTAAACTCAATATGGCAATCAACCGCATGTAAATAACTATCTATTGTTCCGAGGGTTGGATTTGCCTTACCCTGTGCTGATTCAAGCCTAGACAATGCAGTTGCAGATGTTTTCATTTTTTTGGCAACATCTTCAAGCGTCATCTTGCTTTTAGCACGAGCTGATTTTAATTCTTCCGCCAATTTTAGCTTTAAAGAAAAATTTTCGTACTCTTCTACAAATTCAGGGTTTTGGAGTAACTGAGCACGTAGTTCTTCATGGAAATTATCTTTTTTATTTTTCATAACTATTTATAATAACCCTACTATCTGAACAATTCAGCGTGACTACCCAATGCTACCAGGGTTATGCTTGTCCGCTCTACTTTAATATAAACCAGCAAATCATCTGGTCGTAAATGCAACTCCATCATTCCAATATAATCACCAGTTAATTTATGGTTTCTATACTTTTTAGGTATTGGTCGCTCATGTACTAGTAGATCAACAATAATATCAAGCTCTTTCATAACCGCTTTATTATGTTTATATTTTTTTAAATGCCTACGAAACGCTGATTTTTGTAAAAGTTCCAACATATTAGCGCAAGCCTAATTGTTTCTTGAACTCTTCCAAAGTAATTGGCTCTGATGGTTCAAGAAGCGCTTTATCTATAGCATTTAATTTTTTGCCATCTATAGTTTTCTTTACTATATGCCTAACAAAGGAGCTGACCGATAGCCCTAGCTCGTGTGCATCATGCTGTAATTTACTACCGAGAACTTCGTCAATAGTGAATTGTACTCTCATTTTTTTCTCCTTACATCAATATACATTATTTTACATCATTTTACAGCTTTTTACAACCTACCTTACAAAAACACCATATGCTGTTCCGAAAAATACCACGTGTTATTCCGAAAAATACGAAAATTATGGGGGTGGCAAAAATCCATGATTATTGTTTTACAGCATACTTGATGATAATCAAAATTTCCCTTAGAATCTGGGCATAATCTGGGCAAAGTGCAGGCAATTTCACGCATTATAGCGCATTCCTATGAAATTTTTAATCTGTCTTAAACTCACCTCAACTCATTGATAATACTAGCTTTGAGAAGGCTTTTGATTAAAAGAAGCGGCTATCTTAATTGAGTTCGAGCCCCGTCCATTTCGCCATTTATCCCTTTGAAATCATTGTACTTTTTTATACCCAAAACTTGTTTTGGGACCAAATTGGGACAATTTAAGTAATAATATTTAAAATTAATATCCAACTTTAGTCAGTAATTTTCTTAAATTTCCAACCTTCTAACTCTTATGTTGTGTTCCCCGTTATGTTGTCTTGGATGCTATATCTATTGCAGCACAACAACCCTCTCAAATTATATACAACATAATAAAATCTTGTAAACAAACCATCTTTTATTCCATTCCTATTTAACCCATTTTCGTGTAGGCCATAATGCAATAATCATACCTGGAATAGCAAAAAAAGAGGTAACCGAAATAAAATGAGATATTTCTCCATGATTCTTAAATCCAGCAAGCCCGCAAAAGCCAAATAGGATTAGGACACATATAATCATTAACCCGGCTCTTCCAGCAACGCTTGAAATACCAACATTTACATAAATTGAAATGAGCACTTTTGAAAAAAATTGCCACATCATAAAAACAACAAGATATCCAATAATAAAATATATCCACCATGGCGAAATATGAAGTGATTGTTCAATATCCAAAACATCTACCATAACTCCATGCTGGGTAAATGTTCTAATAGGAACATAAGCATAAGTACCTCCAAGACACCATAAACTACAAAATAATAAAAAATAAAGTGAATAAGGACTGGCTTTTATTTTGTTATTTTGCATTAACCAAAGCAAAATAAAGAATACTACAATAACAACTCCAGGGCCGGCAAAAGCAATAATTGCAACATGCCATGGATGTCCTAATGAATAAATTAAATCATTATTTACCTTTTGGTCTATATTAGATAATAACAATAAGCTATCCCAACTGGTTCCGCCATAATTGATGGCAAATGGGGTATTTTTATAACCTAGAGCCCATGCTGTGATTGCGTGAGCATATTCATGAATAAACACTATCAGATGATGTGACAAAAAAATAAAAATCACTGTTAAAAAGATTAATTTAATTGGTGATATATTCACAGATTTCTGCATATTTTTGAACTCCATTTCTTAGTAATTGTACCCTATTGCGGATTATTGTGCTCTAAATTAATTATCTGCCTATAGCGCTCGTAAGTACACATGCCTGATGATGTTTTAACTAAGTTCCAGGCTTTTATAGCATCCTGCAAAGTCTTATTCTTTTCATTTATAAAAAAATCCTGGATAAATTGATTATATTGAAATTGTTTATCGATATTAGCTTTATAGTCAGGGGATTTTTTTCGTGCCTCTTCTGCTATCCATCCCTTAATAAGGTCACCATAGGTCAACTTCTCAATGAGGCTTTTATTTGTGAATTTCCTCAAATATGAATTAAAATGAAAATGATTCCCAATATGCTTTTTGAAAAATTGCCTTGTTATTGCATCATTTTTATAATTGATCACTGGTGTATCTAATGTTAATCTATTAATGCTATCAAGGGTTTTTTTTGCAGATTTCGTAATCTGATCTTTCTTACAGCCAGTTTTTAAAAACTGGTATATGCGCTCGGTTAATTCTATTTTTGATCCAGTGGTTGATAATTTATTATTCCTACAAAATTTAATCAACTCTTGTTTTAGCCAGTAAAAATTCATGAAAAATTTGTGATTAAGACCAAGGTTTAAATTTGGTCTTAATTGCGGTTTTTCTACTAATATGACTTTTATGCCCATATGATTATTCTTTTCTATTGTTTTTTGATGATTAAAGCTAAAATATATTTTTTTATTTGAGTATATTAACTGTATGCAACCATTTTTCAACTAAAAGAGGCCAGTTGGTTATTGGGTACTTTGTCCGCCTCAATCCAAATCCATGTCCGCCTTCTGCATATAAATGCAACTCAACTGACACCCCAGCATTTTTAAGCCCTATATAATATAAAAGCGAGTTATTTATGCTATCCACCGGATCATTCTCGGCCTGTAATAAAAATGTTGGTGGCGAATCAAGTGTAAAATGAATATTTTTATTTAAGATGAATTGTCCAGGATATTCGTCTTCTTGCATATGCCCAGGATACAAGGCAATTGCAAAATCAGGACGGATACTTTCTTTATCTGCATTATCGATCGGCTTATAAACTCTTTTATTAAAATTTGAACTCATTTGAGCTACCATATATCCACCAGCAGAAAAACCAATGACACCAATTTTATTCTTATTAATGTGCCATTTATCGGCATTTAACCGGATTAACCCAATAGTTCTTTGTGCATCTTGTAATGCTGTGGGAGCTTTTGGACGAATATGACAATTGCAATCATTGTGCCATGCAGGCCCGGAATCTGGTACTCTATATTTTAACAAAACACAGGTTATTCCCTTTGAAGTAAGCCAGTTACAAATTTCAGTACCTTCAATGTCAATTGCAAGGCCGTTAAAACCTCCGCCAGGAAATACAATAATTGCCGTTTTTGAATTATTTGTTTTTGGAGAGTAAATCGTTATTGTTGGTCTAGAGACATCCGATATATCAGTCCATGGTTTTCCAGCAACAAGTTGATCTGTCCTTATTTTTATAGATTCTGGTTTGCTTTTATCCACAGGATCCGGCATTTTGCCATCAGGCCATATTGGAATTTGGTTATTTCCTAAAGCAGGTTTCCATTGCCTGATCTCCTCTGCTTGAAGTTGGTTCATAAAAGAACAAATAAATAAAAATGTAAGAACTAATTTGTGTTTCATTGATAATTTCTCACTGCGGTCATTAAACTCAAGTTACTATGGATTTAAACTTATTCAATGCATGTAATTTACAATTTTGGTTTGCTATATATTTTATCTCTTAGATATAAAGATGGCTTCTCAATAGATATATATAAAATCCAGCCACCGGCTATTGATACCAATGCTGTACAAATAAACATCGGTATATTTGCCTTCGTTATTAAATTATATTTTATCAAAACCCCTGCAGTTAAATGATCTAATGGTTTTTGGATTAAATAAATTGCAAATGATAACACTGCTATTTTTTCTGCAAATGGTATTTTAACCCGGTGTAAGATTGAATTTGGACTAAGTGCTGATATCAGTAATAATCCAAAACTTATGCCCAATAGCGTAAATCCTACTATCGTTGGTATCAATGAGAACCGATAGGCATATTCATGGTTCATAAACATATAACAGGTTATACCTAAACTGATTGCTCCAAGGATTAAGCATAAGTTCCCTTTAGAAGTAATCTTATACCAAAAATGGCTATAAAAATTCCTTATAAGAGCGATTATAACCCCACATATGATTGGATCTAAATGGCAGAAGGTAAAATAATATATATAAGTGTAATAATTATTATAGTTAAATAAATCATGGTTTTGTGCCATACCGTTTGTATATGTTATCCACATATATGTCCTTAATGCCATTCCGCCAATTAAAGTTAATGTTACCAAACACCAGGAAAGTTTGATAGATTTTTTATAATATAAAATTAATGCAATTATGGGTAAGGCTAAATAGAACTGTTCCTCTACACATAAAGACCAGGAGTGCGAAAATGCGGTACCGGTTCTTAACCCAAAATTTGCAGTAAAAGTAAGCATTTTCCATAATGGTGGCAATATCTGGTGATCATGAAATCCATCTATCCAAATATATAAAGCTAAAACCACAATATAATTTGGCAAAGTACGCCATAACCGGCGCATCATAAATGTTTTAAAAGAAAAGGTTCTTTTATGGGCAATATCGGTGAATATCTGATTACCAATGAGGTAGCCGCTTAATACAAAAAATAAATCTACACCAATCCAGCCAATATCAAAGACGGGTTTATGAGCTATAAAACCCAAATGATAAATATAAACTAATATAATGGCTGCAGCTCTCAGTGTATCAAGACCGTGAATCCTTGTTGAAGTTTGCATATTTAATCGCTATCCGATAGCTCTTTTAGGATTGCAGCTTCTAAAACATGTGCTTCTGGGATTTTATCTGAAAGAGATTTAGGTAAATCCTTACTTAAACGGAACTCTGAAACTCCCATAGGTTTATCAATTCCCCTAAGTGCATATTCAACATCAATATGATTCTTTTCGCTACATAAAATTATTCCAATTGACGGATTTTCCCATTTTTCTTTAACTAGGTCATCTAATAGATTTAGGTAGTAATTCATTTTGCCGGCATATTCAGGCTTAAATGGGCCTGACTTGAGCTCTAGCGCTATCAATGCTTGTAAGGGCCTCGAATAAAATAACAAGTCAATTATTGCTTCGGTGCCACTTGGAGCTACTATACGATACTGGTTTCCAATAAAAGCAAAGTCGAGTAAGCCAGCAGTATTACTACTGCCAGCTCCTCTAAGAACCGTGCATGCGAGTTTCCCAGCACACGGCTCAAGCCTTTCTAAGGCTCTATTGAACCCGGCTATTTGATAAGTCATTACCTTACACCTACTAGATGCAGCGTCTTCTGATGCGTCCAATGAACACTAGAAGATTGTCTCTTTAGAAACGCTCTCCTTTTGAAGTATTCAAAGTATTCAGGATCATATGGTGTCGCTGCGTTCTTAACTTTAATGTGCCTTTTAATTGGTATAGAGGTCATTTTGAATAAATCAAAGTTCACTGTTCTACCATCTTTGTTGCGGATTTTAGTTGTAAACACCCAATTTCTGAGCTCCTCGGTACGGAAGTATTTCTTCTGTAGCCAAGCTCGCCCTTTCTTTTGATGTCTTCTATGCATCCATTGCCTTAAAGCTAAGTAAATACTGTTGTCTACGACAGAGAATGTGTGCTTTGCTACAACATGCTTATAATAATGTGCCCATCCCTTGATTTTGGGATTTAATTGGCGTAATAAGGTTTGTGTAGTTTCAGCGATATTTACTTTAACAACTTCCCGGATTTCTTGCATAAAGCCCTTTATATTAGCTTTAGCAGGTTTGATAAGCAGCTTACCGCAATCATACCTACGTACGTTAAATCCGAGGAAATCGAACCCTTCAGTTATACGCGTTATTTTGGTTTTCTCTGGAGAGAGTTCCAAACCGCGTTCTTTGAGGAAGTTTTCGATTGCAGGTTTGACCTTGTTTTCCAACATTTCTTTCGATTCTGCTGTTATAACAAAGTCATCTGCATATCGTATCACATAGACTCTGTTTAGATATCTTGGATATACTGCTTTATATACAGCAGCCTCCAGTCCATCTAGTGTCATATTTGCCAGTGTTGGCGATATGATTCCGCTCTGTGGTGTTCCTTCCTCCGTTGGGAGTAATATCTGATTTTCTACGTATCCAGCTGCCAGCCATTGTTTTAATATCATTTTATCCATTGGAATATGCTCAATGAGCCATTCATGGTTAATGCGGTCAAAACAGGCTTTTATATCTCCCTCCAGAACCCATTGAGCTCTGTTTCCAGCTCTCATGGTTCGGAAACATTGTTCGATTGCATCAGCTGTAGACCTTTTAGGTCTAAAGCCATATGAATCTTTATCTGCTGTGGTTTCAGCGATTGGTTCTAGTGCAAACAAGTATAATGCCTGCATCGCCCTATCCTTCATCGTTGGAATACCCAGCGGTCTTTGTTTACCGTTCTTCTTTGGGATATATATACGCCGGAGTGGTTGAGCTTTATAAGTCCGCCTCACCAGCGAATTGGCCGCAAGTATCTTCTGTTTTGAAGTATGTAATATTACTTTATCAACTCCAGCGGTCTTGCGACCGCGGTTTTGGGTTACCCGCTTTACTGCTAATAATTTAGCGTAATGCGAGTGGGTTAATAGCCATTGCAGTGCTTTGGCTCTACCTTTTCTCCCATCTCGAATAGCCTTTGCAATACGAAGTTGCAGTCGATGTACATGCTGCTCGCAGGCTTCCCAATTAATGGATTCCCATGAGTTGTAACACGTTGAGGATGCACCAGTATGCAGTTTTACTTGCCCCGTCATTTGCATTTCCTCATTATTTCGATTCTCCAAATTATCTTGCAATGAAAGACCAGTTGGACGTGGGCGCACTTTCGTGCCAGATGATGTTTCAATCTGTATCTGAACTATTACTATTCAGCATTCGCTTCTTCCAACCTCCCAAACCGGCACTACCACAGATTTACCTTACGGTAAATCGCCCTATATTCAATAGGAGTAATACCGGGTTTCCACGTTCCCCACCAACGAGTGCGCCAACTTAGATGCCTGCTTTCGACCGGAAAGTGTGTCAGTCACGGAACGCGTTAAGGTGCGGCGTCCACTTACTTTCAGTACCATTTTGGTTAAAGCGTATAAATCACTTCCGCTTCTCACTCGGTAACGGCCTTTATCACAGATTCAGATGTCTTCATCATATTGGCTATCTAGCAACTTATCCGGTTGTGATTACCAGAAGGGATGTTATCTCGCGATTATTTCCCCTATGCCTTAGCATAATGTCACATTGTCAGGGTAGCTCTTTATTCATACCCCTAGATTCATCCAGTGACATGGATGGTTTCCTATGGAATTACCCGTGGAAACAACTCCTCGGTGCGACATCGTGTCGCACACCATAGCCGAGTTCTAGCATAACATCTTGAATTTTATCAACCATTGCACTTTCAAGCTGTTTTTCAAACACTGGTTTAGTTAAGCCAAGTGTATCCAACATATAGATATTTTTCAGAGTTTTATCAGCTTGTTCAGCTAAACGTTCCGGTAATGCATTATCAAAATTATGTTGCTTTTCTTGGAGAATTTGTCTTTCATATGCCTGGGATTCAATTTGAATTGTCAAAACCGGTCTAGTCCAACCGCATTTTTTAGTAAATTCAAGGTAGTATTCTCGTGCTTTATGATCCTTTACCTTGCTTAAAATAGTTAGATTTTGCCCCCATGGTATTTCTGCTACGAGTCGTTGCAGATTTGGAAAATCCTTGTACGCCAAATAAAATCTACGCATTTCCCATATATTTCTAGCAGAAAATCCAAAACCAGAACCGGGAAATATTTTGGTTAAATCACGGGCATACGTATCTACAATAGCTTTACCCCAGCTAAATTTCTCTTGAGCATGGTGGATTTGTTCTCCAATCCACCAATAAAGGTTAATTTGAGCTGAATTTGCTGATCTTGAAACACTTATTCTTGTAGATATAATTTGTGCTTTTGTCGCTTCAAGCAGATTTTTGTATTCATCAGATGAAGTATTTACTAACTGATTTATTTTATTATTTTCCATATTATAGGGTCTTAACATATAATTTATAGGTATTTAAACTGCATTATATTAACATAAGCACCAATATACTATTATTTTTTAAGGAGAATTAAATCATGTTTGAAGAAATAATTAAACGTAAATATTATGCCATGAAGCATATAAATGCACCATTATTAGAGGAAAGAATAAAATATATTCAATGCTGGATTGATACCGGGCATTCAATAAGCACGATTAAAAGTGTTGCAAACTATTTATTACGGATTATTGAATTTCTTTCATTAACC